>JAAUYK010001656.1_pt1 | contig 22763 bp, 16 predicted proteins | sample 7278021 | NCBI WGS metagenome assembly JAAUYK01 (sample SAMN14350223, study PRJNA611818) | marine sediment metagenome | isolation source: surface marine sediment (1.8m) | place: French Polynesia: Moorea | collected 2018-08
CCGGCCGCTCGACATGGGCTGCGGCTCCGGCCTCCTGGCGATCGCCATGGCGCGTCTCTGGCGCCGGCCCGTCCTGGCCGTCGACAACGACCGCCAGGCCGTCGCCGTGACCCGCGAAAACGCCGGCCTCAACCGGGTCCGGCCGCTGGTTCGGGCGCGCCTGGGCGAGGGCTACCGCGGGCCCGAGGTCGCGCGCCGCGGCCCCTACGACCTGATCGTTGCCAACATCCTGGCCGGACCGCTCGCGGCCATGGCGCCCGAGCTGGCTCGCCACCTGGCGCCGGGCGGGGTCGCGGTGCTCTCCGGCCTGCTCAGCCGACAGCAAGTATCGGTGCTGGCCGCGCACCGGGCCCAGGGCCTGCGTCTTGCGGGCAGGATCGAGCTGGGCGGTTGGACGACCCTGGTGCTTCGGCGGTAGAGCGAACTCACCGGGTCGCCCCCGGATACCCAGAACTCTCCGAAATATAACGCCAAAAGTATTTTTGTATTGGCGACTCTAATTATTCTAAAACGTCTAAATAATTCTCATATAATTTTGATTATTACACAACTTTATCTTGCGTACCACAAATATAACACGCGAGTAATTCATACGTTTTAGTACATTCCCGATCACGTAAGTGTTCTTACAATGCCATAGGAGATTCTGACATGCGTGGTCTGACGCGAACCGGCGGACGGGATTGCGAGGGGCGGTCGACCTGCCTCCTCGCCATCCTGGTTTGCCTCTCGGCTTCCCCGGCTCTTGCCGGCGGGGTCGACGTCGTCGTTTCCAATGGCAGCAGCGATATGAACGTCAATGCCAGCGACAGCGGCATTGTCAATCCGGGAAACATCGTGACGGGCGACAACAACGACAGCGTTCAAGGCGATGCCGTCGCCAATGGTTCCAGCTCTGCCGAGGCCGCCGGCATCGTGAACGAAGAAGTGTCGGCGGGTGCGATCGACACAGGTGCCGGCGACGATCGGATCAGTGGCTCGGGCACCGCCCAGGCCCATGGTCGAGGGGGCGGCGCCCTGTCTTTCGGCATTACCAACATCAACCGGCAGAACCCCGCGGCGGGCGTCGCCACGATTGACACCGGCGGCGGCGGCGACGTCATCGACGGCAGGGCAGTGGCCAACGGTCGGGACGACGTCGGCGCCTACGGCTTCCTGACCGGCGAGGTCTTCACGCGAGGTGGCCGCGACCGGGTTATCGGCACGGCCACGTCGACGGGCGAGACGACCACCGAGGCGCGCGGCGTCTCCGTCGGGCAATCGGATGTCGACGACGACACGATCTCCGGCGGTGGCAGCGAACCCCCGCTGATTCCGGCGGAGATCGGCCTCATGGAGACGGGCGGCGGCGCCGACGTCGTCAGCGGGTCGGCCAGCGTCACCGTCACCGGCCAAGGGGATCAGGGAATCTTCTTCGCCGGGGCCAACGGTATCGTGGTCGACGGCCCCACGGAGGCCGAGGTCTTCTGGATGTACGGAAGCCCGCCAATCAACGTCGATCCCTTCGAGCTCACGACCGGTACGCTGGACACGGGTTCGGGTGGTGACCAGCTCAATGCCAACGTCATCCTCAACGTATCCGGCGAGACCAACCTGGATGAAGACGATGACCTGGAGGTCATCGGCGACGGGATCGAGAACGCCGGCACCATTCTGCTCGGTAACGGCAACGACGCCGTCAACTCCACGGTCACGGTCACGTCGACCATCAGCCGCGCCAAGGGCCTGGCGGATGCCCTGGACAACAGCAGCGTCGGGATCATCACGGGTCTGGGGTTGGAAGTGAACGACGCGACCCTGTTCGACATGGGCCCGGGCAACGACCGCTTCACCAGCAACATCTTCGCCAGCGCCGTCGATGACCTGGCGGCCGCCGACGGTCTGGGAAACCGGGGCGTCTTCGTGGCCGGCGACGGCGACGATAGCTTCGACCTGACCTCGAGATCGGTTCATCTGCGTCAGCTGCCATTCAACGATCCCGCTCTCGCCGGCGAGCAGCCGGAAGGGATCGCCGACGGCTGGGAAAACCGCAACAAGGTCTGCCTCGACGACGCCGTATTCGACGCGGGCGTAGGCAAGTACGTCTGTGAAGGAGGAAACGGCAATGACTCGGTCAAGGCCAGCGCGACGGCCTCCGGCAATGGCGTCCTGACCATCGCCGAGGGTATCGAGAGCCGCGAGTTGTTCGATGCGGGTGGCGGCAATGACTTCTTCGACCTGACCGCGCTCGCGATCTCCGACGCGTTCGGCGACACCCGTGCCGTGGCGCTCGATCCTCGCAACATCACGCAGGCGGCGGGCTTCCAGACCGAGCAGATCGACGAGGGCGATCTTTTCCTCGGTGACGGCGATGACACGATCCGCGTGGGCAGCCGTGACGAGGTCACGGATGAGGTGATGAGCGCCGGCGCCAGGGCCCTGTCGAAGGGCGGTAACCTGGGAACCTTCGCCTTCGGGGTCACGCAGGTCACCGCCGATGCCTTCAACGGTGTCAGCGAGCAGGATCCCGATTTCGATGCCGACAAGGACGATGGCCTGATCGATACCGGCGCCGGCGCCGACACGCTGGACGGTATCGCCAGGTCCACGGGCGGAAACGACGTCGATGCCTTCGGTCTGCTGTTCACCAACGCCAACGCCGGCCCTGGTGCAGATGTCTTGAGGGGCGATGCCCAGGCCGTTCTGGACAGGACTCCGCCTTTTGTCGGACTGAGCCCTGCCAGGACCAAGGCGAGCGCCGATGCGATCGGAATCGGTGTCGGCGTCTCGGGCAATGCCCGCCTTCCCCAGGAGGCAGGCATTCTCCTTACCGGCAGCGACGGTGACGTCATCGACGGCACCGCCGACGCCCAGGACGTCGGCGGCATCGGAGCGGTCAGTGCGTTCGGCATCTTCGTGGCGGACAGGAGCGTGCTCAAGACGCAGGGGGGTGCGGACGAGATCACCGCCAAGGCGACCACCAGCCCGGGTGGCGCGGCCTTCGATATCGGCGGCCGCGGCACTATCGACACCGGCCCCGCGAACGACTCGATCGTGACCGACGTCGATGTCACGATCGTCGACGTCAACAGCTTCGGTGGCGGAATTCGGATCAGGACGGGTGGCGGCAACGACCGCGTCTTCGGCTACGGCCACGCCCACATGGATGGTGGTGCCGGGGTCAGGGACGAGCTCGCATTCGGCTTCTCGAAGAGCGCGTTCCATGATGCGGGCGGGCGTATCTCGGCCGACTGCATCGCCAACAAGATCAAGTTCAACGTGCGGGGCGTCACGCTCAAAGCCGCGAACTTCGAGACGTTCGTGTTTGCCGGCATGCGCTTTGCCTGCAACCAACTCTGACCCCGAAAGGATCCAGAAATGCGCGGCCTCCCGGTTACCGCCGGGAGGCCGTCGCTGTTTCAGCGTCGGATCAGCAGCGCTGGGGCGATGCTCTGGGGTCTGTGAACCTTAGCTACTGTAATAAAACTTGTGATAGTTCTCATCCGTCCCGCCAAAATATCACTGGTGGAAACTTCAAATAAAATTGGAAGATTGTGTGTATTGCCACAGCAATACCTTCGCTTCTCGTGCGATCAGGCCGCCAAACGCCAGTTACGCGATGGAGTGTTTTGTTATGGAGTACGAAGATTACGCCAACGCACATCGGGCGACGCGCCGCGATGTCCTGGCGTCCTGGGCGGCCCTCGGCCTGTTCATGGCCGCGATGGTCGCCTGTTCCCACCTGTCCATGATCATCTAGTGCCGGACGGCGAGGTGGTCCGCAGTGGGTCTCCTCACTGCGGACCACGTCCGCAAGCTCAGCTCATCCACCAGCGCTCGACGTAGCGGCCGCCGTCAAGCTCCCAGTTCGCCGCCACCTTGGGCCCGTGCTGGACCTTGTCGCGCATGGCGTAGACGTAGTTGGCGAATGCCCAGACCACGACGCCGCCCTCGTCGCGCACGATCTGCTGCATCTCGCGGTAGATCTCGCTGCGCTTGGCCGCGTCGAGCTCGCCGCGGCCGGCCTTGAGCAGCATGTTGAAGCGCTCGTGGCTCCAGTAGGTGTCGTTCCAGTTCGCCCCCTCGGCGTAGGCCTGGGAGAACATCCAGTCCTGGGTCGGGCGGCCGCCCCAGTAGCACATGCACCAGGGCTTCTTCATCCAGACGTTCGACCAGTAGCCGTCGTTCGGCTCGCGCGCGACGTCGATCTCGATGCCCGCCGGCGCCGCGTGCTCTCGCAACAGCACGGCGGCGTCGACCGCCCCGGCGAAGGCCGCGTCGGCGGCCGAGATCTGCACCTTCAGGCTGTCCAGACCGGCCTGCTTGAGGTGGAACTTGGCCTTGTCGGGGTCGTAGCTGCGCTGCTCGAGCTCGGCGTGGAACGGCACGGACGGGGCGATCGGGTGGTCGTTGCCCAGGGTGCCGTGCCCCTTGAGGATGCGGTCCAGCAACTGCTGGCGGTCGACCGCGTGCTTCAGGGCGAGGCGGACGTCGTTGTTGTCGAACGGCGCGACCGTTGTGTTCATCGGCGCCGTGTAGTGCAGGAACCCGGTCTCCTCCTCGACCCGGACGCCGGGCCGGCGCTTCAGCAGATGGACCGTCTTGAGGTCGCAGCGGCTGATCACGTCGACCTCGTCTGTCACCACGCCGTTTTGGCGCGCCGCCACGTCGGCGATGACCAGCAGCTCGACCTCGTCGAAGTGCGCCCGGTCGGCCTTCCAGTAGTTCGGGTTGCGCTTCATGGTGGAGCGCACGCCGGCCTCGTGGTTGTCCAGCACGTAGCCGCCGGTCCCGACGTAGTTCTTCCAGTCCGCCTTGCCGTCGACCGCCGGCATGATCAGCAGGTGATAGTCGGCCATCAGGAAGGGGAAGTCGGCGTTGGCGCTCTTCAGGGTGAAGACCACGGTGTCGGCGCCGTCCGCCTTGATGTCGTCGATCGGGTCGACATTGGACTTGGCGGCCGACTTGGAGTCCTCGCCGCGGTGATGGTTGAGCGAGACGATCACGTCCTCGGCGGTCATGGTCTTGCCGTTGGAGAACTCGATCCCCTTGCGCAGCTTGAAGGTCCACTGCGTGGCGTCGTCGGAGGCGTCCCAGGACTCCACCACGTCGCCGACCAGCTCGCCTTCCGGGTTGATCTCGGTCAGCGTGTTGTGCGTCCCGAAGCCGAGCGAAATCATGTAGATGTCGGTGTAGGTCTGCGGATCGAGCGAATCCGTGGTGGCGCCCTCCGCGAGGCCGACCCGCAGGCGGCCGCCCTTTTTCGGGCCGGCGGCCATCACGGCGCTGCCGGCGAGGCTGGCGGCCGCGGCCGCGCTCAAGCCGAGCGCCATGGCCCGGCCGATGAACTCGCGGCGCGAAACCCGTCCCTTGACGAGGCCGTCCGCAAGACCGGCCAGTTGCTTGAAGGTGTCGTCGTTACTCATGGTCATCTCCCCGGTCGTCCTGTCTGACGTCTGCGATCTAATCGTCGCTTTGCCGATCCTAACAGAAAAACGGCGGCCCCGTGGTAGGGGCCGCCGCAAAAAGTGGCAGGCGACGTGAGAACTCGGGAAGAGCGAAGTCGCTCTAATGGAAGCCCGATCGAGGGATCGCCTGGGGCGATCCCTCGATCGGGTCTTGTCCTAGAGCAGATCCGGGTTTGATGGAATCGCCACGGGCGATCCATCAACCCGGTGAATCTGCTCTAAACCTATGATGTAGAGCGGATTCAGACGTTTAACTGGAAACCACGAAGTGGTTCCACCTAAACATGATCCGCTCTAGGCGGCGCGGCGCGCCGTATCCAGGTTGAACAGGTCGTAGCCGCTCCGCTCGGCCGCGGCCTCCGTCAGCACCTCGACGGCGCCCGGACGAAGCACCGTGGGAAGGGCCGCCGCGGGGGCGGGGGCCGCCTCGGCGGGCGCCTTGTCGGCCAGCATCCGATCCACGGTGGCGACGATGTTGCTGCGCTCGATCCCGATGTCGCGCAGGGCGCGGTCGTCAAGCCTGGCGAGCTGATGGATCAGCGCCTGGCGGCGGAAGTGGAAGCGGATCCTGGTCAGCAACCAGGGCGCCGACTGGGATTTGGGGTACTGCATCATGGCGGCCTGCCAGGCATAACGCTCGACGTCGTCGTGGGTCATGCCGATGTCGCTCAGCCGGTGCGGGTCGAGGTGGCGCAGCTCGTCGAGCGTCCGCCGGTAGCAGCTCGCCCGGCGCAGCCGGTCGATCACGCCGGTCTTGACGAGATAGGCGAGGTCGGCGAGGCCGCTATAGCGGGCCAGCCGGCTGAAGCCGCCGCTGAGTGCCGCGCGGATTGCGGCGCCCTGGGCCGCGCGCGCCTGGCTGACCAGCCGCTGGAACTCCTGCGGGTCGGCCGCGCGCTCCCAACTCTGCCGCTTGGCGCGCTGGATCATGGAGCGTTCGCGTTCGGTCAAACGGGTCATCTTTCTTTCCTTTCCTTCGTGACGCGGGGGCCCGGGCCACTGCGGTCGCGGGACCGATCTAACCGTAATGGTTGCAATGGTCTACGCGTAAAGTAGTTACGAGGATCTCAAGAACGGAACGGAGTTATTGCGATGCAGCAATGCGTTTCCGGCATAGCTGCGGACCCCCGGACTGCCCGTATCACAGAGCTCGCCACAAGGGTTGTCCCGGGGGTGATCATGGGCCTGGCCCTGGAGCCGGCCATCGCGCGGGCGGGTGCCCTTGCCAGGGTGCCGGGGACCCCCTAGCTTCTCGGTCACAAGCCTCCCGAAGCGAGATCAGCCATGGCCGCACCCGACGATACCGCCGCCCGCGGGCCCTATCAGGGCGACGAGGCGCTGGGACGCCTCCTGACGGAGGCGGGGAGCCGCTACGACCCCGAAGCGGTCCGGAGCCTGGTGGCGGGGGTGCTGGCCGCGCCAGAGGACCGCGACCCCGACGCCTGGGTCGATCTGGTGGCGCCGGATCCGGGCGATCCGCTGCGGAACCAGCTCGTGGCGCTCAAGGCGCAGATGGGCGCGTCGCGCCCGGAAACGGCGCTGCCCGATGCGGGGGCGCGCCTGGCGGCCCTGCGCGCCGAGCTGAAGCGTCGCGGGCTGGCCGGCTTCGCCGTGCCCCACGCCGACGAGCACCAGGGCGAGAACCTGCCCGGCCGGGCCCAGCGCCTGACCTGGCTCACCGGCTTCAACGGCTCGGCCGGCATCGCGCTGGTGCTGGGCGACAAGGCGGCGATCTTCGTCGACGGGCGCTACACTCTGCAGGTGCGGGACCAGGTGGACACGGCGCTTTTTGCGCCGCAACATGTCACCGAAGAGCCGCCGGCCGCCTGGATCGAAGCCAATCTGCCGAAAGATGGAAAGCTCGGCTACGATCCCTGGTTGCATACGCGGAAGCAGGTCGAGACGCTGGGCAAGGCCGCCGAGAAGGCCGGCGGCGCCCTGGTCGCCGTGGCCGACAACCCGATCGACGCGCTCTGGACCGACCAGCCGCCGCCGCCGGTGGCGCCGGTCGTGGCCCACGACGCGGCGTTTGCCGGCCGGAGCTCGGCCGAGAAGCGCCAGGAGTTGGCGGAAAGCCTGAAAAAGCAGGGCCTTGCGGCGGCCGTGCTGACCCTGCCGGACTCCATCGCCTGGCTGCTCAACGTGCGCGGCGGCGACGTCGCCTCGACGCCCCTGCCGCTATCCTTCGCGATCCTGGCCGAGGACGGCACGCTCAAGTGGTTCATCGACCCGCGCAAGCCCGCCCCGGGTCTCGAGCGGCACCTCGGCAACGGCGTCGAGATCCTGCCGCCGGCCGAGCTTGGGCCGGCACTGGACCGCGCCGGGGCGGCGGGCCGGCCGGTGCTGGCCGATGCCGGCTCGGCGCCGGCCTGGATCCTCCAGCGCCTGGAGTCCGCGGGCGCCGCCGTGACCGAGGGCGCGGACCCCTGCCAGCTGCCCAAGGCGCGCAAGAACGAGAGCGAGCTGGCTGGGACCCGGGCGGCGCACCGCCGGGACGGGGCGGCGCTGACCCGCTTCCTCGCCTGGCTCGACGGCGAGGCCCGGCCCCGCGCCGAGGCCGGCGAGCCGGTCGGCGAGCTCGAGGCCTCGGCCCGGCTCGCGGCCTTTCGGCAGGGGGACCAGGGCTACCGCGGCCCGTCCTTCGACACCATTTCCGGCGCCGGCGCCAACGGCGCCATCGTGCACTACCGGGCCAGCGCCGAGACCGAGCGGCGCCTGGAGGCGGGCTCGCTCTTTCTGGTCGATTCCGGCGGCCAGTACCGCGACGGCACCACCGACGTGACCCGGACCGTGGCGATCGGGGCGCCGAGCGCGGAGATGCGCGACCGCTTCAGCCGCGTGCTCAAGGGCCACATCGCCCTGGCCACGGTGCGCTTCCCCAAGGGCACGACGGGCAGCCAGCTCGACCCCTTGGCCCGCGCCGCGCTGTGGCGCGCCGGGCTCGACTACGACCACGGCACGGGCCACGGCGTCGGCAGCTATCTGGGCGTTCACGAGGGGCCGCAGCGGATCTCCAAGGTGGCCAACGGCGTCGCGCTGGAGCCGGGCATGATCGTCTCCAACGAGCCCGGCTACTACAAGACCGGCGCCTACGGCATCCGGATCGAGAACCTTGTCGTGGTGGTCGAGAGCGAACCCGAGGGCGGTTTCGAGGGCGAGCGGCCGCTCTACGCCTTCGAGACTCTGACGCTGGCCCCGATCGACCGGGCGCTGATCGCGCCGGAGCTCCTCAGCGAGGAGGAGCGGGCCTGGCTCGACGCCTACCACGCCCGGGTCCGCGAGACCCTGACCCCGCTCCTCGACGAGGCCACGGCGGCCTGGCTGAAGGTTGTGACCCAGCCGATCTAGGCGGATCATGTTTTGACGGAGACGTTTCGCGGTTCCGGCAAAGACATGGGAAACCGCTCTATATCAACTCGTTAGAGCAGATTCACCGGGTTTGTCGGATCGCCTCTGGCGATTCCGTCAAACCCGGATCTGCTCCAGGCGGGCGGGGGATGCCGACAGCAGAACGCGACAGGAGGCACACCCCGCCGGACGGTGCCGGGGTCGCCGGCGGCCGCTACAGTTAATTTCGGTTAAGGTAAATTTACTACGCGAACCTTTTAGGTATAATTCGCAGAAAAATATTAGTGTATTGACGATAGCTTCCGGACCACGACGCGAGAGACCCGGCGACAGCAGCCGGGCGGACCAGAAGCCGGTGGCACGGCGATGGACGGGGAACCATGCGACGACCGAGTTCCAAGAAACTGGCGAAGTTGGACCGGCTGGGCGGCGCGGGCCCCCTGGAGACGGAGCTTCGTCTGGGTGAATCGATCGGCTGGACGATCCGGCTCACCCGGGGACGGGTCGTCGACGTCACCCGCAAGCACGTCGTGCTCTCCGAGGACTCCCTTGGCGTCCTCGCGTTCGACGACGGCGAGGCGCTGTCGATCGAAGGCGTCCGGCGCGTCGGCTGGTAGCTAATAGCCTCTCCGTTTCGAGTCAGCCGAAAACCTTCGGAGTTCTTGATCCCGGTCATCCTTCGACATGCTCAGGATGAGGGTGAGTGCTTGAAGCACCTCGCCCTCACCCTGAGCTCATCGAAGCGTGATGGTCCCGACGAAGTGCTTCGTTGGCAGCCTTCTAAAGCCCGTCGGTGCCGGCGCCGCAGATCAGCGCGGCCACCTTGCGCGTCGAGAGATCGCCGGCCCGGCCGGTGAGGAGGGCGGCCAGCGCGGCGGCGCCGGAGAGCTCGGCCGCCACGCCCAGCTCGAACCAGAGCCAGCGGGCCGCCTCGCGCATCTCCGCGTCGCTGACCAGCACGATGCGGTCGACGTTGCGGCTGATGATCGCCAGGTTGATCGCCTCGCTGCGCCGGGGCGCCAGGGTGCCGGCCGCCGTGGTCACACTGGGCAGCGTGACCGGCTCGCCGGCGGCCAGGCTCTCGGTCAGGGTCGGCGCGCCCTCGGGCTCGATGCCGATGACCTCGATCTCCGGCTTCAAGGCCTTGAGCGCGGTCGCGACGCCCGAGATCAGGCCGCCGCCGCCGATCGAGACCAGGACCGTGTCGAGCTCGGGGGCGTCGTCCAGCATCTCCAGGCCCGCCGTGCCCTGGCCGGCGATCACGGCGGGATCGGCGAAGGGATGGAAGTAGGCGAGACCCTCGTCTTCGGCCAGGGCCAGCGCGCCCCGGTTGGAATCGTCCCAGACCGCGCCCTCGATCCTGACCTCCGCGCCCCAGGCCTCCAGCTTCCGGGCCTTCTCCGGCGGGCTGTTCTCGGGCAGGAAGATCACCGCGCGGGTCGCGGCCTGGCGGGCGGCATAGGCCACGGCCAGGCCGTGGTTGCCGCCGGACGCGGTGACGATGCCGCGCGACACCTGACCGCGGTCCAGGCTCAGCAGCTTATTGGTGGCGCCGCGCGCCTTGAACGAGCCGGTGACCTGGAGGCATTCCAGCTTGAGCAGCAGCGCGTCCATGGGCGGCGGGTTCAGGAGCGGCGCCGCCGCTATCTGGGGCGTGCGCCGGACCCGGCCGGCGATCCGCTCCCGCGCCGCCTCGATGTCGGCGAGACCGACATCGGCGAGACCCACGGTGGCGCCTCCCGTCACGAGCCTGCTCCGGCGAGTTCCAGCCATTCTTGCTCGCTCAGCACGGCCACGCCCAGCTCCTCGGCCTTGCGCGCCCTGGAGCCGGCGTCCGCGCCGACCACGACGAAGTCGGTCTTGCGCGAGACCGATCCGGCCACCTTGGCGCCCAGCGACTCGGCCTTGGCCTTGGCCTCGCTGCGCCCCATGGCGCTCAAGGTCCCGGTGAACACCAGGGTCTTGCCGGCGATCGGCGAGTCTCCGGTATCGCGGGTCTCTGGCGCGGTGATCTCGGTCAGCTGTCCGGTCAGGTCCTCCAAGGCGGCGAGGTTGTGCGGCTCGTCGAAGAAGGCGATCAGGTCGGCGGCAACGGAGGGGCCGATCTGATCGATGTTGATCAGGTCGCCATAGGCGGCCGCCTCGGGATCAGCGGCCTCGGTCATGGCGGCGCGGAAGGCCTCTACGCCGCCGTAGTTGCGGGCCAGCAGCTTGGCCGTCGACTGGCCGACCTGGCGGATCCCAAGCGCGTAGATGAAGCGCTCCAGGCTGATCGTCCGCCGCGCCTCGACGGCGCGCAGAAGGTTCTGCACCGACTGCTCGCCCCAGCCCTCGCGCTCGGCCAGGTCTGCCGCCTTCTCATGGAGGCGGAAGATGTCGGCCGGCGTGGCAACCAGGCCTTCGGCCAGGAAGGCCTCGACGTGCTTGCCGCCCAGGCCCTCGATGTCGAAGGCGTCGCGGCTGACGAAGTGCTTCAGGTGCTCGGCCTTCTGATGGGGGCAGGCCAGCTCGCCGGTACAGCGCCGCACAGCCTCGCCTTCTTCGCGGTGGGTCGGCGTCCGGAGCGGGCAGGGGCAGACGCTGGGAAAGTCGTAAGGCTTGCTGGCGTTCGGCCGCTTCCCCAGCACCACCGAGACGACCTGGGGAATCACGTCGCCGGCCCGCTGGATGATCACCCGGTCGCCTTCGCGGATGTCCTTGCGCTCGATCTCGTCCTCGTTGTGCAGTGTCGCGCGGCTGACCACGACGCCGCCGACCGTGATCGGCTCCAGGTTGGCGACCGGGGTGAGGGCGCCCGTGCGGCCGACCTGGATGGTGATCTCGTTCAGCCGGGTCTCGGCCTGCTCGGCGGGGAACTTGTGGGCGATCGCCCAGCGCGGCGCCCGGCTGACGAAGCCGAGGCGCTCCTGCCAGTCGAAGCGGTTCACCTTGTAGACGATGCCGTCGATGTCGTAGGGCAGGTCGACCCGCCTGCCGAGCAGCTCGCCGTAGAACGCCATGACGGCGTCGAGGTCGGCACAGACCGTGGCCTCGGGATTGGTCGGGAAGCCCCAGGCCCGGAGGCGCTGCAGCAGGTCCCAGTGGCTCGCCGCCACCACGTCGCTGACCTCGCCGAGGGCATAGGCGAAGAGCTTCAGGGGCCGCGACGCGGTGACCTCGACGTTGAGCTGGCGCAGCGACCCGGCCGCGGCGTTGCGCGGGTTGGCGAAGATCTTGCCGCCGCTCGCCTCCTGCTGGCGATTGAGCGCTGCGAAGTCGTCATGCCGCAGGAAGATCTCGCCGCGCACCTCGAGCACCGCGGGCGCCTCGCCCGAGAGCGTCTTCGGCAGGTCGCCAAGCGTTTCGACGTTGGCCGTGACGTCCTCGCCCTCGGTGCCGTCGCCGCGGGTCGCGGCCTGCACGAAGCGGCCGCCTTCGTAACGCAGCGAGATCGACAGCCCGTCGATCTTGGGCTCGGCGACGATCTCTATGGGTTCGTCGGGGTCGAGACCCATGAAGCGGCGGATCCGGGAGAAGAACTCCGCGACCTCCTCGCGGTCGAAGGCGTTGCCGAGCGACAGCATGGGCAGGCGGTGCCGGACCTTGCCGAAGCCCTCGGCCGGCGCCGCGCCGACCCGCCGCGAGGGGCTGTCCGGCCGCACGAGCTCGGGAAAACGCGCCTCGATCGCGTCGTTGCGCTGACGGAGCGCGTCGTAGGCGGCGTCGGAGATCTCCGGCTGGTCTTTCTGATGGTAGAGGCGGTCGTGATGCGCGATGTCGCCGGCAAGCCGCGCCAGCTCTGTCGCCGCCTCCTCGGCCGAGAGGGCCTCGGGCGCCTTGGTCGCAACGTCGGCGGCCACCTTCTAGGCCGCCCCCATGAGCCGGTCGGCCGCGGCGCGGGCCTCCTCGGTGATCTCGGCGCCGGACAGCATGCGCGCGATCTCCTCGCGGCGCGCCTCGTCGGAGATCCGGCCGACCCTCGTCGCGACCTGGCCGGCGTCCGGCACCTTGCGCACGCACCAGTGATGGCGCGCCCTGGCGGCGACCTGGGGGCTATGGGTGACGACCAGGATCTGGCGGTCCTCGGCCAGGCGCTGCAGGCGCTCGCCGACGGCGTCCGCGGTGGCGCCGCCGATGCCGCTGTCGACCTCGTCGAACACCAGGGTCTTGCCCTGGTCGACCCGCGCCAGCACGACCTTGAGGGCGAGCAGGAAGCGCGACAGCTCGCCGCCCGACGCGACGCGGTTGAGCGCCGCCGGCGGGTTGCCCGGGTTGGTCGAGGCCTCGAAGGTGACCCGGTCCAGGCCCTGCGCGCCCCAGTCCGTCTCGTCCAGGCGCTCGACCCTGGCAAGGAAGACCGCCTTCTCCAGCTTGAGCGGCGGCAGCTCGCCGTTGACCGCCGTTTGCAGAGATTCGGCGGCCTCGCGCCGCTTCTCGCCCAGCGTCTCGGCGCGCGCCAGATAGGTCGCGCGGGCGGCTTCGACGGCCGCGGTCAAGGCCTCGAGGCGCTCGGCGCTGTTGTCGATGCCGGCCAGGCGCTCGGCGAGGCGGGTTCGCAGCGCCAGCAGCTGGTCGACCTCGACGTCGTGCTTGCGGGCCATGTCCTTGAGCGCGAAGTAGCGCTCCTCGACCTCCTCGAGGCGCCTCGGATCGAGATCGAAGTCAGCCAGAAGCGACTGGATCCGGGCGACCGCCTCCTCGGTCTCGGCGGCGGCGCGCGCGAGCACGTCCAGAACGGGATCGAGGCTTTTGCCGGCCTTGTCGGCCACCCGCTCCAGCGCCGACTGGGCCGCGCCGAGGCCGCTCTGCGCGCCCTCGTCGCCGGCCAGCTCGGCGAGCGCGCCGTTGACCGCCTCGATCACCTTCTCGCCGTGCTGCAGGACGTGGCGCTGCTCGGCGAGCGCGGCGGCCTCGCCCGGCTCCGGCGCGAGCAGGTCGATCTCCTCCAGGGCATGGCGCAGAAAGGCCTCGTCGCTGCGAGCCCGGTCGAGCTCGGACTCCGCCTGGGCGCGCGCTGTGACCGCCTCGCGCCAGGCGCGCCAGGCCGCCGCCACCTCGCGCGCCAGGCCGCCGGCGCCGGCGTAGGAGTCGACAAGCTGGCGGTGGGTCGCCGAGTTGAGCAGGCCGCGCTGCTCGAATTGGCCCTGGATCTCGACCAGGCTGTCGCCGAAGGACCGCAACAGCCCGACGCTGACCGCCTGGTCGTTGATGAAGGCCCGGCTGCGGCCGTCCGCGCCGAGCACCCGGCGCAGCAGGACGCTGTCGTCGTCGCCGTGGAGCCCGTGGTCCGCCAGCAGGCCGGCAGCCGGATGGTCCCGGTCGAGGTCGAAGACCGCGGTCACGCTGGCCTGCCGCGCACCGTGCCGCACCAGGCGCGTGTCGGCGCGGCCGCCCAGGGCCAGCCCGAGGGAATCGAGGAGGATCGACTTGCCGGCCCCGGTCTCGCCGGTCAGGGCGCAAAGCCCGTCTTCGAAGATCAAGTCGAGATGGTCAATCAGGACAACGTCCCGGATCGCCAAGCTGACCAGCATTTGACCTCACTGTTGCGGCTGACGCGCGCGGGCAACGGTCGAGTTCGGCTCGTCTTCGAGCTGGACCCCCAGGTCCTGGAGCAGGGCGTAGCTGTCGGCGTACCACTCGCTGCCGGGATAGTTGTGGCCGAGCACGGCGGCCGTCTTATAGGCCTCCTGCGTCAGGCCCAGCGCGAGGTGGCATTCGACCAGGCGATGCAGCGCCTCGGCGACGTGCGTCGTGGTCTCGTACCGCTCGACCACGTTCCGGAAGCGGTTGATGGCGGCGAGGTAGTGCCCTCGGGACTGATAGAACCGCCCGATCGAGGTCTCCTTGCCGGCCATGTGGTCGCGCGCCAGATCGATCTTCAGCCGCGCGTCGCGGGCGTAGCGGCTCTCGGGAAAGCGGCGGGCCACTTCCTCCAGCGACTCGAGCGCCAGCCGGGTCATCTTCTGGTCGCGGTCGACCTGCGAGATCTGCTCGTAGTAGCTGATGGCCTTGAGATAGTAGGCGTAGGCGATGTCCCGGTTGCCCGGGTGCAGCTGGATGAAGCGATCCAGGGTGTTGACCGCGTCGTCGTAGGCGTTGTCCTGATAATAGGCGTAGGCCGACATGAGCTGGGCCTTGGACGCCCAGACCGAGTAGGGGTGCTGGCGGTCGACCTCGTCGAACAGCCGCGCGGCTTCCTTGTAGTTGGCGCTCTCGAGCCGGTCCATGGCCCGGTTGTAGAGCTGCTCGACCGGCTGCTCGACGTACTGGGGCGCTTCGTCGCTGCCGCAGGCGGCCAGCGTCGCGACCAAGAGCGGCGGCAGGATCGCGCGCGACAGGAACCGCCGCAACGCGCGGGCCGCACGTTTACCTTTCGCTAACCAAGACGTCATGGGCTCCAGCCGGGCTCCTCGAACGCAGCTGCCTTCATTATAGGGCCAAGACCCTTACCGCTCAACAAATGCGGCGGAAGCGGATCCGGTTCGAAGGAAACCGCGCCGGGCTTCGTTCAAACCGTCGCTCCGTTCCGAGTCACCTGGCCGGCGCCGGATTCGCGGTGCCGATCGACACCATCCGGGCCGGCCAGTCTTTTTCTACCGAATCCTCCGGACGGCGCAAGGGGGTCGCGCGCCGCCGCCCCTGGGGCGAAGCGGTCACGCCGCCCGCCGAGCCTTCGACGTCCTCCTCTTGCCGTGCCGGACCGGCCGGTCAGTTGGCCTGCCGGCGCAGGAAGGCCGGAATATCCAGCAGCTCTTCCTCGGCATGACCCGACGCGACCGGCTTGGCCGCCTCCAGACTGGACACGCGCGGCTCGTTCAGGCTGGCTGCCCGGATTTCGGGGACGGGCGCGCTGTCTTCGGCGACGTCGAGCTCCTGCTTGGCCCGCGCGGCGCCGGCGACGCGGTCGAACAGCCGAACCTTGCGGCGCCTCGGCTCGTCCCGCGCCGGAGCCTGCCCGGCCCTCGGACTCAGCCTCGGCTCGCGGTCACCCTCGTCGCGCTCCGGGGCCGGCTCCCCGGCGAAGCCCGTGGCGCCCTGGCGATCGAGAGCGGGCGGGGTCATGAACTGGTCGTTGTCCCAGTCTCGATCCCGCTCGGCGCGCTTCGGCTCTTCGGCCTTCGCGGCGCCGCCGACCCGAAGTGCCGAGCGGAACAGCCCCGGCGCCCGGCGGGGCCTGGTCGCCAGCTCGTCTTCCTCTTCCTCCGGATGGCCGCGGTCGAACGCGGTGAGGGGCTCGATCTCGCCGAGCGAGTCCTCGTCGACCGCCAGGTTGCCGTCGCTCTCGGCGGTGGCGAAGTCGCGACGCCGCCCGCCGGACAGGGTCGCCCGGGTCCTGAGCGCGTGGGCGCTAGGATCGGAGGCCCCGAGATCGTCCAGCTCGTCGTCGTCCGCGACGGCGTCCGCCTCGCCGGATACCACGCTGAAGGCGGGGCGGGGCGCCACGGCTTCGCCGGTGTCGATGCCGGTGGCCACGACGGACACGCGCATGCGGCCGTCGAGGTTGGGCACGAAGGTCGAGCCGAAGATGATGTTGGCGTCGGGGTCGACCTCGTCGCGGATCCGGTTGGCCGCCTCGTCGACCTCGAAAAGGGTCAGGTCGGCGCCGCCGGTGATGTTGATCAGCACGCCGCGGGCGCCCTTCATCGAAACGTCGTCGAGCAGCGGGTTTGAGATCGCGGCCTCGGCGGCGTCGGTCGCCCGGTTCTCGCCCTCGGCCTCGCCGGTGCCCATCATGGCCTTGCCCATCTCGGTCATGACCGCCCGGATGTCGGCGAAATCGAGGTTGATCAGGCCCGGCATGACCATCAGGTCGGTGACGCCGCGGACGCCGGCGTCGAGCACGTCGTCGGCGATCTTGAAGGCGTCGGCGAAGGTGGTCTTCTCGTTCGCCACCCGGAACAGGTTCTGGTTGGGGATGACGATCAGGGTATCGACGAACTCCTGCAGCTCGTTGATGCCGCTCTCGGCCAGGCGCAGGCGGTGCACGCCCTCGAAGTGGAACGGCTTGGTGATCACGCCGACCGTGAGCAGGCCTGCCTCGCGCGCCGCCCGGGCGATCACCGGGGCCGCGCCGGTGCCCGTGCCACCGCCCATGCCGGCGGTCACGAAGACCATGTTGGACCCCTCGAGCTGGCCGAGGATGTCGTCCAGCGCTTCCTCGGCGGCGGCCCGGCCGATGTCCGGCCGCGAGCCGGCGCCGAGCCCCTGGGTGATGTTGCGGCCGAGCTGGATCGTCCGGTCACAGAGCGTCTGCGCCAGCGCCTGGGCGTCGGTGTTGGCGACCACGAAGTCGACCCCCTCGAGGTTCGACTGAATCATGTTGTTGACCGCATTTCCGCCGGCGCCGCCCACGCCGATCACGGTGATACGGGGCGAAAGCTGCTCCTTGGTCTTGGGCAGGTTCAGGTTCAAGGTCATCGCAATCCTCCACTAGCCGGCATCTCGGCCGTCGTTGCCGGCCCCGCCGGCTCAGTACCCCGATCCGGTCGGGGCGTCCGCAAGTCGCTCGTCACAGCGTCGCTCATCAAAAATTCTCCCTGACCCACTGGCCCAGGCGACCGATCATCCCGCCCGGTCGGGCCTCCTCCCGCGTTGCTTCGCGGGGCGTTATGAAATCGCTGGCCGTCGCGCAGGCGAGCAGGCCGGCGCAGGTCGAGTAGGCCGGCCCGCTGGTCGCCTCGGCCAGGCCCGCGGTGCGGCTCGGCCGGCCGATGCGGACCTGCTTGTCGAGGATCAGCGCGGCCAGATCGCGCAGCCCGGGCAGCTGGCAGGCGCCGCCGGTCAGGACCACGCGCCGGCCCGCGACCTTGTCGAATCCCGCCGCCTCCAGGTGAGAGCGGACCAGCTCGAAGGTCTCCTCGAGCCGCGGCTGGATGATGCCGACCAGGATCGAGCGGGCCACCTGCTGGGTCTCGCATTCGTGGGCGTCCTCGCCGATCTGCGGCACGTCGATCATCTCGCGCTCGTCGGCGGCGACCGCCATGGCGTGGCCGTAGAGCGTCTTGAGCCGCTCGGCGTGGCTGACCGGAGTCGACAGGCCGCGGGCGATGTCGTTGGTCACATGGATGCCGCCGACCGGGATCTGGTCGGTGAAGATCACGTTGCCCTCGAAGAAGACCGCCATGGTGGTAGTGCCGCCGCCCATGTCGATCACGGTAACGCCGAGCTCGGTCTCGTCCTCGACCAGGCAGGCGAGGCCGGAGGCGTAGGGCGACACAATGAAGCCGGCGATGTCGAGGTGGCAGCGCTGGATGCAGGTCGCCAGGTTGCGCACGGCGCCGGAGCGCGCCGTGATCAGGTGCAGCTTCACGCCGAGCGTCTGGCCGTACATGCCCCGGGGATCCCGGATGCCACGGCTGTCGTCGATCGAGTAGCCGACCGGGATCGAGTGGATCAGCAGGCGGCTGAGATCGGCGTCCCCGTTGCTCTCGCCGTTCTGGCCGGTGATCCGCTGGCCGTGGCGCAGGGCGCGGCTGAGGTCCGCGTCGCCCACCTCGTGGCCGGCGATCGAGACCTCGACGCCGATCGCGGTGGAAGCCGGGTGGCCGCCGGTCAGGCTGACCACGACCTGGCTGATGGTCTCTCCGGCCATCTGCTCGGCGGCGTGCACGGCGGAGAGGATCGCGCCCTGGCAGGCCTCCATGTCGACCATGTTGCCGTTGCGCAGGCCGCGGCTGGCCTGCTGGCCGATGCCGATCACGCGCGGCGCGCCCGTGCCGTCCGACTCGGCGATGAAGCAGCAGATCTTGCTGCTGCCGACGTCGAGGGCGGCGATCAGCCCTTTGCGCATTCTGCCAAGCCCGCGTCTCATGGTCTCGAGGCTTCCTTTCCGGGTGTCGTCCGTGTGGTCGGGGTCATGTTCGCTGACCCCCTTTCGACGGCCGCTTCTCGAGCGGCTTGGCGTCGCCGGAGCGAACCAGCAGCCGGCCCGGCAGGCGCATGTCGATGGTCACCACGTCGCGCGCCAGCAGGTCGTGCCGGCTCTGCAGGTCGGCGAGGCGGGCCCAGGCCTCCTCGGGGTTCTTCTCCGGCAGGCGCACCTCGATCCCGCCCTTCAGCCGCAGGTTCCAGCGCCGGCTGCCGACCCGCACCGCCGCCGTCACCAGCTCGCTGAGCTTGGGCGCGCCGCCCAGCATGGCGAGCAGCGCGGCGGTATCGCGCGGAGCGTCCTTGCCGACGACCAGCGGCAGCCGGGCGAAGCGGTCCGGCTCGATGCCGCGGATCACTTCGCCGTCGCGGTCGATCACCGAGACCTCGCCGTCGATCTGCCAGAGCGCCAGCGGGGTCCGCTCGGAGAGGCGGACATAGATCTCATCGGGCAGGCGGCGTTCGATCGAGGCCCGCGCGACCCAGGGCAGCGCTTCCAGGCGCCGCCGGGCGTCCTCGGCGTCGAGCGCCAGGATCGGCGCGCCCCGGCTGACGTCCAGCGCGCCCAGAACCTGGTCCGCTTCCGTGCGTACGCGGCCTTCGACCAGGACCTCCTGGACCGAGAAGCCGGCGCGCGCGCTCAGTCCGTAGGCGCCCGCCGCGATCCGCTCGGCCTGCCGGCCGAACCAGCCACTCTGGCCGGCCCACGCGAGGACACCGAACACGGCCAGGCCCGCCATCCCGCCGGCGGCCAGGCGGCGCGCCCGCGGCCCGAACCGCTCCGCGGCGGTCCGCTTGCTCTTGGACTTCCTGCTCTTGGCGCTCTTCACTCGTCGCATGCCGCGTGTTCCACCATCCAGGCGCAGAGTTCGGGGAAAGAGATGCCGCGGTGGGCCGCCTGCTCGGGCACCAGGCTCATGGGCGTCATCCCCGGCTGGGTGTTGATCTCCAACAGATAAAGGCGTCCGGGTGTGCCGGTCGTGTCGTCGTAGCGGAAGTCCGCCCGGCTGACCCCGCGGCACCCCAGGCTCTCGTGCGCCGCCAGGGCGATTGCCATGGCCTCTTCGGCGATCGGCTCCGGGATCTCGGCGGGCACCACGTGCTTGGCCGCCTTCTGCTCGGAATACTTGGCCTCGTAGTCGTAGAAGCCTTCGCCGGGGCGGATCTCGGTGACCGCCAGGGCTTGGTCGCCCATCACCGAGACGGTGAGCTCCCGGCCCGGGACGTAGCGCTCGACCAGGACGGTCTCGCCGAAGCCCCAGTTCTCCTCGGACAGCGGCGGCTCGTTGTCGCCCTCGAGCACGATTGTGACGCCGACGCTGGAGCCCTCGTTGGTGGGCTTGACGACGTAGGGCCGCGCCATGACGTCACCGGCGAGCACGGCGTCCCGGCCGACCACGACGCCCTCGGCGCAGGGCAGCCCGGCCTCGGCGAAGAGACGCTTGGCCATCGGCTTGTCCATGGCTAGCGCGGAGGCGAGCAGGCCGGAATGGGTGTAGGGGATGCGCATCAGGTTGAGCGCGCCCTGGATGCAGCCGTCCTCGCCCCAGCGGCCGTGCAGCGCGTTGAAGGCGACGTCGGGCGCCGGCGTCAGGGCGGCGACCAGGGCGGCCAGGTCGTGGCCGACATCGATCTCGCTGACCGTGTAGCCGGCTTCGCGCAGCGCCGCGGCGCAGTCCCGCCCTGAAATCAGGGAGACCGCGCGCTCGGCCGAGGATCCGCCCATCAGAACGGCGACATGCTTGCTCATGGCGCCGCCTCGTCGGGTCTGCCGTTGGTCGCGGGAACCCCGATCCGGCGGATTTCCCATTCCAGCCCGACGCCGCTTTGCGCCTGCACGCGCTGCCGGACCATCTCGCCCAGCTCCTCGAGCTCGGCCGCGGTGGCGCCGCCGGTATTGATCAGGAAGTTGCAGTGCTTGTCCGAGACCATGGCCTTGCCGTGCCGGAGGCCGCGGCAGCCGGCCTGGTCGATCAGCTCCCAGGCCTTCGCGCCCGGCGGGTTCTTGAAGGTCGACCCGCCGGTCCGGTTGCGGATCGGCTGGGTCTCTTCCCGGGCGTGCTGGATCTCGGCCATGCGGGCGGCGATCGCGGTCCGCTCGCCGGGCTCGCCGCGCAACCGCGCGCCCAGGAAGATCCAGTCCTCGGGCAGGGCGCAGCGCCGGTAGCTCAGACCCATCTCGTCCGGGGTCAGGCGGTGCAGCTCGCCGTCCGGCGTGGCCGCCTCGGCCCACACCAGCACGTCCTTGATTTCCCGCTGGTAGGCCCCGGCGTTCATGCGCAGGGCGCCGCCGATCGTGCCCGGCACGCCGCAGAGGAACTCGAGGCCGGCGATGCCGGCGGACTGGGCCACCTTCGCCACGTTGTAGTCGAGCGCCGCGGCGCCACAGACGACCTCGGTGCCCTCGGCGGCGATCTCGGCGAAGGCCCGGCCCAGGCGAACCACGACGCCGGGGACGCCGCCGTCGCGCACCAGGAGGTTGGATCCGACGCCGAGCAGGGTCACCGGCACGCCGCCCGGCAGCCCCTTGAGGAAAGCCAGGAGGTCGTCCCGGTCGGCCGGCTTGAACAGCACCTCGGCCGGGCCGCCGACACGGAACCAGGTGACCCGGGAGAGGTCGGCCCCCTCGCTGATCCGGCCGCGCAGGGCGGGCAGGCGGGCGGCGAGGCCTTCGGCCTGGGTGGGCGCGGCCGCCATCATGTCTTCTTCTCCCCGCCGCGCGCCTTCTTGCGGCCCGCCAGGCGGTCGGCCAGGGCGTTGGGCAGCGCGTTCGCCCAGGCGGTGATGTTGCCGGCGCCCAGGCAGACAACCAGGTCGCCGGCCTCGCCGTTCTCGATGATGAGGTCGGCCAGCGCGTCCTCGCCGGGCAGGGGCAGCACGTGGCGGTGGCCGCGGGCGCGCAGACCCTCGACCAGAGCGTCGCGGCCGACGCCCTCGATCGGCTCCTCGCCGGCGGCGAAGACCTCGGCGACGATCACCAGGTCGGCGTCGTTGAAGCAGCTGCAGAAATCTTCGAAGAGGCTCTCCAGGCGGGTGTAGCGGTGCGGCTGGACCACGGCGATGACCTTGCCCGCGGCGGCGAGACGGGCCGCCTTCAGGACCGCGGAGATCTCGACCGGGTGGTGGCCATAGTCGTCGATCACGCTGATCCCGCCGGCCTCGCCGGTCATGGTGAAGCGCCGCTTGACCCCGCCGAAATTGGCCAGGCCCTTGCGGACCATGTGGTCCTCGAGATCGAGCGCGCCGGCGATCGCTACGGCGGCTAGGGCGTTCTGGACGTTGTGGTGGCCGACCATGGGCAGGGTGAGGCCCTTGAGACTGCGCGACTCGCCCTTCTTGCGGTAGGTCAGGGACACGTCGAAGCGGGAGCCGCCCGGGGTGGTCTCGATGTTCTCGGCGCGCACCTCGGCCTGGGGATTGAAGCCGTAGGTGATGATCCGGCGGTCCTCGATCCGGCCGACCAGGGACTGCACCACGGGATGGTCGATGCAGAGCACGGCGAAGCCGTAGAACGGGATGTTGCCGATGAAGGTCTCGAAGGCCTTGTGCAGGTCCTCGACCGAGCCGTAGAAGTCGAGGTGCTCCGGGTCGACGTTGGTGACCACGGCGATGGTCGCGGGCAGCTTGACGAAGGTGCCGTCGCTCTCGTCGGCCTCGACCACCATCCAGTCGCCCTCGCCGAGCCGCGCGTTGGTTCCGTAGGCGTTGATGATGCCGCCGTTGATGACCGTCGGGTCGAGATCGGCGGCGTCGAGCATGGCGGCCACCATGGAGGTCGTCGTGGTCTTGCCGTGGGTGCCGCCGACGGCGATCGACCATTTCAGGCGCATCAGCTCGCCCAGCATCTCGGCCCGCCGCACGACCGGGGCGAAGCGCTCGCGCGCCGCCATGACCTCGGGATTGTCCTCCTTGACCGCGGACGACACCACGACGACCTGGGCGTCCTCGACCTGCTCGGGCTTGTGCCCGACCATGACCTTGATGCCCAGGTTGCGCAGGCGCTTGACGTTGGCGTTCTCCGACATGTCGCTGCCCTGCACCTTGTAGCCGAGGTTGTGCAGGATCTCGGCGATGCCGGACATGCCGATGCCGCCGATGCCGACGAAGTGGATGGTCCCGAGA
>JAAUYK010047831.1_pt1 | contig 22731 bp, 19 predicted proteins | sample 7278021 | NCBI WGS metagenome assembly JAAUYK01 (sample SAMN14350223, study PRJNA611818) | marine sediment metagenome | isolation source: surface marine sediment (1.8m) | place: French Polynesia: Moorea | collected 2018-08
GATCTGCTCGCGCACCACGTCGACCCCGGTGATCGCCTCCGAGATCGGGTGCTCGACCTGGAGCCGGGTGTTCATCTCGATGAAGTAGAACTTGCCGTCCTCGTAGAGGAATTCGACGGTGCCGGCGTTCTGGTAGCCCATCTTCCCGATCGACTTGGTCACGAGCTTGCCGATCTTGGCCCGCTCCTCCGAGTTGAGGGCGGGCGAGGGCGCCTCCTCGATCAGTTTCTGATGGCGCCGCTGCATGGAGCAGTCCCGCTCGCCCAGGTGGATCACGTTGCCCTGGCCGTCGGCCAGCAGCTGGACCTCGATATGGCGCGGCCGACCGAGGTACTTCTCCATGTAGACCTCGTCGTTGCCGAAGGCCGCCTTGGCCTCGCTCCGCGCCAGGTCGAAGGCGGTGACCACCGAGTCCTCGTCCCGCGCCACCTTCATGCCGCGGCCGCCGCCGCCTGCCGAGGCCTTGATCAGGACCGGATAGCCGATTTCCTGCGCCGTGGCCTTGGCCGCCTCGCGGCTCTCCAGTGCGCCTTCCGAGCCGGGCACCACCGGCAGGCCCAGGTCCTGGGCGGTCTTCTTGGCCGCCACCTTGTCGCCCATCAAGGCGATGTGCTCCGATCGCGGGCCGATGAAGACCAGATTGTGCTCCTCGACCATCTGGGCGAAGTTCGCGTTCTCCGACAGGAAGCCCAGGCCGGGGTGGATCGCCTCAGCGCCGGTGATCTGGGCGGCCGAAAGGATTGCGGGGATGTTGAGGTAGCTCTGGGCCCCGGGCGGCGGCCCGATGCAGACGCTTTCGTCGGCCAGGCGCACGTGCATCGCGTCGGCGTCGGCGGTGGAGTGGACGGCGACGGTCTGGATGCCCATTTCCCGGCAGGCCCGGTGGATCCTCAGGGCGATCTCGCCGCGATTGGCGATCAGGACTTTTTCAAACATGGTCTTTAGGGAAGGGCTATTCGATGACCATGAGCGGCTCGCCGTACTCGATCGGCTGGCCATCCTGGATCAGGATCTGGCTGACCCGGCCGGAACGGGGGCTCGGAATCTGGTTCATCACCTTCATGGCCTCGATGATCACCAGGGTCTGACCTTCCGAAACCGTGTCGCCGACCTTGACGAAAGGCGCTGCGCCCGGCTCGCCCGCCACGTAGACCGTGCCAACCATGGGCGCGGTGACGGCGCCGGCCGGAATCGGGTCGCCGACGGCCTCTCCGCCACCGCTCTGGGCGGGCACCGCGACAGGTGCCGCAGCCGCCGGCGCGAGGGCCGCGGCCTGAAGGGCGCGGGCAACTCGGATTCGGTGGCCGCCGGTCTCGTATTCGATCTCCGACAGACCGCCCTCGTCCAGGAGCGCCGAGAGCCTGCGCACCAGTTCTTCGTCCAGTTCGAGTTTCGACATCAGGTTTCTTGTTCCTCTACCAGCAAGGTGGCGAGCGCCGTCAGGCCCAGGCGATAGCTATCGGCGCCGAAGCCGCAGATGACCCCCCAAGCCACACGGGACACGTAAGAGTGGTGGCGGAAGGCTTCGCGTTTGTGGATGTTGGACAGATGGACCTCGACTACCGGCAGTTCCAAGGCCGAGAGGGCGTCTAGGATCGCCACCGAGGTGTGGCTGTAGGCCGCGGGGTTGATCAGGATACCCTGGTACTTGCCGGCCGATTCCTGAATCCAATCGACCAGCGTGCCTTCGCTGTTCGACTGGCGAAACTCCACCGTCAACCCCAGCGTGGCCGCTTGCGCCCGGCAGGCCTTCTCGATATCCGCGAGGCTGACGTGGCCATAGGTCGCGGGCTCGCGGGTGCCGAGCAAGTTGAGGTTGGGGCCGTTCAGGATCAGGACCGCCGGGGCTTTCGCCACGCTCGTGCCTCACCAAGGTCGTTGGTCTCGAATCACGGGCGCTAGCGGTAGCATGCCGACGCGCGCCGGCGCAACGACGCGCCGGCCGTAAAGTGGCCGGGGACGGCCAAGAGCGCCATTCCCGCGCTGCTCGGCGGCTCAGCTGGGGTTGGCCCGCGCTTCGGCGACCACCTGGCGTAGCGTCTCCATGTTGAGCGCGCCCGGAAACACCTGGCTGCCGATCACGAAGGCCGGCGTGCCGGTGATCTCGAGGCCTTCGGCGAGCTCGAAGTTACGGCGCAGGGCGGCGTCGACCTCCGGCTTGTTCATGTCCCGCCGCAGCTTGTCGAGGTCCAGGCCGAGGCTACCCGCCACTGACATGACCTTCTGCTGATTCAAGCGGCCGGGCGCGGTCATGAGCGCGAAGTGGAGCTCCTCGTAGCGATCCTGCTCGGCGGCGGCGAGCGCCGCGCGGGCCGCGAACTGCGAATCGGGTCCCAGGATCGGGAACTCCTTCATCACGAGACGTATGCCGGGGTCCTCGGCGATGGTCTGGCGGATGCCCTCGGCGACCGTCTTGCAGTAGCCGCAGTTGTAGTCGAAGAACTCCACGACCATCACGTCCCCGTCCGGGTTGCCGAGGACGGGGGCATCGGGATCTTCGGCCAAGGCCGACTGCAAGGCGACGACCGCCTGCTGCTGGCGTTCCTTGGCGGCGACCCTCTGACGTTCCTGATAGACGTTGATCGCCTCGACGATGACCTCGGGATGCTCAATCAGGTACTCCCGCACGATCTCGCGGATTTCATCTTGATCGGCTGCATCGAAGCGCCGCTCCTCGGCGCCGGCGGACCCGAAGACCGAGGCGATCAGCAGCAAGGCTGCGGCGGAGAGAGCGGCTCGCGAACTCAATTGTGCAACCATGAGTATTCCTTGGTCGGTAAGGGAGGCGGGTGGGGGATTATAGCGGTTCCCTGGGCGTTTGGCACGCGCCCGGGGCGGGCGCCCTGGGGTCAGCGGTTCCTGCGCTTGGTTTCCAGCCGCTTGGCCTCGTTGGCCAGGTCCTGGGCGCGCAGCCAGCTCGGCGAGTACTCGGTCAGAAGCTGCTGGGCCCGGCTGGCGCGCTGGTGGGCTTCGCCGAAGCCGCCGCGCGAGAAGGCGGCCTCGGCCAGGGCCAGGGACGTCATGCCCTTGTCGCCAAGCCTGCCGTAGGAGGTCGAGGCGAGGCGCCACGCCATACCGTTGCGCGGTTCCTGCTGCAGCACGGCGTTCAGATGTTTCAGCGATCTCTCGTTGAGGTCTGGCCTGTTTAGTTCTATCTCAAGGTGTGCCAGGGAGAGAAGCAGCTGGGGCGATCCCGGCAGGAGGCGCACGGCCTCTTCGTACTCCGGCAGCGCTTCCTCGAGCCGGCCGTTCTCGAACAGCATCTGCCCCTTGAGCTCGTGGAAGAAGGGGTCGCCGGGATACTCCGCGATCAGCCCGTCGATCAGCGGAAGCGCCAGGCTCAGCTCGCCGCGCAGGAAGTAGACGATCGCATGGGCGTAGCGGGCCGGGACACTGGTGTCGTCCTCAGGATAGACCTGGAACACCCGGCCCGGCGCTTCCAGGAAGCCGGTCAGTTTCGCCCGCATGCGATCGTGCCGGACCACAAGATCTTGTGGTTCTCTGGCGTTGGCGTACCGCGACTTGCTCTGCGCGTTCTCCATGAACGCGATACGGTCGCGGGTCAGGGGGTGGGTCCGGAGATAGGGGTCCTGGTTCGCGCCCAGCAGGATCTCCTGATCCTCGAGGTACTGCATGAACTCGAGCAGGCCGAGCGGGGGCTGCCTGATTGATTTCAGCAGGCGCACCGCGGTCTGGTCGGCCGCCTGCTCCTGACCGCGCGAGAAGGACAGCAACCCCTGGAGCGCGACGTCCTGGCCGCCTCTGATGACCGCCGGAGCCGCCTCTGGGCGACCTGAGCCCACGGCGAGCCCGATGCCCAGCAGATAGGAGACGAGAGACTTGATTTGGGCGTTGCGCATCTCTTCGATACGGCCAACGATGTGGCCGCCGACGATGTGGCCGATTTCGTGGGCGATCACGCCCTGGACCTGCTGAGGGTTTTCGGCGCGCATCAAGAGGCCGGTGTGGAGGAACATCCTGTTGCCGCCGGTGACGAAAGCGTTGAGGCTGCGATTGTCGATCAGGTAGAACTTGACGCTGGACGGCGTGATACCTGCGGCTTGCAGCAGCGGCGTGGCGTAGTCTCGGACGGTGGTCTCGATCTCGGCATCGCGGATGATCCTCCCGCGCGCGTCGGCCGGTACGGGCAGGCTCAACGCGAAGAGCAGGAGCAGCAAGATCCAGGCGACTGGACGGTTCATCGGGGGCCCATTCCAAGTGTTTCCTAAAGGTAGCCGTGGCCAAGGGCCAATTCAACGAAACTCCGCTCTCCTTCCGGCGGTGGTGTTGTGGCTCCTTCTGGCCTGGGGGTGCAATCCCGAGCCGGAAGGCTTCGTCGACCTGCAGGCGGTCGACGGGTTCGCCGGGATGGTGGCGGTCGACGAGCCGCACGCCGCCCTGATCGCCCGCGATCTCTTGAGCAACGGCGCCAACGCCGCTGATGCCGCGGTTGCCAGCTTCTTCACCATGACCGTGACCATGCCGTCGCGGGTCGGGCTCCTCGGGGGCGGTGTCTGTCTCGTCTACTCGAACGAACGCAGAACAGCGGAAGTCTTCGAGTTCCTGCCGCGCGCGGGGACGCAGGGTGCCGCCCTGCCGCGTACCGTGCGGGCCCTGGCGATTCTGCATGCCCGGCACGGCCGTGTCCGCTGGGGACCGCTGATCGAGCCGGCCGAGCGCCTCGCCCGTCAGGGTCACGTGGTGAGCGAGGCCTTCGCCCGGGATCTGGCGCGAAGCGCCGAGGTGATCCGGCGCGATCCGTTGATGTCGCGGCTCTTCGTGACGAAGTCCGGGGCGCTGCCGCGACAGGGCGACTACCTGTCTCAGATCGAGGTCTCTACCGTGATCTCCGGCGTGCGGACCCAGGGCGCCGCCTATTTCCACGCCGGGGCTTTCCCGGCCCTGCTCGCGGCCGCGGCGGCGGAGAGTGGGCATGTCATGACGATCGAGGAGCTTCGGGCCGCCCTGCCGCTCACTTCCGAGGCGAATGCCCTGGCGATCGGCGACCGGCGGCTCTATTTCTCCCTGCCGATCGGCGCCGACGGGGCCGTTGCGGCGACGATGTGGCGCCTGCTGAACGACATCCGCGCCTATCCCACGCTTCCTCCCGAGCAGCGCCCCGGCATCTTCGTCGAGGCCGCGGACTTGGCCTACGCCGAGGTACGCCGCTGGCAACGCGCCGGCGGGTCGGATCCCTTTGGCGAAGGCGAGGTGGCGGGGCTGCTCAACCGGGAGCGGCTGCAGACCCTGCTGCAGACCAGAAGCGCGCCGGTGATCGGGCCGACCAACGGCGCCGCGCGGCTCGAGCCCTGGCGGGCGCCCCCGAGCGACGGCGCCTCATTCGTGATCGCGGATCGATGGGGTGACGCGGTCGCCTGCGGCACCACGATGAACGGCCTGTTCGGAGCCGGGCGGGCGGTCGGCGGCATGGGTCTGGTCCTGCCGGGCCGTCCGACCACCGCGGCGACTCGAAACTTCATGCCGAGCATCGCGCTCTTGGCCGACCCCAGGGACGGCGACACCCACCTCGCGGTCGCCGCGGCAGGCGGATCGCCCGCGGTGAACGCCCTGGTCCGCGTGCTCCTGGCCCACATCGGCGATGGCCAGCCGCTCGATGCCGCGGTCGCGGCGCCGCGTCTCCACTTCAGCGCGACCGAGCGGGCGGTGTTCTTTGAACCTGGAACCGCCCCTAGCGCCGTGGGTCTGCTGCGTGCGCGGGGATACCGGGTCGTCGAGGCGGCGGAACTTGGCCGGGTCAACGCCCTGCAGTGCCCGGACGGCGTCGCCGACAGCGACGACGGCTGCAGCGTCGCCTCGGACCCGCGCGGCCGGGGCGTCACGATCCGGGCCCAGTGACCCAAAACTCCGGAGGCGGCGCATGGCCCTGAAAGTTTCTTCCCGCGGGGGCGTACCGCCCTTCATCGTGATGGACGTGATGCAGGCCGCCGCCGAACGCGAGCAGGCCGGCGACCACGTTCTGCATCTGGAAGTCGGGCAGCCGGGCACCCCGGCTCCGAGGCGGGTTCTGGAGGCCGCCAAGCAGGCGCTGGACGCCGATCTCATGGGCTATACCGTCGCCCTCGGCACGCCGCCCCTGCGTCGGGCGATCGTCGAGCACTACCGGCGTGTCTACGGGCTGGACCTGCCGGCCGAACGCGTGGTCGTGACCACCGGATCGTCGGGCGGGTTCCTCCTGACGTTCCTGTCCGCGTTCGATGCGGGCGACCGGGTCGCCCTGGCGGCGCCGGGTTACCCGGCCTACCGGAACATCCTGCACGCTCTAGGGGTCGAGTCCGTACTCCTGGAGACCGATGCCGAGCATCGCTTTCAGCCGACGCCGGACCTGCTCGACCGTGTCGACGGCCCGCTCGACGGCCTGATCATCGCCAGCCCGTCCAATCCGACCGGCACCATGCTGTCGCGCGAGGAACTGAGCGCTCTGGTCGATTACTGCGCCGAGCGGGGCGTGCGCCTAATTTCCGACGAGATCTATCATGGCATCAGCTACGGCAGGGAACCGGTCTGCGCCGCCGAACTGAGCGATGAGGCCGTGGTCATCAACAGCTTCTCGAAGTACTTCTCCATGACCGGCTGGCGACTCGGCTGGATGATCGTGCCCGAGGCGCTACGGCGGCCGATCGAGTGCCTGTCGCAGAATTTCTTCATTTCCCCGCCGACCATTTCCCAGATCGCGGGCGTGACCGCGCTCGACTGCCACGACGAGTTGGACGCTTACGTCGCCGCCTACGCCCGCAACCGCGCCCTGCTGCTCGATCGCCTTCCCAAGGCCGGCTTCGACCGGCTCGCCCCGGCCGACGGCGCCTTCTACATCTATGCCGATGTCGGCGCGCTGACCAACGACAGCCGGGAGTTCTGCGCCCGCATGCTGGCGGAGACCGGCGTCGCGGCGACGCCGGGCGTCGACTTCGACCCGGCGCGGGGCCACCGCTTCGTCAGGTTCTCCTTCGCCGGCCGCGAAGCCGACATGGCGGAGGCCAGCAACCGCCTGGAGAGCTGGATAAGGGGCGACTGAACCTCAGTTCCAGCGCTGCCACCAGCCCTTGCGCTTCGGCCGATCCGCCTCGTCGTCCTGCGGCTCGCTGACCGCTGGCGGTTGCTCAGCCGGGGGCAGGGACGTGTCGGGCTGCGGCCCGGCGCCCGGGATCTCGGCCTCGCCGAGCGCCGGCTCCGCCGGCCGGACCTCGGGGGTGGCGGCTGCCAGCGGCACCGCGGGCTGATCCGGTTCCTGCCCCATGGCCGGTGCGGCCGACGGCTCGTCCTCGACCGCCGACGCCGGCGGCTTCGCCCGGGTCCGACGTCGCGGCCGCTTCGGTGCGCGGTCCTCCGGCTGCGCCGCCTCGGCGTCCCCCGCCACCACCGGCTCGGGGGTGTCCTCGGGGCTTTCCGCGCCACCGTCCGCCTGCGCCCCTTCCGCGCTCTTCGTGTCGGCTTTGGCGCCGCGCCGCGGCCGGCTGCGCCGGCGGGACTTGGGTGGCGTCTCTTCGGTCTCGCCATCCACCGCTTGCGCATCGGCCGCTTCCGTGTCGGCCGCTTCCGTGTCGGCCAGCTCGTCGGCGGCCGTCTCCGCGATCACCGGCTGGCCGGCTTCCTCCTCGCCGGCTTCGGCCGGCATCGCCTCGGCCGAGCTCTCCTGATCTTCGCCGTTACGGCGCTTGGCGCGCCGGCGGCCGCCCCGCTTGCCGCGCCGGCGGCGCGGCTTGCGCCGCTCCTCCTCGTCGGAGGCCTCGATCCCGTCCTCGGCATCCTCGTCGGCGCCGGTCTCGAACTCCTCGGCGGCCGACTCCTCGCTGGCCGCGGCTGGCGCCTCGTCGTCCTTGCGCCGGCGCCGGCGCCGGCCGCGGCGTCGGCGCTGGCCGTCTTCCTCTTCCGCGACCTCCGGAAGCTCCTCGGCCGGCAGGCGTGGCGACTCCGTGGTGGTGAGCCGCTCCAGCTTGAATTCCGGGGGCACCAGCGACCCGTCACTCTCGACGCGAATCTGCAGGCCGTACTCCTGTTCGATCTCGACCAGGCGGTGCCGGCGTTCGTTGAGCAGGTGGAGCGCGACGTCCGGCGGCATCGCGACGTTCAGCTCGCCACCGCCGCGGCGCAGCGCCTCCTCCTCCAGGCTGCGCAGGATCTGCTGACCGGCCGAATCGTCGGTGCGGAGGCGGCCGGTGCCGTGACACCGGCTGCACGGCTGGGTGGAGGTATCGAACAGGCTGGGGCGCAGGCGCTGACGCGACATCTCGAGCAGCCCGAAGGGACTGATGCGGCCGAGCTGGATCCGGGCCCGGTCGTGGCGCATCGCCTCCTTGAAGCGCCGTTCGACGTCCCGGTTGTGGCGGTGCTCCTCCATGTCGATGAAATCGATCACGATCAGGCCGGCGAGATCGCGCAGGCGAAGCTGCCGCGCCACCTCCTCGGCGGCTTCGATGTTGGTGTTTCGGGCGGTTTCCTCGATGTGGCGCTCGCGGGTCGCCTTGCCCGAGTTGACGTCGATGGCTACCAGGGCCTCGGTCGGGTTGATCACGATGTAGCCGCCCGACTTGAGCTGGACCGAGGGGCTGTGCATCGCGTCCAGCTGGCTCTCGACGTTGTGCTTGAGGAACAGGGGGACGCCCCCGTCCTTGTAGAGCTTCACCTTGCGGGCGTGGCTTGGCATGAGGTTCTTCATGAAGTTCTTGGCCGCCTTGTAGCCCTCTTCGCCCTGGACCAGGATCTCCTCCATGTCCCGGTCGTAGAGGTCGCGGATGGCCCGCTTCATGAGGTTGGCTTCCTCATGGATCAACGCCGGCGCGGTCGACTGCAGGGTTTCTTCGCGGATCTGGTCCCAGAGCCTTATCAGATACTCGTAGTCGCGGCGGATCTCCGCCTTGCTCCGCTCGCTGCCGGCAGTCCGCACGATCACCGCCATGCCGTCGGGGATGTCCAGGTCCGACACGACCTGCTTCAGGCGCCGCCGGTCCGCGGCGCTGCCGATCTTGCGGCTGATACCGCCGCCGCGGCCGGTATTGGGCATGAGGACGCAATAGCGCCCAGCGAGAGACAGGTAGGTGGTCAGCGCCGCACCCTTGTTGCCGCGCTCCTCCTTGGCGACCTGGACAAGGATCACCTGGCGCCGCTTGATGACCTCCTGGATCTTGTAGCGCCGCAGGAGCTTGGCCCGCTTGCGCGCGGCGTCCTCCACGTCGTCGCCGCCGACCGTGTCGACCTTGGTCTCGACCGCGATTTCCTGGACCTTGCCGCCGCCGTTCTCGCCCTCGTCCGACGACCCGGCACCCGACTCGTCTTCCGAGTCGGCGGCGGTCGCGGTTCCGTTGCCTTCGCCGTTGTCGTCGCTCTCGGTATCGACGTCGTCGTCGCCGTTAGCGCTCGCGCTCTCTTCCGCGATCAGGGCCTCGCGGTCGGCGATGGGGATACGGTAGTAGTCCGGGTGGATCTCGCTGAAAGGCAGGAAGCCGTGGCGATTGCCGCCGTATTCGACGAAGGCGGCCTGTAGGGAGGGCTCGACCCGCGTAACTTTCGCGAGGTAAATGTTGCCTTTAAGCTGCGTCCTTGCAGTCGATTCGTAATCAAACTCTTCGAGACGGTTGCCGCTCAGCACCACCACGCGCGTCTCGTCCGCATGGGATGCGTCGATCAGGATTCGCTTGACCATAAAGATTTAACTCCGATACGCGCCCGGCGAGGACACCGCCGGAAGCCGAGCCGGTACCGCGCGGGAACAAGGTGTTCCCACGGGGTCGGTCGACTGCTGGCGAGGGTCGTCGCGGCGCGACTGCGACTCCGCATCCTCGATGCGTCATCATGGAATTGCGGAGCGTCGCGTCACTGTTCATGTCTGTCGTGTCTTCCCGGCGCCCTGCGGCGCCATCCTTCTCCGCCCGGCAGGCACCCGGTGAGTGGGCATCTGTTCGGGCCGGACGGCGGACCAGGATCCGCCGAGAATGCGGTGTTACCCTAGGCGATACCCAGGCGCACTACAATCTTTGCTCGCAGACGACGGCTCCGGGCCATGGCGGCCTTGGCGAGCCCGTCTCCCGAGCGCCCGTTACCGGGCGATTGAGTTGGCAGTTGGGGCTGCGTCGTGGTAACCCGCTTAACATAAGCAGAGAATCGGACTATCTCAATGCAATAATGGCGGTCGCAATCGGGCAACTGCCTCGAATAGCGGCTGTTTCCGGCGGCCAGGCCGGTCGGACGAGACCTCTGGCAAGACATGAAGCGAGGGATGACGGAACGGTGAGGTTCGGCGCTCCATGGTGAGGCTCTTGGCCGCCGCGGCCGTCTTGCTTCTGGCCTCCGTGCAGGTCGGCTACGCCAAGCCCAGCGTGACCGCGGCCAGAATCGGTGAGCATCCGGACAAGACCCGCTTCGTCATCGAGATTTCCGAGGCCACGCCCTATCGGGTGTTCACCCTGCCGGACCCCTTCCGCGTCGTGATCGATCTACCCGAGGTGGCGTGGCGCCTGCCGCGCGGCGGCGTTCCGCAGGGGGTCGGCATCATTCAGGACCTGCGCTTCGGCCTCTTCGCGCCGGGCCGCAGCCGCGTCGTGCTCGACGTCTCGGTGCCGGTCCGTGTGGCGGGGGTGCGCACGTTGCCGCCGGGCAACAGCAAGCAGGGCCATCGCTTGGTGATCGATCTGCACACCATCGAGCGCGTGACCTTCTTCGCCAGCGAGCGGCGGCCGATCACTTCGAAGCAGCCGCTGCCCAGCGTGCAGTCTGCGAGCCCCGCCAATCTCGAGGCCGCGCCCGAAGGGGACCGCCGTCCGACCGTGGTGATCGACGCCGGGCATGGCGGCGTTGACCCCGGCGCCATCGGCGTCTCCGGGGCCTATGAGAAAGATCTGGTCCTGCGCTACGCACGGGAGCTGCGCAAGCAGCTTCTGGCAACCGGGCGATACCGGGTGGTCATGACCCGCGACGCCGACGTGGTGCTACCGCTGCGCACCCGCACGGCGATCGCCGAGCAGGCGGAAGGCGACCTATTCATTTCGCTCCACGCCAACACGCACCGCAGCGGCAAGATCCGCGGCGCTTCGGTCTACACCATCTCGAAGAAGGCGTCCGACGCCGAGGCCGAATCCCTGGCGGCGAAAGAGAACAAGGCCGACGTCCTCGCCGGCGTCAATCTCGACGGCCAGACCGACGACGTGACGATCATTCTGCTGGACCTGGCTCGGCGTGAAACCGATAATCTTTCCAAGCGCCTGGCTAATACCATGGTGGCCAAGCTCGCCGGCTCCACCAGGATGCTGCGCAATTCGCACCGTTCGGCCGGCTTCGCGGTGCTCAAGTCGCCTACCGTTCCGTCTATCCTCGTGGAGATCGGTTACATGACCAACCGAAAAGAGGAGAAGGCGCTGCGCAGCAAGGCGCATCGCACCAAGCTCACCGCCGCCATGGTCAGGGCGATCGACAGCTACTTCGAATGGCACGAAAGAATGAGCCGCACGTGACAAGGTCATGACTTGGCCACATTCTAAACGCTTTCTTTGCAGTTCGAGACCTAGGGTCCGCCCGACCGGGCCTTTATCGCGGGAAGCCCCATGACGCTCACACTGCGCATTCTGGCATCGTTGTTCACCGGAGGCCTGATCCTGGCGGTGATTGGCGCCGGCGCCTTCGTCTACGTGTTCTACGAATACGGGCAAGACCTGCCCGACTACAAGCAGTTGGCGAAGTACGACCCGCCGACCGTGACCCGGGTGCACGCCGGCGACGGGCGCATCCTGGCCGAGTATGCGGTGGAAAAGCGGGTCTTCGTGCCGGTGGAGGTGATCCCGCAGCGCTTGATCAACGCCTTCATCTCCGCCGAGGACCAGAACTTCTACCACCACCGCGGGGTCGACTTCTTCGCCATCGGCCGCGCCGTCGTGACCAACGTGGGCAACCTGCTGCAGGGCCGGCGGCCGGTCGGCGCGTCGACCATCACCCAGCAGGTCGCCAAGAACTTCCTGCTGAGCAACGAACTCAGGATCGAGCGCAAGATCCGTGAGGCGATCCTGGCCTTCCGGATCGAGCGGGCCTTTTCCAAGGCCCGGATCATGGAGCTCTACCTGAACGAGATCTACCTCGGCTTCGGCTCCCACGGCGTGGCGGCGGCGGCGCTGAACTACTTCAACAAGTCGCTCGACGAGCTCACCCTGGCGGAGGCCGCCTATTTGGCGGCGCTGCCCAAGGCGCCCAACAACTATCATCCGATCAAGCGGCGCGAGGCTGCGATCGCCCGGCGCAACTGGGTGATCGGCCGCATGCTGAAGGACGGGGTGATCAGCGAGAGCGACGCCGAGCTGGCTTGGCAGGAGCCGTTGGAAGTGCGCGCGCGCAGCGCGACCGAGGTTGCCGAGGCGCAGTACTTCGCCGAGGAGGTGCGCCGCGATCTGGTCCGGCTCTACGGCGACGAGAAGCTCTACCAGGGCGGCTTGTCGGTGCGCACCACCCTGGATCCTCGTCTGCAGGAGATCGCCGACAGCACGCTGCGTGCCGGGCTCATGGCCTACGACATGCGCCACGGCTGGCGCGGCCCCTTGCGGCGGATCGACCTCCTGGCCAGCGACTGGCGCGAGGCCATGGTCGACCTGGAACCCCCGCTGGGCGCCGGTGCGTGGCGCCTGGCGATGGTTCTCGACCTGGACGACGAGGGCGCGCAGATCGGATTCAAGGACGGGTTGGTCGGGCGGATTCCCTTCGCCGAGATGGCCTGGGCGCGCCCCTGGATGGAAGACCAGAAGGTCGGCCCCGAGCCGAAGCTGCCCGCCGACGTGCTGACCCGGGGCGACGTCGTCCTAGTCGAAGCGCTGGGCGTCGAGGCGCTCGGCGTCGAGGACGAGGGCTTGCCCAGTGAAGACTACGCGCTGCGTCAGGTGCCCGAGATAGAGGGCGGCCTGGTGGCGCTCGACCCGCACACCGGACGGGTGCTGGCCATGAGCGGCGGCTGGTCGTTCGAGCGCAGCGAATTCAACCGGGCGGTCCAGGCGCAGCGGCAGCCGGGGTCGGCCTTCAAGCCGATCGTCTACCTCGCCGCGCTGAGCGCCGGGTACACGCCGTCGACCATCATCCTCGACGCGCCCTTCGTGATCGACCAGGGCGAGGGCCGCGGCAAGTGGAAGCCGGCCAACTACTCGAAGAAGTTCTACGGCCCGACGCCGATGCGCGTCGGGATCGAAAAGTCCCGTAATCTCATGACGGTCCGCCTGGCCAGGACCGTCGGCATGGATCCGATTATCGAGACCGCCGAGCGGCTCGGCGTGGTCGACAACATGCGGCCCGAGCTGGCCATGGCATTGGGCGCCGGTGAGACCACCTTGCTTCGGCTGACCACCGCCTACGCCATGCTGGTCAACGGCGGCAAGCGGATCATGCCGACCCTGATCGACCGGGTGCAGGACAAGAAGGGCAACACGATCTACCGCCACGACCAGCGGCTCTGCGCCGGCTGCGAGGCCGAGATCTGGGGCCAGCAGGCGGTGCCCCGGCTGCCGGACGAGCGCGACCAGGTAGCCGATCCGCAGAGCGCCTACCAGGTCGTCTCCATGCTGCAGGGCGTCGTACAGCGCGGCACGGGCCGGCGCGTGGCGGCGGTCGGCAAGCCGCTCGCCGGCAAGACGGGAACGACCAACGAGAGCCAGGACACCTGGTTCATCGGCTTCACCCCCGACCTGGCGGTTGGTGTCTTCGTCGGCTTCGACGTGCCGCGTCCGCTCGGCCCGCGCGAGACTGGTTCCAGCGTGGCGGCCCCGATCTTCCGCGACTTCATGGCCGGGGCGTTGGCCGAGGAGCCGGCGATCCCGTTCCGTATCCCGCCGGGTATCCGTCTGGTCCGGGTCAACCTGGAGACCGGCCAGCCGGCCAGGGCGGGCGACCGGCGGGTGATCCTCGAGGCCTTCAAGCAGGGCACCGTGCCAGACGGCCGAGAGGCGCTGATCGACGGCGGCTACGACCCGCGGGTTGGCGGCAGCAGCGTGCCGGGCACCGACGGCTTGTACTGACGCGGTGTGCCGGTCTAAAAGCTCCCGATCTTTCGATGAACCAGCCTTTTCGAGGAGGTAGCCCTTGCGCGCCGAGATCGAAGCGGCGGTCGGCGACATAAGGCAGTCGCTGGCCCTGCTGAGGAGGCATCTTTGACCTGGATGCCGCGACACGACGCCTGGACGAGCTGAACGCCCGGGCCGAGGATCCCGAGCTCTGGAACCGGCCCGAGGCCGCGGAGGCGGTGATGCGCGAGCGCAATCGCCTCGACCGCTCGATCACCGGCTTCCATAAGCTCGAGCAGGACCTCGACGATGCCCTGACCCTGCTCGAGCTGGCCGAGGCCGAATCCGACACGGACACGGCCGGAGAGGCGGAGCAGCAGATCCTAGCGCTCAAGGAGCAGGCCGAGAAGCGCCAGCTCGAGAGCCTGCTGTCCGGTGAGGCCGACGCCAACGACTGCTATCTGGAAGTCAACGCGGGGGCCGGCGGGACCGAGGCGCAGGACTGGGCCGAAATGCTCGTGCGCATGTACACCCGCTGGGCCGACTCCCAGGGCTTCAAGGTGGCCTGGCTCGAGGAGAGCCCGGGCGAGGAGGCAGGGATCAAGTCGACCAGCCTCAAGATCAGCGGCGAGAACGCCTACGGCTGGCTGAAGACCGAGTCCGGCGTGCACCGCCTGGTCCGCATCTCACCCTATGATTCCCAGTCCCGGCGCCACACCAGCTTCGCCAGCGTCTGGGTCTATCCCGTGGTCGACGACTCCATCGAGGTGGACGTGCAGGACAAGGACCTTAGGGTCGATACCTACCGGTCGTCCGGCGCCGGCGGCCAGCACGTTAACAAGACCGACAGCGCGGTCAGGATCACCCACCTGCCGAGCGGCATCGTCGTGCAGTGCCAGAACGACCGCTCGCAGCACAAGAACCGTGCCCAGGCCATGGCCATGCTGAAGGCGCGTCTCTACGAGCACGAGCTGAAGCGGCGCGAGGCCGAAGCCCAGGCCGAGGCCGACGCCAAGACCGACATCGGCTGGGGTCATCAGATTCGCTCCTACGTCCTCCAGCCCTACCAGATGGTCAAGGACCTGCGCACCGGGGTCGAGACCAGCGATACTCAGGGCGTATTGGGCGGCGGGATCGACAGCTTCCTCGAGGCCGCGCTGGCCCACAAGCTGGCCGGCGGCGAGGCGGGCGCCGAAGAGGCGCCGCCGGCCTGATCGGCCGCGCCCTGTGGGCTCCGTTCACGCTTTTTCAACGCTAGCGGCCGCATCTTACTGGCCTACTGGGGTTTTCGGGGGCTGGGCCGCTGCCGGCCGGGGGCCGTCGATCCGTCAGGTTCGGGAGTGGAAGTCTTGCTGCCCAGCATGCTCTTCGTCAGGGGCCGGCTCGATTTCCGACGGGCGTCGGAGGCCATCTTCCTGGTCTTCCTGTCGACCGCGGCGATCTGCGTGGCCTACAACCTCGTCGTGCTTCATCTGATCGACGAGGAGCCGAACCTCTGGGTCAGCCTGAGCGGCATGGCCCTGCCGGCGGTGAACTTCATCGCCTCGGTGGTGCCGAGCATCGAAGGCTTCTCGGAGAACCTGAGCCAGGCCGCCGGCGGCATGGGCGCCGAGATGGCCAAGCACATCTACTCGATCAACTGGGTCGTGATCGGCTGTGGTGCGTTTCTTGCCCTGATTCCCTTCATCCGGGTGCTCACCATCGTCTCGCGCCAGCCCATATCCATGAAACGGGTGCCGATCCGCGGCCACAACCACAAGCGCGCCACGGTGAAGTACGCCTGCCACCTGTCGAAGGTCTACGCCGCCTTTTCCTTGATCACGGGCGTCGGGATCATTCTGGTGTTCGGCTCGGACAACATCGACCAGATCACCGCAATCGCCGGCAAGAGCAAGTCCTACTGGAGCCTGGAACTGCATCGCGTCGCCGTAATGGCCAGCATGGGCGTGGCCCTGCTGTTCTGGTCGGCGCTCTGGCTGGCGTTCTACCTTCGCGTGCGCCGCAAGGGCCTCGACCAGGTAAAGTGGCGGGAGTAGCCGTCAGTCTCGGGCCGATAGCGGCGGCTTTCGGGTCGCCAGATAAACCCCCGGCAGGACCAGCGCCGCGCCGGCCAGGTGATAGAGCTCCAGGCGCTCGCCGAGCAGCAGGAAGGCCAGCAGCCCGTTGTAGAGCGGAATCAGGTACATGAGCAGACCCGCGGGGCCCGCGCCGAGCACGGCCTGGATGCGCGCGTAGGCCAGGTAGGCGCCGAGCGAGGCGACCACGGCCAGGAACAGAACGGCGCCGATGGTCCGGCCGTCCAGGCTGGGCAGGTCGCCGGACCAGGCTTCGGCCAGGGTGAAGGGCAGGAGCACCACCACGCCGCCCGTGGTGATCGCCGCGAAGCGGACCATCAGCGGCAGGGCGCTCGGCCGGTGGCGCAGCAGGATCGAGTAGAGCGCCCAGCCGATCATGGCGGCGACGATCCAGAGGTCGCCGACCGTGAAGCGCAGGCCAAGCAGGACCGCGAGGTCGCCGCGGCAGATCACCGCCAGCACGCCGGCGAGGCTGAGCGCCACGCCCACCATCTGCCGCGGCCCGAGGACCTCGCCGTAGAACAGCCGCGCCATGACCACGATCAGGATCGGCGAGGCGGCGTAGATCAGGCCGATGTTGGTCGCGGTGGTCGTGTCGGCGCCGATGTAGACGAAGGCGCCGCAGACGCCCATGCCCAGGCCGCCGAGGACCAGCAGGTCCGGCCACTCCCGCGCCAGGACCGACCGGGCCCGCAGCAGGGCCGCCGCCGTCAGCGGCAGCAGCAGCATCAGGGTTACGCTCCAGCGCCAGAAGGCGAGCGCAACCGGCGGGATGAAGTCGTGGGTCGCGCGCGCCGTCAGCATGTTGCTGGCGAAGAGCGCCGGAGCCACGAACAGCAGGACCAGGGCGACCTGTCGGGATCGGGCCGCGGCGCGATCTCCCTCGCGCGCCTCCACTGTCATGTTCCAGCCAGGGGGCGGTAATAGGCCTCTGGCAAACCGGCGGCGTCCCGGCCCTCGGTGTTGAACGGCGGCTTCAGGGCGCCTTTGAAATGGGTCCGGACCATGTCGCCCCAGGCCGCCGCCGGTTCGAGGCCGCGCCGGGCGCAGGCGAAGGCGAACCAGCGCTGTCCGGTAGCGACGTGGCCGATCTCGTCCTGGTAGATAGTCTCGAGGGTCTCGGCGCTCTCCCGGTCGCCGGCCTTGCGCAGTTTGGCGATCATCGCCGGCGTCACGTCCAGGCCGCGCGCCTCCAGCACCAGAGGCACCACCGCCAGCCGGGCGAGCAGGTCGTGGGACGTGTCCTCGGCGGCCTGCCAGAGGCCGTCATGGGCCGGCAGGTCGCCGTAGGCCGCGCCCAAGTCCGCCAGGCGCACCGCCAGTAGGGAGAAATGCAGCGCCTCCTCGTCGGCCACCCGGACCCAGTCGTCGGCGAAGTCGCGCGGCATCCGGTCCGCCACGAAGCGGGCGATCAGGTCCCAGGCCAGGTCCACGGCGTTGAGCTCGATGTGGGCCAGCGCGTGGAGCAGGGCGATCCGGCCCGCCCCGCCGGCAGCGCGGCGCTTCGGCATGTCGCCGGGCCGGCGCAGCACCGGACGCTCGGGACGGGCGGGACGCCGCGGCACCGGGAGCGGGTCGCCCAGCGTCAGCTGACCCGTGCGCCAGGCGGCCGCGGCGTTCCGCGACAGGCGGACCTTGTCTTCCGGCTCGGCGCTGCCCAACACGGCCAGCGCGGCCTGGACGAGGGTATCGGCTTCGGACATGAGGTCCCGGGACTCTTGGCGTCGGCCCTGACATGACACAAGATGACCGGAAGAGCGAGGCACAAAGGGAATCGCCGCCATGCCAGATCAGACGGGGAGCGCACTGGAGCGCCGCCGGCAAGCCGTCGCCCGGTCGATCGACCGGATCCGAGACCACGAGAGGACCCACGGCGTCACACCGGAGGGCCTCGCCGCGATCAAGGACGAGCTGATCGCGCTGGCCGGATCGGCCGAGCTCTTCTCGGCCGAAGCCTTCCCGGCGCCCGATGCGGGCGCCGAGCCGCCCTACGCCCTCTACCTGCTCTCCGAGGACCCGGACCACCGCTTCGCTCTCTACCTCCAGGCCTGCCGGCCCGGTTTCGACGTGCCGCCGCACAACCACACCACCTGGGCCTGCATCGTGGGACTGGAGGGCGAGGAGGAGAACCGCTTCTACCGGCGCGGCGATGACGGCGCGACCAGGACCGGCGGGCAGGCGGTCGGCCCCGGCCAGGGCGTCGCCTTCCTGCCCGACGAGATCCACTCGATCCATATCCACGGGGCAGATCCGGTGCGCAACTTCCATATGTACGGCCTCGCGCTCGACCGGCTCTTCGAGCGGGAGTATTGGTCGGCGAAGGAGGGCGCCTGGAAGGTCTTCGCGCCCCAGGACGACATCATCGACCGGCGGGCCGGATGAGCGCGGCGTCGACCGGGCGGATCACGGCGCCGGCGCTCAAGGCGCAGCTCCGGGCGGGCGGCGAGCTGGCGCTTCTGGATCTGCGCGAGCAGGGCCTTTTCTCCGGCGCCCATCTGTTCCATGCCCGTTCGCTGCCCCTGAGCAGGCTCGAGCTGGACGTCGAGCGGCTGGTGCCGCGCAAGGGAACGCCGGTCGTGGTGATGGACGGCGGCCGGGACGACCTGGCGGCGCGCGGGGCCGAACGCCTCGCCCGCCTGGGCTACCGGGCGGTTCAGGTGCTCGAGGGCGGCGTGGCGGCCTGGGAGGAGGCGGGCTACGAGGTCTTCACGGGCATCAACGTGCCGAGCAAGGCCTTCGGAGAGTTCGTCGAGGTGACCTACGGAACGCCGCACCTGGAGGCCGAGGCGGTGAGCCGCCTGATCGGGAAGCGCGCGAACATGGTGGTCCTCGATAGCCGGCCCTTCGAGGAGTACCACCGCATGAGCATCCCCGGCGGGATCGACACGCCGGGCGCCGAGCTGGTCTACCGGGTGCACGACCTCGCCCCGGATCCTGAGACTCTGGTCGTGGTGAACTGCGCCGGCCGGACCCGCTCGATCATCGGCGCCCAGTCCCTGGTCAACGCCGGCATCCCGAACCGGGTGGCGGCGCTCAAGGACGGCACCATGGGCTGGCACCTGGCAGGCTTGACGCTCGAGCACGGCCAGGAGCGCAGGGCTCCCGACCCCAGCGCGGAAGGTCTGGCCAGGGCCCGGGCGGCGGCCGCGCGGGTCGCCGAGCGCTTCGGCGTCACGCGGATCTCGCTGGCGGATCTGGCGGCCTGGCGGGCGGACGACACGCGAACGCTCTTCCTGCTCGACGTGCGCTCGCCGGCGGAGTTCGAGGCCGGCCACCTGCCGGGGTCCTGTTCGGCGCCGGGCGGGCAGCTGGTCCAGGCGACCGACGAATACGTCGGCGTGCTCGGGGCTCGGATCGTGCTGATCGACGACACCGGGATTCGGGCGACCATGACCGCGTCCTGGCTGGTCCAGATGGGCTGGACAGAGGTCGCGGTGCTCGAGGGTGGCCTCGAGGGGCCCCTGGAGCGGGGGCCGGCGCCGAGCCCCCTGGTGGCCGGCGCGGACCCCGAGGCGCCGCGCATCTCGCCGGCTGCTCTGCAGGCGCTGCAGGCTTCCGGACAGGTGGTTCTGCTGCTCGACCTATCGAGCTCGCCGAGCTACCGGCAGGGCCACGTGCCCGGCGCGGCCTGGACCACGCGGGCCCGGCTCGGCGAACTCGACCGCGACCTGGCCAACCTGGAGCAGCTGGTCCTGACCGCCGAGGAGACCGCCCTGGCCGATCTCGCGGCCGAGGACCTTCGCGCCCGCCATCCGGCGCTCTCCGTCTCGGTCCTGGATGGCGGCCTGGCGGCGTGGCGGGCCGCCGGCTACCCGATCGAGGAGGGCATGACCCGGCCGCTCTCGGAGACCGACGACGTCTGGTACAAGCCTTACGAGAACAGGTCGGCGGTCGAGCAGGAGATGCGCAACTATCTAACCTGGGAGATCGCCCTGGTCGAGCAGATAGAGCGCGACGGCGACGCCGGGTTCCGCCGGTTCGATTGACGCCGTGGTCGAGATCCCGCGAGTCGAGACCGAACGGCTGATCCTTCGGGGCTTTAGGGACAGCGACCTCGAGGCCTACGCCGCCATGGTCGCCGACGGCGAGGTGATGCGCTTCATGGGCGGGCCGAGGCGCCGCGAGCGCGCCTGGTACGATATGGCCTGGGCGCTCGGGCACTGGGACCTGCGCGGCTACGGGCTCTGGGCCGCCGAGGAGAAGGCGAGCGGCCGGCTGCTCGGCCGGCTCGGGCTGATCAATCCCGAAGGCTGGCCCGGCCTCGAGGTCGGCTGGCTGCTGGGCCAGGACTCCTGGGGACGGGGTTTCGCGACCGAGGGCGGGCGCGCCGCCCTGGCCTTCGCCTTCGAGCGGGTCGGCGTCGAGCGCGTGATCAGCCTGATACACCCGGACAACCGCGCCTCGATCCGGGTCGCCGAGCGGCTCGGCGAGAGCTACTGCGGCGCGACGACCCTCGATGGCGTTGACGCCCTGGTCTACGCCATCGAACGCGGCGTATTTGAAAAGTGACGTTGGATGCCGGTGGTCGTCTATTATGGACCGGGCGTTCGTCAGAAACGCGATAGAGGGAGGATCAGATGAGAGCAGACATTCGACTGTTGTTCGGCGCCGCCTTGGCGCTGACCGCCATGACCGGGCTCGTCCGGGCCGGCGAAACGCCCGCACCGGCGGGGGCAAAGGTCTACTTCGTGGAGCCGACCAACGGCGCCGTCGTCGAGAACCCTGTGAAGGTCGTGTTCGGCCTCTCCGGCATGGGGGTCGCGCCGGCCGGCGTCGAGAAGGCGAAGACGGGGCATCACCATCTGCTGATCAACACGCCGCTTCCGCCGCTCGACGAAGGGATCCCGGCGGACGACAACCACGTCCACTTCGGCGGCGGTCAGACCGAGGTCGAACTCACCCTTTCGCCCGGACCGCACAAGCTCCAGCTTCTGGTCGGCGACCACAACCACATTCCGCACGATCCGCCGATCATGTCGGAGGTGATCGAAATCACGGTGAAGTAAGGCGCCCAGCCTGGTGGCGAGGGGCTAAAGCTCCTTCGCCGCTTCCAGCACGGCCTCGACATGGCCGGGCACCTTGACCTTGCGCCACTCGGCGCGCAGCACGCCCTGCTCGTCGATCAGGAAGGTCGCCCGGTCGATGCCCAAGTACTTCTTGCCGTACATGGACTTCTCGACCCAGGTCCCGTAAGCCTCGCACACGCTGCCGTCTTCGTCGGACGCGAGGCGAAAGGGCAGGTCGTACTTGTTCTTGAACTTGTCATGCTTGGCAACGCTGTCCTTGGAGACGCCGACAATTTCGGCGTCGACCGCCGAGAAGTCCGGCAGGGCATCGCGGAACCCACAGGCTTCCTTGGTGCAGCCCGGCGTATCGTCTTTCGGATAGAAGTAGAGCACGACCTTCCTTCCCTTGAGCTCAGAGAGGGAAACCTCTCCGCCGCCGTCGGTCGCCATGGTGAAGTCGGGCGCGGGCGCGCCAATTTCCGTCGTCATCCCTGTCTCTCCTCCAGTTCTGGGTGGCTTGGAGTCCGCTACGGCGCGGACCTCGTCCCGGATCACAGATGGCCGGTGCGCGGGCCAGGTCAAGGGACGGCCGGCGTTCGAGCCCTGGGCGTTGCGGTCCGGTGCATTCCGTTTGATTTTTTCCGGGTCTCTTCCACACTGCGTCCAAGCAACGGCCGGGCGCTTCGCCCGGCTCCTTTTGGAGAAAAGTGAATGAAGATCGGTTTCATCGGCCTCGGCAACGTCGGCGGCAAGCTGGCGGGCAGCCTGCAGCGCAACGGCTTCGATCTGACCGTACGCGACCTCGACCGGTCCACTGCCCAGCCCTTCCTCGACCAGGGCGCAGACTGGGCCGAGAGCCCCAAGGCCATGGCCGAAGCGGTCGATCTCGTGATCACCTGTCTGCCGTCGCCGGCCGCCGTGAGCCAGGTGATGGAGGCCGAGGACGGCGTCATCGCGGGCCTTTCGCCCGGCAAGCTGTGGATGGAGATGAGCACGACCGACGAGGCCGAGGTCAAGCGCCTGGCGCCGCTGGTCGAGGCCAAGGGCGCCCTGCCGTTGGAGACCCCCGTCTCCGGCGGCTGCCACCGGGCGGCCACCGGCAACATCTCGATCTTCGTCGGCGGTGCGCGCGAGGCCTTCGAACGGGCCTTGCCGGCGCTCACCGTCATGGGCCGACGCATTCTCCACACCGGCCCCCTGGGCTCGGCTTCGGTGCTCAAGGTGGTGACCAACTACCTGGCCTCGGTCCATCTGGTGGCGGTCGGCGAGGCGCTCGCGGTCGCCAAGCAGGCCGGCATGGACCTCAACACGGCCTTCGAGGCGATCCGCATCTCCTCGGGCAATTCCTTCGTGCACGAGACCGAGAGCCAGGTGATCCTGAACGGCAGCTACAACATCAACTTCACCATGGATCTCGTGATCAAGGATATGAGCCTGTTCCAGACCGTCGCCGAGCGCGCCGGCGTCCCGCTCGAGCTCTCGCCCGTGGTGCTCGACATCTTCAAGGACGGACAGGAGCGCTACGGCCCGCGCGCCTGGTCCTCGGGCATCGTGCGTCGTCTGGAAGAGGCCTGCGGCATGGAGCTGCGGGCGCCCGGCTTCCCCGAGGAGCTGGTCGACGACGAGCCGGAGGTGCCCGGCGCGGAAGTCGTGGTGCGGACTTAGAGAGAA
>JAAUYK010005784.1_pt1 | contig 22730 bp, 20 predicted proteins | sample 7278021 | NCBI WGS metagenome assembly JAAUYK01 (sample SAMN14350223, study PRJNA611818) | marine sediment metagenome | isolation source: surface marine sediment (1.8m) | place: French Polynesia: Moorea | collected 2018-08
AACCAGGAGCTCGGCGAGCCCTTCCGCCGCGACGCCATGAAGGCCCCCGTCGAGGTCGCCGGCATCAACCCGGAAGACATGCGTCCCCAGCAGGGAATCTGACCACCGCTGCAAGGGTTGAAGCGGGCGGGCCGCCGAGATGCGGCCCGCCCGTTTTGCTTCGGGAAAGGCTTCCGCGATCACCGGCGGCCGCCTTGAGGGCAGGGGTTGAACTCATTAGTCTGCGCCCGGCACTCCAGACAGAGAGGGGAATTATGACCAAGGTTGCATTCATCGGGCTCGGCGTCATGGGCTATCCCATGGCCGGCCATCTCAAGGCCGGCGGCCACGACGTCACCGTCTACAATCGAACCTCGGCCAAGGCGGAAGCCTGGGTCGAGCAGCACGGCGGAGCGATGGCAACCACTCCCAAGGCCGCGGTCGAAGGCGCGGAGATCGCTTTTTCCTGCGTCGGCAACGACGACGACCTGCGCGGCGTGACGCTGGGCGACGACGGCATTTTTGCGGGGCTCGCCTCGGGCAGCATCTTCGTCGACAACACCACGGCTTCGGCCAACGTCGCGCGCGAGCTCTACGCGGCCGGCAAGGAGAAGAACATCGCCTGCATCGACGCACCGGTCTCGGGCGGCCAGGCGGGCGCCGAGAACGGTCAGCTCACGGTCATGTGCGGCGGCGACCAGGCCGCCTTCGACACCGCCCAGCCGGTGATCGACTGCTACGCCAAGGCGGTCACCCTGATGGGTGCGCCCGGCGCGGGTCAGCTCACCAAGATGGTCAACCAGATCTGCATCGCCGGCCTGGTCCAGGGGCTCTCCGAGGGCATGAACTTCGGCATGAAGGCCGGCCTCGACATGGAGAAGGTGCTGGCCGTGATCGGCAAGGGCGCGGCCCAGTCCTGGCAGATGGACAACCGGGGCTCGACCATGTGCAAGGGCGAGTTCGATTTCGGCTTCGCGGTCGACTGGATGCGCAAGGACCTCTCGATCTGCTTCGAGGAGGCCCGCGGTAACGGCGCACGCCTGCCCGTGGCCGCCCTGGTCGACCAGTTCTATGCCCAGGTCCAGGCGCGTGGCGGCAAGCGCTGGGACACCTCGAGTCTGATGCACCTGCTGGCCAACGACTAAGCCAAGCCGCGACGGCGGCCCCCCGAGGGGCCGCCGCGCAAGGCTGGTTCGCTGTGGAATCTATGGGCCGATCGGGTTGGTCGTGGCCAAGTTGTTGATGATGGGGTCCTCTCCGAAACCGCAAGAGGGATGCTCGAAGGAATTGGTTTTCGGCGGATTGTTGAGAATTAGGTTGTCGTTCATGCCGCCGTCACCGACACCGCCCGGGATATAGTCCAGTAAGAGTGCGTCCCGCACCCGCCAGGCAATGATGTGGTCTGTGCAGGCAGTATCTCCGCTGACTCCGATCGCACCGACCAGTTCACCTCCGGCGTCATAAAGCGCGAGGCCGCCACCGAAGACGTTGACGCCGCCGACTCTCTTGCCCTCCAGGGGATCGTCCTTGGTGCCATAGTCCTCGAAGTCACCCTTGTAGGCCTTCTTCGGGTCTACGGGATTGCTGAACTGCAGACCGAAAAGGCTGCCGCCCGGCTGTACGAGCCCGTAGAGGTTGCCGGTGGCCAGCGCCCGTCCCACGGTCGGGAGGTTCGGATAGTTGCCTTCCAGGCTGAAGGAGTAGGCGGTGTTGGCCTTCTGCGCCGAGATCACGCGGCTGCCGGGCCACTGATCGCCCAGGGGACCGGTGCGCGCGACCGCGCAGACCTCGCCCTCGTCATCCACGACCGTACCCCACATATCATTGCCCAGGCCGCCGTTGGCGAGCGACCCGGTCACGGCGCTAAGCTCGGATTGCAGGTCGCCGTGAGAAACGGGACAGCCGCCGCCGTCGGCAAAGGCCGGCGTGGCCGCAACAGCCACAGCGCCCATGGCCGCAGCGGCCAGAGCATTCGATAGGAATGATCTGCTCATAATCGGTCTCCAAAAGAATGATTGAAGATGTGTCGCCCCCCAAGGTCGCTCAGAAATGGCCAGCGATCCTGGCCGCGCGACAGAGCTACGATATTCGAGAGTTCGCGTTTCAGGTGTGGCAATTGCCACAACGAAACCGCAGACGTCAGGGTGCCTGGTTCCAATGAAGCACGGACCTTGGGGGCGCAGAGACCGTTTTCTACGAGGGATTGGGCCTGAAAAGCAAAGTTCCCGTGGCTGAGAACTTTGCTTTTCTCGGGCTGAGAGGCCTTGAATGTCCTACCGGCTTTGGTTCGAACAACTGGAGTATTTCACTTATTACGAGTATCAAGTCGTGGAGCGTTAGTCGCGCTCGTCGTCATGATCATCGTCGTCACGGTGATGACGCCTGCGGTCGCTCTTGTCGATCACGCCATCTTCGTTGCAGTCCATGCGCGCGAAGGCTCGCGACACCTTCTTGTCCATTTCCTCCGCCGTGATCTGACCGTCACCGTCGGAGTCCAAATCCTGGAAGCGGTCGACGATCCGCTCGCGCATGAAGTCGACCCAGAGCTCCTCGAACTCGGCAAGGTTCAAGCTGCCGTCGCCGTCGTCATCAAACTCGCGGAGCTTCTCCTGCCGGACCTGGTCGATCTCGGCCCGGCTGATCTTGCCATCCCCGTCGACGTCGAAGCGATCCATCATCATGGCGCGGAGCCCGCCGCCGTGGCGTCCCTTGCCGTGATGGCTCTTGCCGCCGTGGTAGCCGTATTCACTATGGTAGCTCCGGTGCGCCTGGGTGGTGGTGGCGACGGCGGCGATACCCACCAGGGCGATGGCGCCGACGGCCACGGCGATCTTGGCATGTCGTTTCATCTAAGAACCTCCTGAGTTCCTGCGATTGCCGTTGCCCAATGAGGTAGGGCGGGGATGTCGCAGGAGTTTGTCGAGGGGACCCTCTGATTGTCGCGATCCATGCTAGGGCCCGACATCGATACATTTGGTTACACTTTTTCCTGCGGCCCCCGATCCCCGAAAGCTATCTTCAGACCATGGAAACGACCCCGCACGTCCTGGTCGTGGACGATCACCGCGACATCCGCGAGCCTTTGGCCAAGTACCTGGCCAAGAACGGCCTCAGGGTCAGCCTGGCGGCCGGCGGCCAGGAGATGCGCAAGGTGCTCAAGGCCGGCGCGATCGACCTCGTGGTGCTCGACATCATGATGCCCGGCGAGGACGGTCTCGCCCTATGCCGCCACCTGCGGGAGACCACCGATATCCCGGTCATCCTTCTGACCGCCATGGCCGAAGAGACCGACCGGATCGTCGGCCTGGAGATCGGCGCCGACGACTACGTCACCAAGCCCTTCAACCCGCGCGAGCTGCTCGCCAGGATCAAGGCGGTCCTGCGCCGCGCCCAGGCCCTGCCGGCGCCGCCGCGCGACGCGGAGGAGGGCGGACTGCTTCGCTTCGACCGCTGGACGCTCGACCTCAACCGGCGAGAAATCGCGGCCGAGGACGGGGTGGCGGTGCCGCTCAGCACCGCGGAGTTCCGCCTGCTGCTCACCTTCCTTCGCCGGCCCAGGATGGTCCTCAGCCGCGATCAGTTGCTCGACCTGACCAGCGGGCGTGCGGCGCAGGTCTTCGACCGTGCGATCGACAACCAGGTGAGCCGCCTCCGCAAGAAGATCGAGCGCGACCCGAAGAACCCGGCCCTGATCAAGACCGTCTGGGGCGGCGGCTACGTCTTCGCCGCCGAGGTGACGGAGGTGGCGTGAAGCGCCTCCTGCCGAAGAGCTTGAGCGGGCAGCTGATTGCCCTCTTGCTTGCCGGTCTCTTTCTGACCCAGCTCGTGGCCTTTCTGATCTTTGCGGACGAACGCCGCCAAGCCATAAGCGGTGCACTGCAATTCGGCCTTGTGGAGCGGACGGCCGCGGTCGTGCGCCTGATCGAAGACAGGCCGCCCGAGCGTCGCGATCGCATGCTCCGTGCCGCAAGTTCGCGGCGCGTTCAGTTCTGGGTAACGCCGGAGAGCGTGCTCGAAGACTCGGGCCGCGGTTGGCGCACTCGATGGATCACCGACAACTTCAAGCAGGTTCTGCCCGACTACGCGAGCAACTCGGTACGCGTCCAGTTCCTCGGCGAACGCCACTACGACCGACTTCGGCACAGATCCCGCGACGACGAACACGAAGACTACGACGATCGCGAAGACTACGACGAAGACGACGATGACGGTTGGCGCGGCGGCCATCGCCATGACCGCAGCCTCGCCATTTCGCTCCGTCTGCCCGACGGCGACTGGCTCAACGTGGTGACCAGGCTTCGCCCGCGGGCCGTACGCTGGGCCTGGCCGAGCATACTCTCCATGGTGCTGATGGCCGGCGTGATCCTGGTCGTCGTCATCCTCATGCTGCGTCGGATCACCCGTCCACTGACCGCGCTGTCCCTGGCCGCCGAGCGTCTTGGCCGCGGCGAGTCCGTGGATCCCCTGCCGGAGACCGGTCCTCGCGAGATCCGGCAGAGCACCGCGGCCTTCAATCAGATGCAGGAACGTCTTTCCCGCTTCATCCGTGACCGCACTACGCTGCTGGCGGCGATCAGCCACGACCTGCGCACGCCGATCACGTCGCTGCGTCTGCGTGCGGAGCTGGTGGACGACCCGGAGACCCGGGAGAAGCTCCTGGACACACTAGAGGAAATGCAGCGCATGACCGAGGCGACCCTGGCCTTCGCCCGCGAGGAGGCCTCCGAGGAGGCGACCCGGCCGGTCGATCTGGCCGCGCTCGTCGAGAGCCTCTGCGCCGACTTCGCCGACATGGGCAAGCCCGTCACCTTCTCGGGCGCGGGCAAGACCCCCTATGCCTGCCGTCCGACCGGCCTGAAGCGCGCACTCAGGAACCTGATCGAGAACGCCTTCACCTACGGCGAGCGGGCAGGGGTCTCGCTCGAGTCTGCGCCCGAGGGCCACAGGATCCGGATCGAGGACGACGGCCCCGGCATCCCGGAGGCGGAGATCGAAAAGGTCTTCGCCCCCTTTGTCCGGCTCGAGGAATCCCGCAGCCGCGAAACCGGCGGGATCGGACTGGGGCTGGCGATCGCCCGCTCCATCGTCCGCGCCCACGGCGGCGAGCTTACCCTGGAGAACAGCCCGGAGGGCGGCCTGCGCGCCAGCGTGTTCCTGCCGAAAGACTAGCGGGGGAAGCTCGGGCGGCCGGGGCGTGGATCGTCCGCAGATGGCCGCGCAATCCGGGCCCAGCCAGCGTTGCCTTAGCCGCCGTCGGTCTTCTTCGTGGCCTGCCAGGCCTCTTCCATCGCCTCGAGCGGGACGTCCTTCAGGCCCTCGGGAAAGGTCGCCTCGACCTGCTGGAAGCGGCCTTCGAACTTGCGGTTGGTGCCGCGCAGCGCCTCTTCGGGGTCGATGCCCAGGTGACGCGCCAGGTTGGCCACGGCGAAGAGCAGGTCGCCGACCTCGTCGGTCAGCCGCCCGGCGTCCGAGCCGTTCTCTATTTCCTTTTTAACTTCAGAGAGTTCTTCGTCGATCTTGGCAAAGACCTGAGCCGCCTCTGGCCAGTCGAAGCCGACCCTGGCGGCGCGCTTCTGCAGCTTTTCGGCGCGGGTCAGGGCGGGCAGGGCGAGGGCGACCCCGTCGAGCACGCTGGCCGCACGGCCTTCGGCCGCGGCCTTGCCGTCGCGTTCCTTCGCTTTGGCCTCTTCCCAGTTCGCGGTCTGCGCGGCGGCCGATCCGACCTCGTCGTCGCCGAAGACGTGGGGGTGGCGGCGGATCATCTTGTCGGCGATCGTCGCGGCCACGGCCTCGAAATCGAAGGCGCCGGCCTCCTCGGCCATGCGCGCGTGGTAGACCACCTGCAGCAGCAGGTCGCCGAGCTCCTCGCGCAGCGCCGGCATGTCGGCGCGGGCGATCGCGTCGGCCACCTCGTAGGCCTCTTCGATGGTGTAGGGCGCAATGGTCTCGAAGCTCTGCTCGATGTCCCAGGGACAGCCGCTTTCCGGATCGCGCAGCCGCGCCATCACCTCGATCAGCAGGGCGGTCTTGGGGCAGGTCAGGGCGCTCATGATGGCCGGGAGAATACAGATGCCGCGCCGCCCGGCAAGCCGGACCCTTGATGCAAGGGACCGATGCGCGTTAAGTGGACCGAAGGGCAGGGAGGAACCGCAACCTTGAGCGATCCGCTGATCAAGTTCCATCAGGTCATCCCCGGCGCGCCCGCGCCGCGGCGCGCGGATCCGACCCTACTCGGCTCGATCCCGCTGCGCGCCCACCAGTTCTGCGAGCCCTTCATCGCGGCCTCCGGCTTCGGCTGGTACCTCTATCCGCCGATCGACTTCTCTCTGATGTGGGACGGCACCGCCATCGTCTGGCGGCCCCGCGGCGAACAGCGTTGGCGCGTCCTGGAGACCGCGGCCGTGCCCGGCTTCCCGGAACATTACCAGGCCGCGGCGCCCCAGGACGGGTCGGCGCCCAATCCTTTTCCTTTCCTCATCGCCATCCGGGAGCCTGGAATCATTCAGCTCTGGACCGGCTGCATGGCGCGCACGCGCGAGGGCTGGGTCAGCCTGGTGCGCGCGCCGGCCAACCTGCCGGGCAAGGCGGGCTACGAGGTGCTCGAAGGAATCGTCGAGACCGACTGGTGGTTCGGGCCGATCTTCGCCAACCTCAGGCTCTACCAGACGGGCTATCCCGTGCGCCTGCAGAGAGGCCAGCCGCTGTTCCAGCTACAGGCGATTCCCCGCGAGGCCCTGGACGACAAGGCGCTCAACGACTTCGAGGTGCTCGAGGGCCTGGAGCACTTCACATCGCGGGAATGGGAAGACCTCTCCAAGGCGGTCAGGCTGCGCGGCGAGAGCGACGACAAGGCCGGCGGCTACCGCCGCGAGGTTCGCCGCCGGCGCAAGGAACGAGAAGGCTCAGACCCGGAGAAGGGCTGAAGGAGCGCCTGCCCCAGGCCGCTCCAGTTCGCGTATAATATATATTATGAGAAATATTGTCGGATGGCTCAGAGAGAGCCCCGCGGTCGGAACGCGGTCCTTGCGACCGCTGGAACTTGGGTTTGCCGAACACGACGGCCTCACCTACACAGATGCCTCATGGACCGCGCGCAAGGAAGCAAACCCGGGAACGCCATCAGGATCGTCGGTCGCGATTCGCTCGGCCGTCACCGCATGCTGAGCGCGGACATGGAAGCGCGACAGATCGAGGCCGTCGGGTCGCTGGTTGCCGGCGCCTTGGCCGAGGTTCGTCCAGAGGCCGCCGAACGCGCCCGAAACGCCGTCACGGCCTTCTACGCGCTCTACGATGAACGGCCGGTCGAGGACAACAAGGGCGGCAGCGGCTTCAACGACAGCCTCTGGCTCTTCGTCGTGGCGTCCGTGCTGCAGCTCGAGGTCATCGTCGAGAGCGGCGTGTTCAAGGGCCACTCGACCTGGCTGCTGCGCCGGGCCTGTCCCGAGGCCGAGATCCACTGTTTCGATCCGGAACTCGGCAACCTGGTCTACCGCGACCCCGGAGCGCGCTATCACGCCGGCGACTGGACCGAGGTCGAGATCGCCGTGACGGGCCGCCGGTCCCTGGCCTTCTTCGACGACCACATGGATCAGGGCCGCCGCGTGCTCGAGGCCCAGGAGCGCGGATTCCGTCATCTGCTGTTCGATGACAACTTCCCGGCCATGAACCTCTACGCCACGGGCCACCCGCCGCTGCCCAGCCTCGCCATGATCTTCGACGAGAGCCTGCCTGAAGCGGCCGAGCTTTCCTGGGTGCGCAACGGCAAGGTCTACGAAGCCACGCTCGACATGACCGCAAGAAAACGGGTTAAGTCATTGATTAAATTATATTTCATACTCCCGGACTTGGCGCCGATGACGCGCTACAGCCCGGGCTCTGGTCTTACGCTCGTAAAGCTGTTTGACTAAGGCCCGTGTGGGGGCAAGGAGCAACGGGCCGCGGCGGTAACGCGCGCCGGGAAAAGCAGGGAGTCCGTCACTTGGTGCCAAATAGGATTCGCCGGATCGGCTTTCCGGGACTGGCCGCCGTGGCCGTTCTGCTGGCCCTGACGCAGGTCGCCGGCGCCGCGGTCGAGGTCTACGAATCTCCGGCGGCACCCACCGACCTCCAGCTGCGCGAGACGCCCTTTTTCGCCGAGCAGGTCTCGGCGCGCGCCCTGCCCCCGGTATCGGCCCGCCTGCCCCGCGAGCCCCACTTCACCGCCCTTCCCGACGGTCCCGGGCGCCCCGGCGGTGAGTTGAAGATGCTGATCGGGCGGAGCAAGGACACACGCCTCCTGTCGGTCTACGGCTACGCCAGGCTGGTCGGCTACGACGCGAACCTTGAACTGGTGCCCGACATCCTCACCCGGGTCGAGGTGCGCGACGGCCGCGATTTCATCTTCACCCTGCGCAAGGGCCACCGCTGGTCAGACGGCGAGCCCTTCACATCGGCGGACTTCCGCTTCTACTGGGATCACGTCGCCAACAACGAGGCGCTGTCGCCGACCGGGCCGCCCCGGGTGCTCCTGGTCGACGGCGAGCCGCCCGAGGTGGAAACGCCGAACGAGGTGACCGTTCGCTACACCTGGTCCAAGCCCAATCCCTTCTTCCTGATCGCGCTGGCCGGCGCGCGGCCGCTCTTCATCCATCAGCCGGCCCACTATCTGAAGCAGTTCCACGGCGATTTCGCCGAGGAAGAGGCGCTGGCCGCCAAGCTCAAGGCCTCGAAGGCGCGCAACTGGGCGGCGCTCTACCGCCGCAACGCCCGCCAGTACCGCTTCAACAACCCCGACCTGCCGACCCTGCAGCCCTGGGTCAACACCACGGCCCCACCGTCCCAGCGCTTCGTGGCGGTGCGCAACCCCTTCTATCATCGGGTCGACCAGAAGGGTCAGCAACTGCCCTACATAGACAAGGTGATCCTCCAGGTCGCGGGCGGTGCGCTGATCCCGGCCAAGACCGGCTCCGGCGACAGCGACCTCCAGGCCCGGGGGCTCTCCTTCAGCGACTACACCTTCCTGAAGGCGGCCGAAAAGCGCAGCGGCTACCACGTGCACTTGTGGCGCACGGTGCGGGGTTCCGCGGTCGCGCTCTATCCCAACCTCAACGTCAACGATCCGGTCTGGCGCGAGGTGGTGCGCGACGTCCGCTTCCGCCGCGCGCTGTCGCTCGCGACCGACCGGCACGAGCTCAACCAGGTGATCTATTTCGGCCTCGGTCTCGAGGGCAACCAGTCGATCCTGCCGGGCAGCGCCCTCTACAAGCCGAACTACCGGGGCTCCTACGCCGAGTTCGACCCCGACAAGGCCAACGCCCTGCTCGACGAGATGGGCCTGACCGAGCGCAACGGCGACGGACTGCGCCTGCTGCCCGACGGGCGTCCCATGGAGATCGTTGTCGAGACCGCCGGCGAGAATACCGAGGAGGTCGACCTTCTGGAGCTGATCCACGATTCCTGGCTCCAGGTCGGGATCAAGCTCTACAGCCGGCCGTCCCAGCGCGAGATGCTGCGCAACCGCGTGTTCGCCGGCGAGACCCTGATCACCATGTGGTTTGGCTACGAGAACGCGGTGCCGTCGGCCCAGATGAGCCCGGAGGAGTTCGCGCCGATCCATCAGCACAGCTATCACTGGCCGAAATGGGGCCAGTACCACGAGACCAGCGGCAAGGCGGGCGAGCCGGTCGACATGGCCGAGCCGAAAGAGCTGATGGCGCTCTACGACCAGTGGCGGAACGCCAGGTCGCGCGCAGAACAGGAAGCGGTCTGGCACAAGATGCTGAAGATCCACGCCGAGCAGGTCTACACGATCGGGCTCGTTGCCCAGATCCCGCAGCCCGTGGTGGTGTCGGACCAGCTGCGCAACGTGCCGGAGGAGGCGCTGTTCAACTGGGATCCCGGGGCCCAGTTCGGCATCTACCGGCCCGATACTTTCTGGCTCGATCAATAGCGCTGCCCATCTCAGGTCGAAGCGGCTCTCGGGGGACCGAATAGCCGACTTTTGACTCGTTGCCGTTCACGGTTAACTTCCTTAATATTTACCTCTTGTTAACCGAGACTATCGGGTTGCCCGTGTTCCTCACGGGCGGGGTATGGGGAATATTGGGAGGTCGTGATGCAGGTACGCAGAGCATCGGAGATCCTTTCGCTCGTGGCTTTCTCGGGCCTGGTCAGGGGGCCGTCTTGGGCCGAGCAGGTCTTCGACAAGCCGGAAGCGGAGGATGAAGGTGTTAATCCCGAGCCGCGGCGCCGGGAGCCCAGGTTCTTTCCGCCGGAGACGCCCTGCGAGGGCAGCTGCTGAAGCCCGGCGGCGGCAGGATCGCCCTGCCCGCCCCACCAGCGTGCGACCTAAAGCTCCAGGACCATGCCGTCGTAGCCCGGCTCGACGCCGGGCGGGCAGCGCGCGGCCAGGGTGGCGTAGTCGACCTGGTGGTTCATGTGGGTCAGCACGGCCCGCGCCGGCTTGACGCGCTCGATCCAGGAGAAGGTCAGCGCCGTGTGGGCGTGGGTCGGGTGGGGCTCGTCCCTCAGGCAGTCGACGATCCACAGCTCCACGCCCTCGAGCGCGGCGAAGGCGGCCTCGTCGAGCGCGACCACGTCGGTCGAGTAGGCGACCGGACCCAAGCGAAAGCCGAGGGTCGTCTCGTGGGGTCCGTGGCCCTGGACGAAGGGCCGGACCTCCAGGGAGCCGACCGTGAAGGCCCCGTCGATCACCCGGTCGGTCATGATCGGACGGTAGAGGCTCTCGGGATCGGCGCTCGAGGCGAAGGCGTAGCCGAACCGCTCGGTCAGGCGGGTACGGGTCTTCACGTCCATGAAGGCGTCGATCGGCGCGCCCTCGTGGTAAGACAGCCAGCGCAGGTCGTCGAGACCGTGGCAATGGTCGCCGTGGGCGTGGGTGTAGAGCACGGCGTCCAGTCTGGTGATCCCGGCGTCGAGGATCTGGGCGCGCAGATCCGGCGAGGTGTCGATCAGGACCGCGGTGTCGCCTTCCTCGACCAGGATCGAGACGCGGCGGCGGCGATTTTTCGGGTTCGAAGGGTCGCAGGCGCCCCAGTAGCCGCCGGGCTCGCGCCCGGCCAGAGGCACGCCGCCCGAACCGCCGCAGCCCAGAACCGTGACCCTCATGCCGGGCCCGCGGCCTTCGCGAACAGCGCCTCGAAGTTCCGGGTCGTCGCGGCGGCCAGCTCTCCGGCGCCGACACCCTTGAGCTCGGCAAGCTTGGCGGCCGTGTGGCCGACGAAGGCGGGCTCGTTGCGCTTGCCGCGATGGGGCGCCGGGGCGAGGTAGGGCGAGTCGGTCTCGACCAGCAGCCGCTCCAGCGGCACCGCGGCCAGGGTCTCGCGCAGCTCGTCGGCCTTCTTGAAGGTGACGATCCCCGCGACCGAGATGTAGAAGCCCAGGTCGAGCGCCGCCTCGGCGAGGTTCGGACCGGCGGTGAAGCAGTGGATCACCCCCGGAAAAGCGCCCGCCGCGTGCTCTTCCCTCAGCACGCGGATCGTGTCCTCGTCGGCATCGCGGCTGTGCACGATCAACGGCAGGCCGGTTTCACGCGACGCGGCGATATGGGCCCGGAAGCTCGCCTCCTGCTCGGCCCGCGGCGAGTGCTCGTAGTAGAAGTCGAGACCGGTCTCGCCGATCCCGACCACCTTGGGGTCCGCGGCCAGCTCGATCAGCCGGTCGGGTGCCCCCTGCCCCTCCTCCTTCGCCTCGTGGGGATGCACCCCGACCGAGCAGAAGACGCCGTCGAAGCGTTCGGCGATCGCCCGGACCACGTCAAACTCCGAGAGCTTGGTGCAGATCGTGACCATGGTGCCGACCCCGGCCTCCCGGGCGCGCGCGACCACCGTCTCGAGGTCGCCGTCCTTCGCCAGGTAGTCGAGGTGGCAGTGGGAATCGACCAGGCTCATTCCGCCGCCTCTTCCTCGACGTGGCGCGGGAAGACGCCCTCGGGCTTGGGCAGCGGCGTGCCGGGCAGGAGCTGGTTGTCGAGCGACGCGAAGTCTCGCCGATCTCCGGGCACCGCCAGCTGGTCGAGCATCTTGGCCATGGAGTCCGGCATGACCGGCTGGGTCACGATCGCCAAATGCCGGATCGTCTCGGCCAGGACGTAGAGCACCGCGGCCATGCGGTCGGGATCGGTCTTGCGCAGGGCCCAGGGCGCCAGCTCGTCGATATAGCGGTTGGCCGCGCCGACCACGTCCCAGGTGGCTTCCAGGGCCTTGTGGAAGGCCTGGTCCGCGTAGGCCTCGCGCAGGCGCACCACGAGCCCCCTCGCCCGCCCGAGCAGCGCCTCGTCGGCCGGATCGAGCGGCCCGGGCTGCGGCACCTGGGCATCGCAGTTCTTGGCGATCATCGAGAGCACACGCTGGGCCAGGTTGCCGAAGTCGTTGGCCAGATCGCTGTTGATCCGCCCGACCATGGACTCGTGGCCGATGTAGCCGTCGGCACCGAAGGGGATCTCGCGCAGCAGGTAGTAGCGCACCTGGTCGAGCCCGTAGCGCTCCGCCAGGTCCTCGGCGCTCTCGACGTTGCCGAGCGACTTGGACATCTTCTGGCCCTTGTTCATCAGCCAGCCGTGGCCGAAGACCCGCTTGGGCGGCGCGATGCCCGCGCCCATCAGAAAGGCCGGCCAATAGACCGCGTGGAAGCGCAGAATGTCCTTGCCCACCATGTGAAGGTCGGCCGGCCAGTACTTTGAGAAATCGTCGCTTTCGACGTCTGGATAGCCGACCGCCGTGATGTAGTTGGTCAGCGCGTCGATCCAGACATACATGACGTGGTCCGGGTCGTCCGGCACCGGCACGCCCCACTTGAAGGTGGTCCGGCTGACCGAAAGGTCGTTCAGGCCGCCCTTGACGAAGGAGATCATCTCGTTGCGCCGGGTATCCGGCTGAATGAAGGTCGGGTTCTCCTCGTAGAAGGCCAGCAGCCGGTCCTGCCATGCCGACAGCCTGAAGAAGTAGGAGGGCTCCTCGACCCACTCGACCTCCGCGCCCGACGCCTTGGCGACCTTCTTACCGTCGACCTCTTCCAGCTCTTCCTCGCCGTAATAGGCCTCGTCGCGCACGGCGTACCAGCCCGAGTAGCTGCCCAGGTAGATCTCACCGTTGTCCCTCAGCTTGCGCCAGAGCGCCTGGCAGGCGCGCTTGTGGCGCTCCTCCGTGGTGCGGATGAAGTCGTCGTTCGAGTAGTTCATGTTGCGGGCCAGGTTGCGGAAGTTCTCGCTGACCCGGTCGACGTGCTGCTGCGGCGAGACGCCGGCCTGCTCGGCCGCCTTCTCGTTCTTCTGGCCGTGCTCGTCGGTACCGGTCAGGAACTTCACCTCGTGGCCGTCGAGGCGCATGAAGCGAGCCAGGACGTCGCAGGCAAGCGTGCAGTAGGCATGCCCCACATGGGGCACGTCGTTCACATAGTAGATCGGCGTCGTGACGTAGTACGGCGGCTTCGATGGCCCGGCCATGAACGGCTCCCGAATCGGCTGGAGGCTCGCCCGCCTATCTGGCGTCCCGCAACTCAGGCCGCAAGGGACTCAATTTCCAGGAATGCCGTAATCAGAACTTGCTTGCGGTCGAGATTGGCGCTTTCCGTGCGGGCGAAAAGACGGTCGAGGTTTTCCCATAGGGCCAGCCATTGTGCAAGGTTCCGGCGGCGCAGCAGCCGCTCCATCAAGGCGGTCTCGCCCGCGGTGAGCTCGGGCGGGACGCGGCCCTCGGCGGCGCCCCGAACCATGCGCGCGAGCCACCAGGTGAGCAGTCCGCTGACCGTCCGGAAAGCCGCCGGATCCTGGGCCCGTGCCGCCTTGTCGGCGAAGCCGTGGAGCGCCGCCACGTCGAGCCGCGGCAGCCCGTCGAGCAGCTTGAGCAGATCCCGGTAGAGCGCCAGGCCGCCGCTCTCGGCGAGCTCCAGCGCTCGCCCGATGCTGCCCTCGGCAAGGTGCGCGAGGATTCGCCGGTCGGCCTCGGCGACGTCGGGCGCGTAGCGCGCGAGCAGGCTCTCGACCAGTTCCTCGTCCAATGCCGCCAGTCCCAGTCGGCAGCAGCGCGAGTGCAGGGTCGGCAACAGGCGGCCGGGCGCGTGGGAGACCAGCAGGAGGAGGGTCCGCTGCGGCGGCTCCTCCAGCACCTTGAGGACTCCGTTGGCGGCATTGAGGTTCATGTCCTCGGCGCCGTCGACGATGACGATCCGCCAGCCGCCCCGGTCGGCGGTTTGGTGCAGGAAGTGCACGACGGGCCGCACCTCGTCCACCAGGATGGCCGTCCTGAGGCGCCCCCGCTTGGGATCGCGGCTCCGTTCCAGCACTTTGAGATCGGGGTGGGTCCCCGCCGCGACCATACGGAAGACCGGATCCTCCTCCGACAGCGCGAGACCCTCGGCGGTGTCGGCCGGCACATCGCCGAACAGGCCCGGGCCGTCGTTGGCCTCGTCGCCCGCGAGCAGAAAGCGCGCGAAGCGGTAGGCCAGGGTCGCCTTGCCGATGCCGCGCCGGCCGGCGAGCAGCCAGGCGTGCGGCAGGCGGCCGGACCTCTGCGCCGCCAGCAGGGTCCCCTCGGCCCGCTCCTGGCCGAGCAGGAGGGCGTTCTCGCGCGGCAGCGGAACGCTGCCGGAAGGCGCTTCTCCGGTCATGCCAGACCGAGCCTGAAATGCGCATCGAGGCAGTGCCGGACGGCGGCGTGCACGGCCTTCTCGTCGCCGGCCGCGTCGATCACCGCGCAGCGCTCCGGCGCCAGGCGGGCGATCTCCAGGAAGCCCGCGCGCAGGCGCTCGTGGACCGCCCGGTCCATGCGTTCGTAGCGGGTCTCCGCGCCGCCGTCGCCGTCGCGCCGCGCCGCCCGCCGGAGCCCCTGCTCCACCGGCAGGTCGAGGATCAGGGTCAGGTCCGGCGCGAAGTCGCCGACGACCAGCCGGTGCAGATCGGCGATGAGGCCCCGGTCGAGGCCCTGTCCGTAACCCTGGTAGGCCATGGTCGAATCGGCGAAGCGGTCGGAGATCACCCACTGGCCCTGGGCGAGGGCCGGCCGGACCCGCTTGGCCAGGTGCTCCCGTCGGGCCGCGTAGTGCAGCAGCGCTTCGGTCATGGGCTCCCAGCGTCCGACCGCACCGGAGACCAGGAGCGCGCGGATCTCCTCGGCGCCCGGACTGCCGCCCGGCTCGCGGGTTTCGACGACCTCGAGACCCTTTTCCTCCAGCGCCCGCGCGAGCAGGCTCACCTGGGTCGATTTGCCGGCCCCCTCCCCGCCTTCGAAGGTAATGAACTTGCCTCTGGAGCCGGCCGCCGTCATGGCCCGATCCTGACGCCAGGGCCGGGAGCGGTCAATTGCCGGGCGCCGGAGCGCCCTATTGGGCGCCCAGGATGAGCTGGCGCAGGCTGGCGGTGAAGCGGCCGAAGGGGCCGAGCTTGGGGACCTCGGCCCCTGCGAAGAGGGGAACCTCGACCGGCTCGGTCTCCGGCGCCGTGACCACCAGGGTGGCGATCTGGTCCCCCGCGGCCACCGGGGCCGGCACCGGCCCGTCGTAGCGAACCGAGACGGAGAGCTTCCGGCGCGCCTTGCGCGGCAGGGTGACGACGACGTCCTGGTCGAGCACCAGAGGCACCGACGCGCTCTCGCCCAGCCAGACCTCGGCCTCCTCGACCTGCTCGCCGGCTTTGAAGAGGGCGTAGTTGTCGAATTCGCGGAACGCCCAGGTCAGCAGCTTCTGCGACTCGCTGGACCGCTGCTTCATGCTGTTCAGGCCATTGATCACGAGGATCAGGCGGCGGTCCTTGCGGGTGGCTGAGCCGGTCAGCCCGTAGCCCGCCTCCTCCGTGTGCCCGGTCTTCAGCCCGTCGGCGCCCATGTTCTTGTAGAGCAGCGGATTGCGGTTGCCCTGGCGGATGTCGGTCCAGGTGAAGGTCGTCTCGGAATAGTAGCCGTAGTACTCGGGAAAGTTCTCAATGGTCTTCTGCGCCAGGGTCGCCAGGTCGCGCGCTGTCATCCGCTGATCGGGATGGGGCCAGCCGGTCGCGTTGACGAAGCTGCTGCCGTCGAGACCCAGCTCCCGCGCCTTGTCGTTCATCAGCCCGGCGAAGGCCTCCTCGCTGCCCGCCAGGCCCTCGGCCAGCACGATGCAGGCGTCGTTGCCGGACTGCACGATGACGCCGCGCAGCAGGTCCTCGACCCGGATCTCGTCGTTGACCGCCACGAACATCTTCGAGCCGCCCATGCGCCAGGCCTTCTCGCTGACCGGCAGCTTCTCGTCCAGGGTCAGGCGGCCGTCCTTGAGCGCCTCGAAGACCAGGTAGATCGTCATGATCTTGCTCATCGAGGCCGGCGGCATGGGAACGTCGGAGTCGCGCTCGAACAGGACGGCGCCGGTCGTCGTGTCGACGATCAAGGCTTCGCGCGCGGCCGTCTCGATCGCGGCCGCGGGAGCCGTCTGGGTCATGAGCAGCAGCAGGCCGAGGCTGATGAGCCGGCGGGGAAAGCAAAGGGTCGCGGAATGGGACATGGGGTTCTAGCTCACTGAACTGGGGATGTGCCGGAGAGGCGACGCGGCGGGGAGAGGCTGGGTACAGTGTAATCGCGGCGAAAATTGGCCGGACCGATGACCGATCTTTGGTGGGGCGCTAATCGACCATGATCCTCGCGTCCGTGATTCCCGCGCTGTGCAGCGCGTTGAGCACCCGGTCGGCGTGGTCAACGTCCTCCAGGGGCCCGAGGCGGACCCGGAAGAACCAGCGCTCGCCGACCTGGACCTGGGTCACGCCACTGCGGCCGTGGATGGAGAGGCGCCGGCTCAAGCGCGTCGCGTAGTCGCGCCGCAGGAAGGAGCCGGCCTGGACGTAGATGTTGCTCGGGGTGGCCCGCTCCTGGACGACTTCGCCGTCGGGCCAGGGCAACGCGGAGAACCGCGGCCGGGCGTTGGGGTCTGCTGCCCGCTCGGGCGGCGACTGGTCGCTCGGCAGGGCGGCCAGCTGCACGCCGGTCGGCGCGCCGGCGGCCTGGGACCGCGCCATGGCGCGGCGGTGGCGCCATAGGCCCGGCGGCCGCGGCGGCCCGACCCGGGCTTCCTTTACTGTCTCGTCCCCGGCGGCCGCAGCGACGGCCGCGCCGTTAACGGCTGGAGAGGCGGCCGATGCCGGCATGGGCTCGGAGGGCGGTTCGAGCGGAACCGCGCTGACGGCGATCGTCGGCGCCGCCCGGGGTCGCTCGGCGACCTGCGTCAGCCCCTGGGCGACGGCGGCAAGCGTGCGGCTCTCCTCCTCGAGGATCTCCACCCGCACCTTGGCCGTGCCCTGGCGCGTGAATCCAAGCAGGTCGGCGGACCGTTTGGACAGATCGATGATCCGGCCGCGCTTGAAGGGGCCGCGGTCGTTGAGACGGACCACGAGGGAGCGGCCGTTCTGCAGGTTCGTCACCCTGACGAGGCTGGGCATCGGCAGGGTGCGGTGCGCGGCGGTCAGCGCGTCCTGGTCGTAGATCTCGCCGTTGGCCGTCTTCTTGCCGTGAAAGCCCGGGCCGTACCACGACGCGATACCGGTCTCGACATAGTCATAGTCGACCTTCGGGTAGTACCAAATGCCGTCGATCCGATAGGGCCGCCCGACCTTGTACTTGCCGATCGCGCGGTCCCCGCCGAGCGCAGCGGCGTGCGGGCCCAATCCGGCGCCGGATGTCCCGCCCTCCGGGGCGCAGGCAGCAAGCAAGAAGCATAGCGCCAGGGCGCCTGCCTTGGTGAGGGCGGAAGGGATCATGTAGGACGGCTTCATCAACCGCAGCGGACTGACCGTAGACAGTGTCTATTTGGAGTCGAGTCGGCGGAATGCTAGCGATTCGCCCCCGCGACAGCAACGACGCTGTTTCGCGGCCTCCCTAGTTGCCCGATTTTTGACGCAAAGCCTTGAGCAGCTCCGCCGAGGGGTGACCGTCGGCCGGCAGGCTCGCGCGCTTCTGGTAGGCGCGGATCGCGGCCCGGGTCCGGGTGCCGGCAATGCCGTCGGGCGTCCCGGGATTGTAACCCAGGGTAGTGAGAAGTGTCTGAAGCTCTATCACCTCGGCGCGCTTGAGAGGGCGCTCGCCTGGCGGGGGCTGGGCGACCAGCTCGCCGCGCCCCTCGAGCCGGTCGGCCAGGTAGCCGACCGCCAGGGCGTAGAGGGTCGAGCGGTTCCAGATCAGGATCTTCCTGAAGTTCTGGTAGACCAGGAAGGCGGGCCCGCGGTGCCCGGCCGGCAGGATGATCGAGCCCTCCACCTTCGATCTGGGCAGGCGGCTCCCGTCGGCGCGGCGCACCCCCAGGGCACGCCAGGCCGAGACCGTCTTGCGGACCTCCATATGGGCCAGGTCGAAGTCGAAGTTCTCCGGCAGCCGGACTTCCCGGCCCCAGGTTTCCCGGCTGCGCCAGCCGATCTGGCTGAGGTAGTTCGCGGCCGAGGCGAAGATGTCCGGGTAGCTGGCCCAGAGGTCGCGCCGGCCGTCGCCGTCGGCGTCGACCGCATAGTTGAGGAAGGTGGTCGGCATGAACTGCAACTGGCCCATCGCGCCGGCCCAGGAGCCCTTCATCTTCTCCAAGGGGATGTAGCCGGCGTCGATGATCTTGAGGGTGTCGAGCAGCTGGGCGCGGAAGAAGGCGCTGCGCCGCCGGTCGTGGGCCAGGGTGGCGAGGGAGGCGACGACGGGCAGCTTGCCGGTGTAGCGGCCAAAGGCGCTCTCCAGGCCCCAGAAGGCGATCAGGTAGCGCGGCGGCACCCCGTACTCAGCGTAGACCCGCCGGAGCAGCTTGTCGTGCCGGGCGAGCTGCGCCCGCCCCTGCGCGACGCGTTCCTCGGTGATCACGTTGGCCAGGTAGGTCCAAAAGGTCTGGGTGAACTCCGGTTGCCGCCGGTCGAGCTCGATGACCCGCTCGACCGGCGTCAGTCCGGTCAGGGCAGCGTCGAGCGTCTGTGACGAGATGCCGGCGGCCAGCGCTTCGCGCCGAAGGCCGTCGAGCCAGGCATCGAAATCCGAGGTCTCCGTCCCGCCGACGGCCTGGCCCGGCGCCGGCCAGAGCAGAAGGCAGACAAAAAGAACGAAGAGCCAATGTCCGAACCCGGGCGAGACCCTGGCGGCGCCTTTAGTCACTCGTCGCTCCCGAAATTCCGTCCGCGGTGAACAGCGAGGGCCGTGGAGGCCACTGGTCGATCGACCTGGCGAGTGTTGTGCCACAGCGACCCCAGGCGTGCAATCGTCCCAAGAGGAACACCTCCCAGACGAAAGTCGCGCAGAACAATGGAATCTAAATACTAATAAGGTCTGTTTGCTCCATTACTCGTGAAGTCATGGTAAATGAAATGTCAACGAATTCAATGGCTTTAAAGTATTTATTAACGATGCATTTTAGGGGCTTCTTAAGGTTGCCAGCCGATATTCGAATTAACTCTACGCGAAAAGCGTTCGTAGCGAAACGAACGCCCGAGCGGTCGGACTGATCAGCGTTTACAGGATGTTGAGGATGCACAGGAAGCGTTCGGCCCGTTGGGTCTACAAGATGACGACAGCCATGGCCTTGGCCCTGCTCGCTGCCGGCTGCGCGACTGATCCTCTCGGCAACCGTTACTCGCCCGACATCAACGACGAGAAACAGCGCGCGGAGATGCTGCTGCGCTATTGCGGCAAGCTGGTCAGCGCCGGAGACCTCGTGGTGGCCGCGAGCATTTGCCAGCGCGCCTACGAGACCAACCCGAGCGATCCCGAGCCGCTCTTCCGACTCGCCGACATCTACAAGCAGCTCGGCGCCATGGAGCAGGCGGGCAACGTCTATCGCCAGGCGCTGATGATGAATCCCGAGGATTTCGAGGCCCTCTACGGGCTGGCCAAGACCTCCTTGGACCTCGGCAAGTTCGACGAGGCCGAGGGTCAGCTCGAGCGTGCGCTCCAGGTCAACGACCAGGATCCCCGGGTCTACAACGCTCTCGGCATCGTCAAGGACCAGAAGGGCGAGCACTCGGTCGCCCAGGCGCTCTACCGGACCGGTCTCCTGATCGACCCGGGCAACGTGCCGTTGCGCAACAACCTCGGCCTCTCCCTGGCGCTGACCGGCGAGCAGGGCGAGAGCATCGAGATGCTGCGCGGAGTGGCCGGCGCGCCCGGTTCCGGCTTCGTTTCCTCGCAGAATCTCGCGCTGGCCTCGAGCTACCAGGCACCGGTACAGGAACGCGAGGGCGACGGGCCGATCGAGATCCGCAGCACGGATGACTTCGAGCTCGCCTCCGCGCCCATGTTCGAAGACGGAGCCGAGGCCGCGACCGCCAGGGCCAAGCCGCTGCAGAAACAGCCGGGCCGCCCCGCAGAGCCCCTCGGGGACGGCGCCGAGACCAACCTCGCGGCGGCGGCCCCCGGCAAGCCGGTCCAGCTCGGCTCGGCGACCGGCACGGTGGGATCCGCGGCCGAAGGCGGCCCCGGCAGCGACGTCTCGGCAAGCCTCCCGGCCGGTTTAGGGTCCCGCGCCAACGACCCGTCGGAAATCGGCCGCACCACGTCGCGCAAGGCCCCCAAATCCCGCAGCGCCAAGGGCAAGACGGCGAAGCAGACCGCGGCCAAGCCCGCCATGATGGCGGACAAGGAGTACCGCGTGCAGCTCGGCGCCTTCCAGAGTGAGGCGAGCGCCGACAAGGCCTGGAACCGGCTGATGGAGAGCTCCAAGGACCTGCTCGGCGATCTCGACCGCAAGGTGGTCAAGGCCGAATCCGGGACCGACCTCGGCGTCGTCTACCGCCTGCGGGCCGGTCCGCTCGACAGCCGCGCCGCCAGCGACGACCTCTGCGCGAAGCTGAAGGAGCGCAGCCTGGGCTGTTTCGTGGTGGCGCCCACCAAGGGCAAGGCATCGGTCAAGGCGCCGGTTCCCACGATGAAGATCGAGTCCAAGCCGCTTCCCGCGCCGATCAACCCGGCGCCGACGAGCACCCCGGCGGCACAGAGCCAGCCGTCCGGCAGCCCGGCGCCGACACCGCTTCAGACGCCGGCGACCCAGGATCGCAAGGCCCTGGCGGACCCCACGCAGATCCAGGGCTGATCCCGGTTCGGCGGGGGTCCAGCACGCGCAAAATCCGCACCGCGGATACGCTTTCTTGGGAACTCGGCGTCTAGTCTCGAGGAAATGGCGGCCTGACCAACGCGCCGCCAAGCGAAGAAGTGCAGCGCCGTGCATATACTCTATGTCGACGACGATCTGACCATCACGGAAACGGTCAAGCTCATGCTGGCCGAGGACTTCCACACCTGCGACAGCACCCGCTTCGGCGAGGAAGCCGTGGCCCTGGCCGAAAAGGGCCTCTACGACATCATGATCCTCGACATCCTGCTGCCGGATATCGACGGCTACGAGGTGCTCGAGCGGCTGCGCGCCAAGAAGATCGAGCTCCCCTATCTCATCCAGTCGGGTCTGCTGGACCAGGACAGCGAGTACTCCGGCCTCACCCTCGGCGTCGGGGAGTTCCTCTCCAAGCCCTTCACCAAGGCGCAGCTCATTGACAAGATCAACCAGGTGGTGGTGCGCTCGGATATCCAGTCGATACCGAAGCCCGAAGAGCTGGTCGGTCGCGTGCGCTTCAGGCCGAACGGCGAGAAGCGGCGCCACACCCGCTTCCGCACGGTCACGCCGGCGCGCATCCTGTCCGGCTACGGCATCGACTGCACGATCATCAACATGTCCTTCGACGGCGCGACCATCCGGCTGAACGAGCCCATGGACTACTACCCCCAGGTCTTCGACCTGCGCCTGCGCTCCGCCGCCTCCTACCGCTGCGAGGTCCGCTGGAAGAGCGATCTCCTGATCGGCGTAAAGTTCCTCAGGGTCGACTTCTGAGGCCGCCTGCCAGGTTGGAGACCGCGGAGAGCGCCAAAGGGTCTTGAAAACCAGCGCCGTCAGGCGCTTTTCTATTGTCGACGCGCGGGATGGAAGGCCGAGTGGGTGAAGCTGTGAGCGGCCGGACGAAGGTCCAGTGGACCTTCGGCCAGCGAGCAGGGTCTCGAAAACCAGCGCCGTCAGGCGCTTTTCTATTGCCGACGCGCGGGATGGGTGGCCGAGTGGTTGAAGCTGCGAGCGGCCGGACGAAGGTCCAGTGGACCTTCGGCCAGCGAGCAGGGTCTTGAAAACCAGCGCCGTCAGGCGCTTCTCTATTGCCCGACGCGCGGGATGGGTGGCCGAGTGGTTGAAGGCACCGGTCTTGAAAACCGGCAGGGGTGAATAGCTCCTCGTGGGTTCGAATCCCACCCCATCCGCCACACCCTTCTCCACCCCGCTCGAAACCTTCCCTTAACCCCTCGATTTCACCGTTGCTTCATAGCTCTGGGTTAGTCTTTTTCTCATAAAAGGCAAGATTTGGGGCGAAGATGTCTAAAACAATGGGGAAATCGAGGCCCGAGCGCGGCATTGCCGCCCAGTGGGACCTCCTCTTCACGGTGATCCTGACCATCGGCGTGCTGGCCCTGGGCCACTTTTATGACGTCCCAGAACCGTGGCGCAAATGGACCGACCCGCTGGCCTTTGCCGTGGCCTGCCTCGCGATCGCCTGGTACGCGGCACGCCGCTGGAGCGAGTTCAAGTCCCAGGTCGAGGAGACCGAGCAGGCGAATGCCCAGCTGATCGCCGAGATCGAGAAGCGCGCCGAGACCGAAGCCGCGCTCGAGGCCGCCAAGGCGCGCGCAGAGGCGGCCGCAGAGCGGGCACAGCGGGCCAACCAAGCAAAATCGGAATTCCGGGCCAACATGAGCCACGAGGTCCGGACGCCGCTCAACGGCGTCCTCGGCATGGCCGGG
>JAAUYK010177693.1_pt1 | contig 22719 bp, 22 predicted proteins | sample 7278021 | NCBI WGS metagenome assembly JAAUYK01 (sample SAMN14350223, study PRJNA611818) | marine sediment metagenome | isolation source: surface marine sediment (1.8m) | place: French Polynesia: Moorea | collected 2018-08
GCGTTCAATATCACGCGGACCTGGCTCATGTTCGAACGATGCGGTTTGTATACAGGTCAACAATTGTCCGTAAGTCAGGTCTCCGAATGTCGTCCCGTCCTTGCGAAAGCTAATCTTGCGATCGTCTATGTAAGACTCAGCAGCATGGGCAACAGTAAGCGAAGACATCGCAAGCAAAGAACAGGCAAGCATCAACGCGTTACGAATTAACAACAATAATTTCTTCAGACAACCTACAACCGACAAGATTAACCCGTTAGGCAGGAACACCCGGTTTACTATTGCTATGAGATTCAAGATAGACCGCTTTCTGGATGTAATTTCTAACTGTATGTGCAAGCATGGCATTTTTCCGGAGCATATTAAAACCGTATGACTGCATGACGGTACGTGCGTCGGACAGGCTGTTTTCGAGGCTCTCAAGGCGTGAGTTAATGATAGAAACGGTGACCGCATCAGAGACATCATACTGCGCACCAACATAAAAGGTTTCGCTTCGATCAAGGCTCTCTATTGGAAACAGGAACAGGTGGTTGATAAAAGGCGTGCCATCCTTGCGATAATTCGTAATCGTGACTTCGTTACTTTCACCATCGCAGATGCTTGTCGACAACGACTTGACTGCAGTTGGCTCAGTTTTCTCGCCTTGTAGCAGACGACAATTTTTACCTATCACCTCGTCGCTGGTAAATCCGGTCAGTTTCTCGAACTCCTTATTGACCAGCATCAAGGGAAGGTCATCATAAAGTGATGAAGACAGGCTTAGCGGTACCGAAGCCTGCTCGAACACCACGCGCAATGCTTTGGGTATTTTATAGTTTATAAAATAATGTCCTGAGCGCTTACACGGCCGCCCTTTTATAATAGTGGGTGTTGCTTATTCGTGGGAACAGTGTCCCACCTCCTCTCTGTATAATGCTAAATTAATGTCAATTGTCACAGCATGCAAGATTTTCATAGCAAAAATGCGCACTAATTCTTGCTGCATTGCGGTATAGTCATTTGCGTTGATGGTTCAAATCAAAACAGTAGCGATTTAGTATAGGTCTCATGCAGAAAAATATTCTTAATACCCGTCTTGAAGACTGCTGCCTCGATCCGGTAACGGGTTTTAATCGAAATGGACTCTGTGAAGAGTGTGACAATGACGCCGGTATGCACACTGTCTGTGCCGTCATGACCGAGGATTTCCTCGAGTACTCAAAAAGCAAGGGCAACGACTTGATGACCCCACGCGAGGAGTACGATTTCCCGGGTCTGAAACCGGGCGATCGCTGGTGTATCTGCCTGGGGCGCTGGCTGGAGGCATTGGAGGCGGGTGTTGCCCCGAAAATATATCCCCGCGCGACCAATCATTCCGTACTGGAGCATGTGCCGATCGAAGTATTGGAAAAATACGCGATCGCAGATAGCTGATTAACATGCTTACATTGGCATTGATTGTCACGCTTGCCGTCGTGTTATCTATTGGTATTCATTATGGTGTTTTACTAATGACGACCTGGATACTCGCCAGCTTTCACGGCCGCCACCCTGCCACTATCGTGCTGTCGCTGTTCCTCGCGGTCATTGCGCACCTGTTGGAAATACTCGTATTTGCACTGGCCTGGTATCAGCTCTTTAGTATGGGCAGAATCGAGTTCTCAATTGCCGACCCGAACTTTATAGACATACTGTATTTTTCAGGCACGACTTATACAACCATAGGCTATGGCGATGTCGTTATTATCGGTGACGGTCGTATTGCGTCTGTCGTTGAAGGGGTAATGGGACTGGTATTAATCGCATGGACTGCGTCATTCACCTATTTTGAGATGAACCGGAAATGGTTAAACCGAATCTAGCTCGGCCCCTTCTTTGCGATTAAAATAGAACCACATACTGCAATAAGAATGTTTGGCAGTAGTCCGATAATGCCAGGATGAAAACCAAACACCTTTCCATTCGTGACAAAACCAGGGTCAGCATAGGCAAGATATAACGACACCAGTACGCCAGCTAACAATCCTGCCAGTGTTGGTACAGCACGTAAGCCTCGCCAGTGAATGCTCAACATGAATGCAGGCACCATTTGTATCAACAGGTCAAACTTTCTATCGAGCAATTTTAGCAACGAGGTTTTATCACTGAGGTAGATTGAAAGCCAGACCAGGAAAACGATCAAACACCAGGAAAAACATTTTCCCAACAAGGTTAGCCGAGCCTGCGATGCACCCGTGTCAATATAACGGCCATATATATCTTTGCTAAGCATCGAAGAAATAGACAGCAGTGCAGAATCTGCAGTAGACATCATCGCCGCCAACACGGCTGCGTATAGAATGACGACCAACCAATAACCTGTCAGCGAACTGTTCTGTACCAGAGCAAGAATTTTGCCTAGCACCTGGTCTGATGCAGCGCCTTCCAGACCCGGTATATAGGCAATGGCATAAATACCGGTCGTAACTGCAATAAGCGTCGTTAAAAACGGCGCAAAGGCCATGAAGGCCAAACCATGCCGCAAGACACGTTCCGACCTGGCGGCATAAATACGCTGTATCGCCTGCGGGTATAACGTCGATCCAAGACCAACAATGATAATATAACTCAGCCATTCCCTGAGCCGGTCCGCATCAGGGACTGCCAGCTTATTGATCGCCTGCGTATCCATCGATTGCTGTATCTTCTGTGTCGCGATCGAAAGGGGCCCAAATTGCTGGTACAGGATTAACATCAGCAAAATGAAACCCACCATGAGTACAGCGCCCTGGATAACATCTGTCCAGGCCACGGCTCGTAAACCGCCCAAGGTCCCATAGATAACCATGATGAGTGTTAACAAAATGACGCCTTGCTGATACGCAACAGCTGGATCTATATCGGTTAGTCCCTGCATTGCACGACCCATGGCCATTAACTGGGCAAGCAGGTAACTGGACAGCACAAAGATCATGATTAGTGTCGCGACAATATTGATTCCACTATGATCAAAACGATGCTGCAGATAGTCAGTAGGCGTAACAAATTTGTAGCGTCGCGCTTTCGCATATAAACGGGGCGCAAAAATAATATAGCAAGCGACAATCGCAACCATGAATTGCAACGACATAATCCATGAGAAACCGATACGGTATGTTTTACCGGAAAAGCCAAATAAGGTATTGCCGCTATACTGGGTTGCGTAAAGCGTTAGAAAGATAACAACAAGTCCGAAGCTGTTACCTGCCAGGTAAAAATCAGATAGTGTATTTTCCTTTCTTGCCCGGAAAGCAAATACACCTACCAGTATCAGCGATAGCAGGTAAGTACCAATAAACAGCCATGCACCGGGCCCAAATGCCTGGAAGCTACTCATCCAGGTCGTCTTCGGTTTGCCATGGATAGCGAATGAGTAGAAATGCAGTAACTACCGATGCTGCCAGGGCTGTCGCAATAGCAACCATTACCCAGCCAGGTATACCAAACACCAGGAACGTCGACTGCTGCGGCCAGTACCAGGGAATCCCTACGGCAATGAGCACCGCATAGATGATCGTATACAGCAGACCGCGATTCACAGAAACTCAGGAAAGATTATCTTTAAGGTTCAGGTAATCAGCGAGACCAAGTATGTCCTTGATTTCGTCAAAGCCAACCATATCTTCTGACAGCGATTGGGTATGGCCATCGCGTCTGAAGGCTTCGCACATGGTACGCATGACACTTGCTGTAAGCAGCACTGAATCAATGGGTGCAACCATCATCTTGAAACCCATTTCTTCCAGCTCTGCGGCACTTAATATTGGTGTCTTGCCAAACGCCAGCATGTTTACAAACTTTGGATACTCTACACGTTTACATATCTCTTCAAGTTCATTCACTGATAATGGCGCTTCTATGAAAGCAACATCGGCACCGGCATCACAGTAACGATTGATACGATCGATGGCTTCATCAAGGCCGTCGGTTTCACGCGCATCGGTACGTGCAATAAAAAGAAAATCTTCATCCTGGCGAGCTTCGACAGCGGCTTTGAATTTAAGCACCATGTCATCCGCAGGAATCACTTCTTTCCCTCCGAAATGACCACATCGCTTGGGGAATACCTGGTCTTCGAGAATGATGCCGGCTGCGCCTGCACCCTCAAACTCCTGCACGCAACGCATCACGTTATGCAGGTCTCCATGTCCGGTATCAGCATCGGCCACTACCGGGATAGACACACGATGTGCCATGCGACGTGTGGCATCTACCATCTCTGTCATTCCAAGAAAATTCAGATCGGGTAAGCCATAAAGGCTGGCACTGGTACCAAAACCACCGATGAATACAGAATCAAAACCACTTTGCTCAACCATGACTGCGGTTAACACGTCGTGTGCGCCTAGTGTCCTGATGATGCCGGGGTTCTGCATGAGCTCGCGCAATTGCCCAGCTGGCGTTGATTTCTGCGACATGTTCGGTCCTCCAGTGCTTACGATATATCTGTTATTATTGTCAGTTCATTGTACTACACTGGAAATCTGGTTTAAGCCTATGAGTGAAAATGAAATAATCGTGAGCAATGGTAGTGGCAGCATCTTCATGGGAATGTTCTGGATGTTCGTGATTTCATTACTACTGTTCTGGCTACCCGCGTTTGGTTCACTCATTGCAGGAATAGTAGGCGGCAAACAGGCTGGCGGTGTCATGGCAGGCATTACAGCTGCTCTCTTGCCCGGTATAGTCGTCGCCGTTGCGCTGTTCTTCGCGGGCACCATGTTGACGACGTTACCTGTAATTGGTGCCGTGCTCGGTGGCAGTGGTCTGCTGCTTTACATTATTTATGTCCCTCCCCTGTTAATCGGCGCTTTAATCGGCGGGCTTCTCGCCTGAACTATTGATCTGGATCATCACTTTTATCCGGTGAGTTACTAGACTTATCTGATATAACTCGCAGCGGGGCAAACATATGTTTGAGATTGCTGAACTCGGTCAAACACTAAGTAAAAAAGAGTACAAGCAACGGGTCGCAGACTTGAGGACCAGTCTACTCGAGGCCCAGCAGAAACTTCTGGACAGTAACTTCCCTGTCTTGATCCTTATTTCCGGCGTCGATGGCGGTGGTAAGGGTCAAATCATCAACCTGTTAAATGAATGGATGGATCCACGTGGAATCCAGACCCATGCCTTTAGTATGCCGACAGAGGACGAACTCAGCCGTTCTGAATACTGGCGCTACTGGATGGCGTTACCAGGCAGCGGTGAAATAGGAATCTTTGTTGGATCCTGGTACAGCGCGCCCATTGGTCAACGGGTTAGCAAAAAAATCGGCAAAGCAGAACTTGATGAACACCTGATGCACATCAACAACATTGAACGAGAGCTTAGTGATGATGGCATGCTCATCATCAAGTGCTGGGTACATATGAGCAAGGACGCGCAGGAAAAGCGTCTGAAGAGCTATAAAAAAGACCCTGACAGTCGCTGGCGAGTCACCGAGAAAGATATCGAGCATCTCAAGTTATATGACAAATTTGTTGGTATTGCCGAACGCGTCATTAGAGAAACCAGTACCGGTCATTGTCCCTGGTTGCTGGTAGACGGCTTCGATATTAAGCATAGTAGCGTCACCGTTGGTGCACATGTACTGGACCGCATCAACGCTCACCTCGCACAACAACAACAGAAAGACAAACTTGTTGATACCGCCGCAACTACTTCTACGGCAAAACCAGCAGTAAAAGGATTGCTCGAATCACTGGACATGCAACAAAGTCTGACCGGTGATGAATACCGTAAACAACTGGAAAAATACCAGGGCAAGTTAAATCTGCTTGCACGTGAGGCAAGAACAAAACACCTGTCGGCCACACTGGTTTTTGAGGGTTGGGATGCCGGTGGCAAAGGCGGCGCTATCAGGCGTATTACGCATGCGCTGGATGCACGGCAATATCGCGTCATACCAATCGCCGCACCAACAGATGAAGAAAAAGCGCATCACTATCTGTGGCGTTTCTGGCGACATGTTCCAAAGTCCGGTCAATTTACAATTTACGATCGTAGCTGGTACGGCCGGGTATTGGTTGAACGGGTCGAAGGATTTGCAACTACAGCTGAATGGATGCGCGCCTACGCAGAAATTAATGACTTTGAAGAGCAGCTGCACGATGCCAATACGGTAGTGGTGAAATACTGGCTACATATTGAGAAGGAAGAACAGGAAAGGCGTTTCAAGGAAAGGGAAAAAATTAGCTACAAAAAATACAAGATTACAGAAGAGGATTATCGCAACCGGGAGAAATGGGACGATTACGAGCTGGCCGTGGAAGATATGGTGGCAAGAACCAGTACAGAATTCGCACCTTGGCATCTTATCGAGGCAAATGACAAACGCTTCGCGCGAATAAAGGTATTGAAAACCTTGTGCGACGCACTCGAAAACAGGCTGGAAAAGCTCAAATAAACGAAAACCCTGGCCGACATTGCTGGTGCGGTTGATCGATTTCTAATAGAATCTGGTTAACTGGCTAACTAGTAGAATCTCGTCGTCTTGCCAAACCGTTTTTACCAAAACAGGCAATCATGCCCCCCACACTCACTTGCAGTGTGTCGCACACTCTCCCTGCTCTTTCCTTTATTGTTTGTCAGCCCGTTGACGACTGCCGACATCGTCGATGCCAACAAGGCGCTTCAACAAGGTGATTATCAAACAGCAATTCCAGAACTAAAGCGGCTCGCGGACAGTGGTAACGCGGAGGCCCAGGCGCATCTCGGTTACCTTTATCACATGGGTGAAGGTGTACAGAGAGACCTGCAACAGGCCGTCGAGTTATACAGACTCGCTGCAGTACAGGGGAATCGCGATGCGCAATATAACCTTGCCGTGGCTTACGCATTCGGTGAGGGAGTCGAAAAAGACCTGACAGAAGCGGTTATCTGGTATCGACGTGCAGCAGAGCAGGATCACCTGACCTCACAATATAGCCTCGGCATTTCCTATGCCTATGGCGAGGGAGTCAAGCAGGATTATATTGAGGCGGCCTACTGGTTCAGAAAAGCAGCGAATAAGGGCTATGCACCTGCACAGGTACATCTCGCCAGCCTCTACCATACCGGTGAAGGCGTAGTACAGGATTATACCGAGGCTGCTCGCTGGTACCGGGCATCTGCCGAACAGGGAGATGTTATTGCACAATACAACCTGGGACTACTACATCGAGCTGGCAAAGGTGTAGACAAGGATATCGCAGAAGCACGCCGCTGGTTAAGCCTGGCAGCCGACCAGGGTTATGTTGCTGCTTCCAATGAGTTGGCCAGTCTCGACAGGGCGGCCGTTATACCTGAGATAAGTGTTACCTCGGCTAGTACTGAATCTACGCCATCCAGCGGCATAGAGGAAACGGCCTCGGCCGATGAAGTCAAAGAAGAATCCGGGGGCTTTTTTGCAAGACTTGGTGCGCTATTTGGCGGTGCTAAAGCGGTAGACAAGGCAACAGAAACTACAGATAGCGAACCCGTTACCGATACAGACAGCGTCGCGGACGTCGAGCCTGAAACACCGGCAGCCGCAGAAACGTCAGAAACCGCCGTTCCTTCACCTGATGAAGTCGCGATCGAAGAAACGTTGATAGAAGACGCGGTGATACCTGAAACCGTTGCCGTCGAGGAAGTAGCGACTCCCCCTGAAAGTGCAGCACTTACTGAACAAGAAGAACCCGTTGCCACTGAAGCCGCGGTCGTTGCTGCTACGGTTGCTACATCCGCTTCCGTGGCTGACAACGCAGGTAATGATGATGCGATAGAGGAATTAACAGAACCGGCGATACCCGCTCCCGACGAGGTATTGATCGAAGAAAGTGTTGTTAACGATGTCACGTTGCCCGAGCCAGTACCAGCACAGTTACCGGAAGAGTCCGTTGCGCTCGCGGAGGAACAAGAAGCGGTTGTTATCGCCGTTGCCGAAGAACCCGTGATGACTGAAACCCCGTTGCCCAGACCTGAAGATGTCATTATTGAAGAAGCCGTGATAACAGGTGTAAGCCTGCCTGAGCCTGAGCAACAGCTAACTGAACAACCTGAAACAAAGGCAACACAGGAAGCGGCAACTATTGAGCAACAGGACGTGACTTCTATTGCGGCTGTTGAGGAACCTGCACTTACTGAAACCCCGCTACCAACACCTGAAGACGTGATCATTGAAGAAGCCGTGATAACGGATGTAACCCTGCCTGAGCCTGAGCAACAGCTAGCTGAACAACCTGAAACAAAGGCAGCACAACAGGAACTGACTGCTATCGCGGCTGTTGAAGAACCTGCGGTTACAGAAGTCCCGTTATCAAAACCTGAAGACGTGGTTATTGAAGAAGCCGTAATAACGGGTGTCGCGTTGCCGGAATCACGCAGCGCGGAAGTAGATGGCTCGCCTGTAGATATTGAGCAAGTAGCAATAGCTGAACAGGCATCAGTCACTGAAGAAATAGTAAAACCTGTCCCGCCTGAAGAACCTCAATTTATTGAACCGGCGATACCTCGTCCCGAAGATCTCACTGTTGAAGAGGCCGTTGTGACCGATGTGGTCCTGCCGGAACCCGTACAGGAAGAAACCATCGAACTGGTTGAAGACACGGTTGCGCCTGAAGCAGTAGCGGAAGCTGAAACGAATAATACAGAGGCTGGCACTATACAAACCGAAGCCATTAGTCTGTCAGAACAAGCTACGACGGAAGCACAAGAGGTTATTGCCGTAGAAGACGAGGTTGAAGCGATGATCAGGGCAGCTGATAGCGAAATCGAAGCATCAGCGATAGCCCTGCAGGCCGAAGAAGAATTGATCCAGGAAGAGCCGGTAACAACAACAGAAACACCTGCCGCTAAAACATTTGCTACTAATGAAAACATAGACACATCGAAATACAGTATCGACGAAGGAAGACGCGCACTGCTCGACAAGAATTATGAACAGGCGCTATACCACTTCGAACCGCTGGCACGGTCTGGCGATACCGAGGCGCAAACCATGCTGGGTACCATGTATTATGCCGGTGAAGGTGTGGACCAGGACTACGGCGAAGCATTTCTGCTGTATCACCTTGCTGCTGAACAGGGTAACAAGAATGCACAATACCTCGTTGGTAATATGTACCTGCTTGGGGAAGGCGTAGAACAGGATAATACCAACGCTGCCTACTGGTATGAGAAATCCAGCGCCCAGGGCCACATTGCCGCCAGGCAAAACCTGAAAAGTCTGCAGGAATTAGAGGAACTCAATAAACTAAATACCGAAACAAATGAACAAGGCATAACTACGGACATGCCGGAAGTAACTGCAGTGGCCGAAGCCAGCACAACAACTGCTAACCCGGTAGAAGTTGTCGAACCAGAGATGAAGCCCGTCGAAAGTAAGGTCGTTACGGTTGATTCCGATGCGTCTGCAAGGGCCACGGTATCTGATACTAACGAGTCTTCAGGTGGTTTCTTCGCCAGCCTGTTTGGTACTGATGAAGCAGCGGCGACTGCCGTTATAACTGAGGAGCCTGCAGAAAAGCCGGCCATGCAGGAACCGGTAGCTGTCACCACGGAAACAGCAGTCGTGACTTCCGAAGTCACGGAGCCCGAAGTTGAAGTTGAAGACAAAAGTACCAGTGCAGATGTCGTCACAACCACTGACAAGTTCAAGGAGTTGGTCGCACTGGCGGAACGGGGCGATAGTAATTCACAGTACCAGCTTGCAACCCGTTACTATTCCGGCAATGGCATTGAACAGGATTATTCGCAGGCAGCAAAATGGTACCGACGTGCCGCTGATCAACAGAATATGGATGCCCAATACAGCCTTGGCAACATGTACCTGCTGGGTGAAGGCGTAGAACAGGACAACAATATCGCCGCCCAATGGTACTCCCGTGCCGCGATTCAGGGCCATGCTTCTGCCAAAAACAATCTGGATAGCCTGAAGATAGACATTATTGACGAGCCTGCGCCCGAAACACCTGCGGCGCCAGCCGCAGAGCTAGCCACCACTACGACAGCTCCGGTTATTGCAACAAACAACCTGCCCACAGAAGAAGTAATGCCCGAGGGACCAAAAGATGATGCACGCTTGTTATATGAACTGGGCCTTGCCCACTCGTTTGGTGATGGTGTGAAGCAGGACCATGCGGCTGCATTCAATTACTTTATGGAATCAGCGAACAAAGGCTATGCGCCATCACAGTACAAGACCGGTATTGCTTATGCCTATGGTGAAGGGGTAGAACAGGACTACGTAGCAGCAGCAGAATGGTACGCGAAAGCCGCGGAACAGGGACACATGATTGCGCAGCGCAACCTCGCCACCATGTATATGAATGGCAATGGCATCAAACAGGACAAGGTCAAGGCATTAGCGTGGTATCAGGTTATTGCTAACAGCGGTAATGCCATGGATGTTCGACGCCGTGACATGCTACAGAAAGAAATGAGCCAGGTTGACCTTGCCCGCTCACAGGAACTCGCCGACCAGATTACGAAGCGACTTGGCAGTAACGCATCTCTATAGTTTTTCAATTACTGGTTTACGTGCCAGTCTTTTTCTTTTCTGGCATGATGTTGCAACATGAATGTTTCTCCGGAAAAACCTGTCGTTGAAATAAATCAACTCAATAGCTTCTATGGCAAACGCCAGGTCCTGAAAGATATAAGCCTGACTGTAAACTACCGCGAAATCATGGTCATCATGGGGCATAGCGGTTCGGGTAAATCCACGCTACTAAACAATATGCTGGGTCTGCACCAACCGGATAGCGGGTCAATTCGCATGCTCGATCGGGAAGTATGCGCAATGCAACAGGCGGAGTTATATGAACTACGTAAGCGGCTTGGTGTTGCTTTCCAGAACGGCGCGCTATTCAGTTCCATGTCGCTGATTGAAAATGTTGAATTACCATTACTGGAACATACCAGGCTTGACACACAAACCATTCGCATCATGGCAAGGTTGAAACTGGAACTGATGCGTCTCGCCGATTATGAAGACCTCATGCCGGCAGAATTATCGGGGGGCATGCTGAAACGTGCTGGACTTGCCCGTGCCGTGGTCATGGACCCTACCCTGCTATTTTTTGATGAACCTTCTGCCGGACTCGATCCAGTAACATCAGCAGAGCTGGACGAACTGATATTAAAACTACGTGATGCGTTAAACATGAGTATCGTTGTAGTAACCCATGAACTGGAAAGCGCGTTCAAAATAGCCGACAGACTGACAATCATAGACCAGGGTCAGCAGATCATTACCGGTACTCCGGAGCAAATCCTTGCAAGTAAAGATCCGAGAATTGTAAACATGCTACAACGCCGCGCCAGCAACGAGAGAATTGATGGCGATGCCTATCTCGACAAATTGACAAGGCACTAGGCATGGATAGCGCAATCAGTTTACCTACATATTTTCTTAATCGTGTACAGCGGCTAGGTATGTCTGGCCTGTTTCTTTATCGCAGTATGCGCAAAGCTTTTACAATACCGTTTCCTTACCATGCATCTGTTAAACAACTTGCTTTTGTCGGTGCGCGTTCCATGTTGGTGATTACATGCTCGGGATTATTTGTCGGCATGGTCTTGGCGTTACAGTTTTACGATACGCTGGTACGCTTCGGCTCGGTTAGTTTGTTAGGGTCCGCTGTTGGCCTGAGCCTGATTCGCGAACTGGGTCCGGTTTTGACAGCATTAATGGTAATAGCACGCGCAGGTTCGGCAATGTGCGCGGAAATAGGCATCATGCGCACAGACAACCAGATAGATGCACTGGAATGCATGGCCATCAATCCGTATCGCTATCTGTTTGCACCACGAATAATCTCCGGGTTGATCGCTGTACCGTTGTTAACAGCCCTGTTTATTCTCGTTGGCCTGCTTGGTGGATATATCGTTGGTGTGCTGCTATTCGGCGTTAGTCCGGGTGCATATTTTCAAAGCATGAACGATACCGAACTTATCCGCGATCTTTTCATGGGTTTCTCCAAGTCCGTTGTGTTTGGTTTACTGATCGTCTGGATAGCCTGCGACAAGGGTTTCCATTTACATCTCGACAGCCGGGGCATGTATGGTTCGGAAGGAGTGAGTCGAATTACAACAGAAGCAGTTGTGTTATCTGCTATCGCGGTCCTGTTTAGCGATTATTTACTCAGCGCACTGATCCTGTAAGATTTCAGTATGGATAAAAATAGACAGCTAGAGATCGTCGTTGGCCTGTTCATGTTAACCGGCATTATTGCTGTCAGTTTTCTTGCCTTCAGGCTGGGCGACATCGGCATTTTCAATCAAAATCAGTATGAACTGGTTGCGCGCTTTACGTCTGCATCCGGTTTGAAACAGGGAGCTGCCGTTGAAATGGCAGGCGTAAAAGTCGGCCACGTCAAAAATATTCGTTTTAATCCGGAAGACTACGTTGCTGACGTAACGATTGCATTAGCTGAAGAGGTTACTGTCCCTGACGATTCCATCGCTTCAATCCGTACAGCTGGAATTATTGGCGACCGCTTCATCAAATTATCTGCAGGCGGTAGCGAGACGATGCTGCAGGAAGGCGAAGAAATAATAGAAACCGAGCCTTCAATCAATCTTGAAGAATTAATTAGCAAGTATATTTTTGAATCTGACGATAAATGATCACGGACAGTCTGAATTAGCTGTCTTCAGGGATAATTGCTTCGTTATTTGCAGCTTGTGATTCTTTGTGTCTTCTTATGCGCTCCTGGATATCATTTAGCAAGCCATCCATGCCGTCATTGTTTACTATTGCTGCAAAAGTGCTACGGTAATTACTGACCAGGCTGACACCTTCTATCACAACATCATAGGCATACCATTCGCCGTTGTTATTTTTTAACTTATAGTTCACCGGTATCTGCGTACTGTCAGTAACTATAACTGTTTCAACTACGGCACGTTTACCGCGTACCGTCTCGGCAAGGTATTCAACTCGCTGGTTGCTATAGGATTCAATCTTGGTACGGTAGGTTTCTTCCAGATACTGTGAGAAGAATTCGACAAAGCGTTTTCTTTCTTCCGGAGTGGCCTTCTTCCAGTTTGTTGCCAGAACACTTTGCGACATACTGCGGAAGTCAAAGCTGTCATTTATGACGGCCCCTATCTTGCTCCACTGTGTTTCCCGATCCAGGGATTTATCCTGTAACACGGTTATTACCCTGTCGACCGAATCCTTTACGCGCGCCATTGGCTCGGTGAAAGCTGACCATAGCGGTGAGCTAAATACACAAATGAGAATAAATACTGACCACTGCCTTTTCATACCTGTTCCAACACATTTAAAAGAAAATCATCGTACCGTTTTCTCCCGGCAAACAAAAATGAATTGTGTCGGGACATAGCGACAATGGATACAGTCTGGGCGTATTGATATGCAAAACAACACTTATATGCACCTATAAAGCCTATCACATATATATTATATGTTATTGTTTTTATTGATTAATATTTTTTAATTTAATGTCATTTCTTAAACTGGCCCAACAGGCATACGGCTTGCTCCATTAGTAGTAATACTAATACTCGGGAATGAGAAATGAATGTTTACCCATGCCGCTACCGTGGAATTGCCGGTTTCGGTTGCAAGGATTACAAACAACGCTGGATGTTTGTTCCAGACATGGGACAGCTGTCAAATCGTATCCATCGTAACCTTCAATTGGACGAGCTTGAGTTCACAAATGAGCTTGCTTATGAATATGAACTTGGTCTGAAACAGAACGAATCCCCATTCCTCCAGGGATTGAAGCGTGCCGCCCGGTTTTTAGGTATAACCGGGAAAGCAATGACCGTTGAAGGCCAACTACTGGCCGCTGTTTACTAACTCCTTCCCCCTGCTCAATAGTAAACAGCGTCAATTCCAGTAGAATACTCGTGTCTGTTGACACGAGTTTTTTTTTGTAATGAAAATGAAACAATTCCTGCTGCTGGCGATCGTTATCGTCGTAGCAGCACTATTCTTCTTGCTGGATGTCCAGCAATACCTGAACCTTGCTTATATCAAGTCACGCCAGGCGGAAATTGATCATTACTACCTGATGAACCCAATCAGGACAGGGGTGATATTTTTCGTCAGCTACGTATTGATTACATCGGCATCGCTACCTGGTGCTGGCATCATGACACTACTGGGTGGTGCGATATTTGGCGTACTATGGGGTACGTTGCTATGTTCATTCGCATCGGTTATCGGCGCAACCATTGCGTTCCTGATATCACGTTATCTTTTTCACGATTACGTACAGAACCATTTTAGTAAGAAGCTTGCGCCAATTAACCACGGCATTAAAAAGGAAGGCAGTCTTTACCTGTTTACCATTCGCCTGGTACCGATTTTTCCATTTTTCATCATAAATATCGTCATGGCATTGACACCGATACGTACATTCACATTTGCCTGGGTCAGCCAAGTGGGTATGTTGGTGCCGACAGCTATTTTTGTTAATGCCGGTACACAACTGGCACAAATTGAATCGCCGTCTGATGTCTTGTCAGTGGAACTATTATTATCATTTGCTTTGCTGGGCCTGTTTCCACTGGTTGCGAAAAAAACACTGGTATATATAAGAAAGAAACGGCACCAAAGCATGGACGATTTCGAGGCGGAGAACGATGACTGACATAAATTATGACCGCAACCTGATCGTAATAGGCGCCGGCTCGGCCGGACTGGTATCCGCTTATATTGCCGCCGCCGTCAATGCCAGCGTTACTATTATCGAGAAAAACCGCATGGGTGGTGACTGCCTGAATACTGGATGCGTGCCGTCCAAGGCACTGATCAAGTCTGCACGGGTCGCGTCGTTAATTAAGCGTGCTGATGAATTTGGTATCAGGGTTGGCGAACCCGAAGTTGATTTTGCCGCCGTTATGGAACGCGTAGCAAATGTGATTAAGGATATAGAACCACATGACTCTGTAGAGAGATACCAGTCGCTCGGCGTCGAATGCCTTATCGGCGAAGCCGAAATCATCGATGCACATACTGTCAGGGTCAACGACACGACGCTGACAACGCGTAATATCATTATTGCATCAGGCGGCCTGCCTGTCGTACCGCCGTTGCCCGGTCTTGAAGATGGCGATTATTTTACGTCAGAAAACCTGTGGGCACTGCGACAGCAACCCGGAAAACTGATTGTACTTGGTGGAGGCCCTATCGGCTCTGAACTTAGCCAGGCTTTCGGTCGGCTTGGCAGCAATGTGACGCAGGTAGAAATGGCGCCGCGCATTATGCTGAAAGAAGACGAGGAAGTCTCTACCCTAATCCAGCAGCAGCTTGAACAGGATAATGTCACCTGTATGCCAAATACGCGTGCTGTGCGTATCGAAAAGACTGATAACAGGAAATACCTGGTCTGTGAACAGGATGAACAAGAGATCAAGCTGGAATTCGATGCCTTGTTAATCGCCGTGGGTAGAAAGGCCGTCACGACGATACCAGGCGTGGAAAAACTGCAGCTTGATTTAAATGCCAATGGCACGTTAAAGGTAAACGAGCATATGCAAACGTCGCTACCCAATATCTTCGCTTGTGGCGACGTTGCTGGCCCTTACCAGTTTACGCATGTCGCAGCACACCAGGCATGGTATGCCAGTGTTAATGCCCTGTTCGGCCGCTTCTGGAAATTCAAGGTCGATTATTCCGTTATCCCCTGGGCCACCTTTACAGAGCCCGAAGTTGCTCGTGTTGGTTTAAATGAGCAGGAAGCCAAGCAACAAGGCGTCGAGTACGAGGTATCACGCTATGAGCTTGAGGAACTCGATCGGGCCATTACTGAAGGCGAAACAATCGGTTTCGTGAAGGTGCTGACGGTACCCGGAAAGGATCGAATACTGGGTGTGACGATAGTTGCCGAACAGGCCGGTGAATTGATTACAGAATACATTACGGCCATGAAGTACGGACTGGGACTAAACAAGATACTGGGTACCATTCATATATACCCGACACTGGCAGAAGCAAATAAATACACAGCGGGAATCTGGAAAAAGAACCATGCCCCGCAATGGTTGTTAAACCTGCTGGAAAAATTCCACCGCTGGCAGTTAAAACGCTAAACCGGATCCTCGTGTATCAGGATATCGGCATCTGGATAAATCTCGATTATGCGATTGTGTACCGCCTGTGTAATTGAATGTGCCTCTGACAGGCTCAGGCGTCTGTCCATCTCTATATGAAACTGGATGAAGATATCGCGCCCGGATTGACGCGTACGCAGATCATGCATACCGATCACCTGCCCCTGTTGCTTGACAATATCGATAATGCGCGCACGTTCATCATCGTCGAGTTCACGGTCCATCAACTGGTTAATTGAACGTAGTGCAATATCCCTTGCACTCCAGAGAATATAAACGGCAATAGCAATCGCAAAGACCGAGTCAATCCACCACAGTTGTAGCTTGCCGACCAGCAATAGGGAAACAATAACAAGTCCGTTCAGCATAAAATCGCTGATGTAGTGAATTGAGTCTGCTTTCACAGCAACGGAACCGGTCCGTTCAACAACGTAGGCCTGGAAACGCACCAGTGCAAATGTGACGACGAGGGAAATCACAATCACGATAATGCCTGTGCTAGCGTAGGCCAATGGCTCTGGATTATATAAACGCCTTATTGCCTCGAACATCAGGAAGCATGACGATGCAAGAATAAATCCAGCCTGTGCAAAGCCTGCCAGCGCCTCGGCCTTTCCATGACCGAAACGATGCTCCTCATCCGCTGGTTGTAAGGCATGTCTGACCGCAATCAGATTAATGATCGAGGCCAGCGAATCCAGTAAAGAATCCAGCAGGCTGGATAACAGCGAGACCGAGCCCGTTAACGTATAGGCCACGAGCTTGATCAGGATCAGAAAGATGGCAACGCAGACAGAAGCCAACGTCGCCGCACGCAGCAGTGCGGATTGTTCCTCTTTTTTTACCGGAACAGTAACCATATGGGATACTTTAGCATCTCCTGCAACATTATTGGTTTATCATGTTTGGCTATGAAGACTATAAATATTCTCAAATAGAGACGCATTATCGTTTCGGATACATTATTACAAGGATTATGCTATGACTGATTTTGACTACGACCTGTTTGTAATTGGCGCCGGCTCTGGTGGAGTACGGGCAGCACGCATGTCTGCCGGACTGGGTGCACGCGTGGCCGTTGCTGAAGATCGGTACCTGGGCGGCACCTGCGTCAATGTAGGTTGTGTGCCGAAGAAATTATTTGTCTATGCATCACATTTTGCCGAGGATTTTGAAAACGCACGGGGCTTTGGTTGGGACGTAGGTGAAAGTCAGTTTGACTGGAAAAAACTGTTAACGAACAAGAACGCCGAAATCAATCGGCTGAATGGCGTTTACGAACGTATCCTGGGCAATGCCGGCGCAGAGATCATTGACGGTCGCGCCACACTGGTTGACGAACACACCGTCGCAATAGGTGGCAAACAAATAACTGCTGAACGTATTCTGGTGGCAACGGGCGGTTGGCCTTCAATTCCGGATATCCCCGGTAAGCAACATATCATTTCATCTAACGAAGCGTTCTATCTGGAAAAACTGCCGGACAAGATTATTGTCGTTGGCGGTGGTTATATCGCGGTAGAGTTTGCTGGAATTTATCATGGTCTCGGTGTCGACACGACGTTGCTCTATCGAGGCCCCTTGTTCCTGCGTGGTTTTGACCAGGAGATACGTGAAACATTGCACGAAGAGATGCAGAAGAAAGGAATAAACATCCAATTCAATACAAACATAGCCAGCATCGACAAGGATGGAGAAACGCTAAAGGCCACGCTGGAAAATGGCGACATACTTGAGGCAGGTCAGATTATGTATGCCACCGGTCGCAAACCATTAACTGCCAATCTTGGCCTTGAGCAGGTTGGCGTCGAAATGAATGACAATGGCGCCATCAAGGTTAACGAGGAATACCAGACCAACATTCCATCTATCTATGCCATTGGCGATGTTACCGATCGCGTACAGCTAACTCCGGTTGCGCTGGCAGAAGGCATGGTGCTGGCGCGACGCTTATACGGAGCTCAGGATGGCGCGGTCGATTATAACGACATTCCAACAACAGTATTCAGTCAACCTAACCTGGGAACAGTCGGTTTGACAGAAGAAGAGGCGCGAGCCACATACGACGAGGTCGATATTTATAAATCAAAATTCACACCAATGAAATTATCACTTACCGACAGTGATGAAAAAACATTCATGAAAATGATCGTTGACAAGAAAAGTGACCGCGTTGTTGGCGTGCATATGCTCGGACCTGATGCTGGCGAGATCATTCAGGGCATCGGTATCGCTATCAAAGCGGGGGCGACTAAAAAAGTATTCGACTCAACGATTGGTATACACCCGACCGCAGCAGAAGAGTTTGTCACTATGCGCGATCCGGTCACAGACTGAGCTACTTGGCCAGCGCCTTGCTGACAACTGCCAACCACGGCTGCTGATCACAAGGTAGTCCAGCCGGACGATAATAATAATGCAGAATATCGAAACCGGCGTCGGCTAAATATGCTTTTATCGTATCCAGTTCCATGTAGTGTCCGTAGCGATCACCGTAAAAACCCTCGGTATCCCCGCGCGGATTAGACGAAAACAAAATGCCGCCAGTCCGTAGCGTTTGATGCAATTCCAGCAATACGCGTGGAAACTCTTGCGAAGGGATGTGGAACAGAGAGGCATTGGCAAATACGGCATCGAAACGATTTGCTTCCAGCCTGGTCTTTAGGAATTGTTGATGTAGTACCTCACAACCACTGTGCGCACGTGCCATACGACAGAAGGCAGCACTGCCGTCCAGCCCAACGGGGCGATGACCTAGCGCTTTTAAAGTTTGTAAATCGCGACCGGGCCCGCAGCCAAAATCCAGGATATCAAGACAACCATTTTCAGGGCATGCACTTAGCAAGGCATCAATGTTCTGGCTGACATCATGATCGCAGGTTCCTTCCCAAAAAGACTGCGCATTACTATCGTAGTGACCAATGGTTAACGCTTCCAGTTCATTCAAATCCATGGGCAATACGAATTATGCTTACTGGTATATCGGTAGCCCATCTTTAGTATTATCCTCAACTGATTGTTCGGCTCGCTCCGGCTGACTAGCATCTATGCGCTCGCCCTCCTCGTCAATAACGTAAAAATTTGTCGTATAGATAACGACATAGGCAAGAATGGTAATAACAAGTGCAGCAATATTATGCTTATCCATGGGTTTTTTTTCACCCGAAGAGAAAAGCCTGACCAGGGTATACACAAGCTGGCTAAAAACATAGATAACGCCGACACTCGCAACCCAGAGGATGATAAAACCGAAAACGATCACATCAATTGATTGGGCTATGGACCTATCGTCCCTGAGGTCAAAACCAGTGTATTTCTGTATACCCATTGCGCCTATCACGACAAGCACAGCGTTGAAGTAACAAAGAATAAATTTAATCGCTTTCATTATAGATATCATTATACATGCTTTAGTCTAGTGAATGATTATCGACCGCCTCATAGATAGTGATGTCACCTGTTTCTGCCCAATCTACATGTACATATAAAAAAAGACATACGAAGCTTAAGCAAAAGACAAAAGAGATGCGGGGGTTATTTCACATATAAACAGATGAATTATATTAAACGCCGTCGTATTACCAAGTGACAAGTGTAAAAAGTACCAGGTACTTCGGTACAGTTTAACACCATGTTTGCTGTGATTCCGGGCGCTCAAGTAGTTCGCGTACGTTGGCCTCGATGATGCGATAGCCGACGTTGCCGGTAAGTCGCTGCCTGTCCTCGTTAAACGTCAGCGTTGGACTTGCACGAACAACCTTTTCCATCGCTTGTTTCATATGTTCACTCAGTACTGCATAGGCCTTGCCATTGGCCAGAACAGATTCAAACGCAGCATGTTGCAACTGTTGTTCTTCGATAATTTCATGAATAACACTGATACTGGAGATGTCTTTTGCATCGGCGAAGAAAGCGGTACGCATTGCCCAGCCAAGACTGGTAAAAGCCCCTGCTGGTAACTGTCCATTTTTTTCAGCAAGTTGGGCAGCGCATAAATACAGATGGCATGGCAATGACGAGGCAGGTGCATCGTTGACCCAGATACTGTCGTGTACCGGCAGATGACCAAACTGAGCTACCACCTCTTTGACATGCTTACTGTAGCCCTTGCGCCCGCCCTTGCTTTCCCAGTTCTTGTCAACCTTCTCAATCGCATTGCCGAACACCGGAAAGAACAGGTATTCAAGTTCAACCTTATCACCAAAATTATCAATCAATTCGTTGATACGAACTTGCGAAACATAGGCCCAAACACACAAGACGTCTGAATAGTGAGAGATTTTAAGTGTTGTCATTATTGGTCGTCTGGTTAGATAGCTCGGTAGTTATTCTGATACTTGATACACGATATTTTAATTTTCATTCTGCTATCCCGTTACTTGGCGGTCAACTTATCAAACAGGGAATCGGACATCGACCACCAGCGACCTGTACAAATGTCAACACGATAATTAAAAACCCAGTTAATCACTAAAGTTTATCGACAAGATGTCGAAATAGAGACTGCAACTTAATGTAAAAATAATTTTCATCAATATTAATAATATTAATAAATACAGAAGGTTACCATGTTAAAGTCAATATCAAAAAGGAAGGCAGTTATTACTGAACAGGCAAATCGCATTGCCGAACTGGAGCTGGAAAACGCGGATTTACTTTCTAAATACGAGGCATTGGACCGTTCAATGGCCATTATTGAGTTTAATCCTGACGCCACCATTATTACCGCTAACAGTAATTTCCAGCAGGCCATGGGCTACACGCTGGATGACATTGTGGGCGAACACCATCGTATGTTCTGTCTACCGGAATATGCCCATAGCCAGGAATATGAAGATCATTGGAATAAATTGAACTCTGGCGAGTATTTATCGGGTACGGTAGAGCGCATAACCAGCGCAGGCAAAACCATATGGTTGGATGCAACTTATTACCCTGTCTTCTCGAATGATGGTGATGTAATCAAGGTCATCAAGATCGCTGCTGACATCACAGAGACGACTAACGATCTTCATCTGCAAAAATCTACCATCGAGGCCGTCAATCAGACTATGGCCGTTATTGAATTCGAGCTCGATGGCACAATCATCAAGGCCAACCAGAACTTCCTGTTAACGGCAGGTTACGAGTTGCAAGACATCGTTGGCCAGCATCACCGTATGTTTTGTACCGAAGAGCTGGCTAATTCAGCAGAGTACAAACAATTCTGGGAAAGACTGGGTCGCGGTGAGCACATACATGGACGCTTCAAGCGCGTCAACAGCAATGGCGATACCGTATGGCTTGAGGCCAGTTATAGTCCTATCTATGACGTCAAGGGAAAACTGATCAGGGTTATAAAGTTTGCTTCTGACATTACAGAAAGGGTTAATCGCTCTCAAAATGCACAGGAAATCGCCAGTGCTACATCAATGGAAACAGAAAAAGCGGCAATCGAAGGTACCAACGTTGCGTCGAACTCGAGAGTACTGATGAACGACCTGGCGATGAATATCCAGAAGGCCTCAGCCACGTTAAATGAGCTGAATACACAGGCTGATCAGATAAAAAATATCGTTAAAACGATTAGCGAAATTGCTGACCAAACCAATTTACTTGCATTGAATGCCGCAATCGAGGCCGCGCGGGCAGGTGAACAGGGTCGTGGCTTCGCTGTTGTTGCCGACGAAGTCAGGCAACTTGCAGCAAGGACATCAGCATCAACTTCAGAGATTGCGAGCGTAGTAACGAAAAACCTCGAACTGGTAAAAGATGCCACCAGCTCAATGGATACCAGTTTATCTGATGTCGATGCAGGTGTTGGTCTGGTTGATCAAATTGGATCCGTGATAGAGCAAATCAGTAATGCAACTGGCTCTGTTGTCGCTTCAATAGGACAGCTAAACCAGGATGATGAATAACAGCAACCGCTGATTTACACCAATATGTAACTACGCGGTTGCCTTGTTTTCAACACGGGGCACGGCAGATAACAGCTTCTGCGTGTATTCATTCTGCGGGTCTTGTAACACATGGTCGACTTTACCCTGTTCAACAATCTTCCCCTTGTACATAACAGCTACATAATGGGCTATGTATTCGACTACGCTAATGTTGTGTGTAATGAACAAGTAACTGATCTGGTATTCCTGCTGCAGTTCTTTTAACAAGGCAAGTATCTGCGCCTGCACCGACACATCTAGAGCGCTGGTAGGTTCATCACAGATAATTAACTTCGGTTTTAGCGCAAGCGCCCGGGCGATACAGATTCGCTGGCGTTGCCCTCCGGAAAATTCATGCGGATAGCGATACTGGTGCTCCGCCAACAGGCCGACCTGCTCCAGTAATTCTGCAGTCAGCTTGTCGCGCTCATCACGACTGTTACCGACATCCTGGGCCAGCATACCTTCCTGCAGGATATCGCGAACCATCATGCGTGGATTCATTGATGAATAAGGGTCCTGGAAAACGATCTGGATATCGGAGCGCTTTTTGCGCAGTGCGTCGGCATCCAGTTGGCACAGGTCTGTGTCGTTAAACTGTACCGCACCGTCCGTGGTTTGTAGCAACTGCAAAATGCCCTTACCCATCGTCGTTTTACCTGAACCGGACTCACCGACGATGGCAACGGTTTCTCCCTTATGGACATCAATAGAAACACCATCAACAGCCTTGACGTGACCGACA
>JAAUYK010030908.1_pt1 | contig 22700 bp, 16 predicted proteins | sample 7278021 | NCBI WGS metagenome assembly JAAUYK01 (sample SAMN14350223, study PRJNA611818) | marine sediment metagenome | isolation source: surface marine sediment (1.8m) | place: French Polynesia: Moorea | collected 2018-08
CCGCACCGACCAACGCGAGCCTCGCCACGGCGGCCCTCGACGTCGCCAACGCCAGCCCCGGCGTTCCCATCGAGAAGGTGACCTTCCTCGCCGCCCGCGGCGCCGAGGAGGTCGGGCGCACCAGCTTCAGCGTGGCCGACCTGAAGAGGTCCAAGTCGCTGACCCACAGCGCCATCGCGCTCGCCCCGCCGACGGATCCCAGCTGGCCGGAGCTCTTCGTACAAGACCAGGGCGCCGAGTCGGCGCCCACCAAGGTTGCGGCAGCGTCCGCCGGCGCACCGAAGGGCGACCCGAGCGCCGGGCGCTTCCCGCGCGAGGTGCTGGAGCAGGTCGCCTCCCGGGTCTTCGCCGAGCTCAAGGCTCAGGGATTCAAGGCCGAGCGCCTCGACATGGAAGGCCGGCAGGCGACCTTGCACTTCAGCCAAGGGGACTTCCGCAATCCCGCGATCTCGATCGGCCGCGCCGGCCGCATCCTGGCACGCCACACGCCTTTCGTGATCGAGGAGTTCAGGCTGGTGATCACCAGCCTGGGCATCCCCATCACGCAGACCTCGCTGTTCCGCAAGGACCTGGAGAGCGCGGTCGCCTACGAGGGCAGCACCGAGGAGATCTGGCAGCGCACGACGATCGAGAGCGCCGACTTGCCGGACCGGGACAGCGGAGTCGTCAACCGCGACCGCTTCCCCAGTTTCGAATGGTACCTCTCGCCGAGGATGCGCCAGCAGATCGGCGGGCCCGACAACTTCTTCTTCTATCAGGTCTACGGCGAAGCCTTCGGGCAGGTTCAGCTGGCGCCGGGACTCACCCTCTCGGGCGCCGTCGCGCAGAACATCTACAACAACTTCGACAGCCTGGAACTGAAATCCGACAGCCGGCTGCCGCGCGTGCGCAGCGACATCGCCGAGTATCTGAAAGAAGGCGACCAGTGGATCGACCGGCTCAACGTCAACTACATTACGAAAGTGGCGCCCGACGTCTACACCCGTCTATCGGGCGGCATCTTCGAGCTGATGTACACCGGCGTCGGCGGCGAAGTGCTCTACCGTCCCACAGGAAAGCGCTGGGCCGTCGGTCTCGACGCGAACTACGTGTGGCAGCGGGACTTCGAAGGACGTTTCGGCCTGCGGGACTACGATGTCTTCACCGGTCACGTCAGCACCTACTACGTGATCCCCTACTTCGACATTCTCGCCGTCGCCCGCGGCGGGCGCTACCTGGCCGGGGACTGGGGCGGCACCCTCGAGCTCTCGCGGACCTTCAAGAACGGGGCTACGATCGGGGTGTTCGCCACCAAGACGAACGTGTCCGACGAGCAGTTCGGCGAAGGCGATTTCGACAAGGGCTTCTTCGTCTCCTTCCCTCTGGATCTCCTGCTCAGCTCGCCATCGCGCCGGTCCTTCGGCGTCGTCTTCCGTCCGGTCACCCGCGACGGCGGACAGCGGGTGGCCACGCCGACCCCGCTCTACGGTTTCACCGAAGGGGCAGACTTCCGGCACATTTCCGAGGGCTGGGACGAGCTGCTCGATTGACCGCTTACGGGCGACCGGCCCCGTCACGCGCGGATGGGCCCCTTCTAGACGGGCCCCCGCTAGTTGTGTTGGTGGCGGTGGCTTTCCCCGTCGTGGCTGTGCACGGCCTTGGGGTGATCCCAGCCCTCGCAGTGCCGCAGTTCGTGCTCCAGCGTATGGGGGTCGCCCTTGGGGACGGCGATCTCGCACCAGGGCTGCTCTCCGGGATCCAGTTCGCTGTCCCGGGGAACCCGTGCGCAGCCATGGATCGGCGAGAAGGTCAGCACGGACAGCGTGGCCATCAGGGGATCGACGCGGGCCGCCATCTCGAGGCACTTGCCCCAGGCGGTGATCGGCCTCTCGTGCATCGTGATCTTGATGTCCTCGCGCTTGCGCGGTTTTTCGATACCCGGAAGCAGAGCGGCCCGCGGCCCCTCGCGCACCGGCATGGCGGTGCAGGCGCCCAGGCCCAGCATGGCGAAGCCGGCGAGCAGCAGGACCCCGAAACGGGTGGCCCTGCGGCAACGACGTGAGCCGATTGGGTCCGGGAAAGCGGTGGGTGATAGGCCTCGCGTTTTCATGGAGGCCTTGTCGCATCTGGCTATGAAAATAGAGTTAGTCGATAAAATGCAATCTATTCTGGCCTCGCCGCCGCCGGACGGGGATTCCCCCAAACGCCACCGTCGAGCGGCGGCCGGGAAGGGATCGGCTTCACCTCGAGCGCGCGCGGAATACTTCTGGATTTTCGGGGTCCGCCCCCCGCCCTCATGGGTCTGCGAATGGATTGCCTAGCGCGATTCCAACCGCCTGGGTTCTGCTCTAGACTGCCGGTTCAGGCGATGGATCGATTCGGGAGCAAAAAAGTGTCAAAGCGCGCGCGCCGGCTCCCGGTTGCCCTGCTTCTCCTGACCGCTGCCTGCGGCCCGCGCCTGCTCACCACGGAAGATGTCGCGGCCATGACCGAGACGGAAAAGGTCAGCGCCTGCCAGGAGGCCTATGCGCTCAGGACCCGGACGACCAGCGAGTGCCTCTCGGCCGGCGGTGTCGACCAGAGGCGGCTATGCCGGCAGAGGGTCCGCTGGCACAACAACATCGGCGTGACCAACTACGTCATCCTGGACTGCACGCGGGTCGACTTTCTGGAGTAATCTCCGTCGCTGGCCGCGCCCGGGACCGCCGGCTGTTTCAGCTCTCGCGCAGTTCGCGCTTCAGGATCTTTCCGATCGGCGATTTCGGCAGGGTCTCCCGGAACGTGAAGGCCTTGGGCCGCTCGACGGCCGAGAGGTGCTCCTCGAGAAAGGCCTGCAGCACCTCCGCAGTGATCTCCTTGCCGGCGACCGGCACGACGAAGGCCTTGACGACCTCGCCCCAGTAGTCGTCGGGAACACCGACCACCGCGGCTTCGGCGACAGCGGGATGGCGGCACAGGGCCGCCTCGATCGCGCTGGGATAGACGGTGTAGCCGCCGACCATGATGACGTCCTTCAACCGGTCGACGATGAAGAGATAGCCCTCGCCGTCGAGGTAGCCCAGATCGCCGGTGAGCAGGCGGCCTCCGACCAGAGCCCCGCGGGTCATCTCCGGCTTCTGCCAGTAGCCGGCCATGATCTGGGGACCCCTGAGGGCGACCTCCCCGGTCTGTCCCGTCGGCAAGGCCGTCCTGGGCTCCTCCAGGCTCAGAATCTCGATCGTTGTGGCCGGGAGCGGCAAGCCGACCGATCCGGTCTTGTCCCGCCCCGCCAGAGGGTTGCCGCAGGTCGCGACCGGGCCGGACTCGGACAAGCCGTAGCCCTCGGCCACGGCCACGCCCGTCATCTCCTCAAACCTTTCTCTCAGATCGAGCGGCAGGGTATCGCCGCCGCTGATGCAGATCTTCAGCGAGGAGAAATCGGTTCTCATCGCCAGGGGCGTCTCGAGCAGGGCGCGCAGGATCGTGGGGACCGCCGTGAAGAAGGTCGGTCGCAGCCGATGGATCGTACGCAGTACTTCCTTGGGCTCGAAGCGCGGCAGGATGATCAGCTCGGCGCCGAGCGCGATACCCAGGTTCATGACCGTGGTCAGCCCGAAGGCGTGAAAGAAGGGCAGGACGGAGAGGATGCGGTCCCGCCCCGGCGTGGCCTTGGTGAACCAGTTACGGCATTGCAGCGCATTGGCCAGCAGGTTGCGGTGCGTCAGGGTAACGCCCTTCGGCGATCCCGTGGTGCCCGCCGTGTAGAGCAGCACCGCGGCGTCGCGGCTGGGATCGACCGTCGCCGGAGCCGCGACCGGGGGATCGGAGACCATCAGCGACTCGAAGGCGACGTGACGGTCGTCGCGCGGTATCGCCTCGCACAGAGCGCGCTTCGTGACGCGGAACAGCAGTGACTTGAAAAAGGGCAGCGCGCGATCGAAGCGGCAGACCACGATCTTTCGCAGCGGCGCCTGGGCGAGCGACGGGGATACCTTTCGGTAGAGCGCTTTCAAATCGACCGTCACCAGGATCTCGGTGCCCGAGTCAGCGACCTGCTGGGCCACTTCCTCGGCCGAGAGCAGCGGATTGTAGGTCACCACCGTCCCGCCCGCTTTCAGCACGGCGAAAAACGCGATCGCGAAGTAGGGGCAGTTGGGCAGGCAGAGACCGACCCGCACGCCGCGCTCGACGCCGAGTCTGCGAAAACCCTCGGCAGCACGCTCCACTAGGCGACCCGTCTGCTCGTAGGTCAGAACCCGCCCCATGAACTCCAGCGCGGGCCGCTGCCCGAACTCTCGGCGCGCTTCATCGAGCAGGCTCCAAAGCGGCCGGTCGGGAATCTCCAGACGCCAGGACAAGCCCGTCGGGTAGGACGCCTCCCAAGGACGCTGCGCCGCGCTATCGCTCTGCGCCGCCGCGGGGGACGTGGGCTCCACAGGGGGAGACCCTTGGCTTCGACGTTCTGCTCGCACCTCGTGCCTCTCGGTTCGGACCGCCAAAATTAGCAAGTCCTCGGAGCGGGAGCTTGATACAAATCAAGAACATGGTCGCTTAAGCCGGCAAGATGATCTCATGGCGGTCTCAGCAGGACGTGCGAAGCAAAGCGAGGACGCCCGAGGCGCCGAGCAGGATCGGGAGAGACTGCTCGGGATCGTGCGGCGCCTCGTGGACGACTTGCACCCGCGGCGGCGCGCCGGCTTGCCGGTCGATCTGTCGAGCCGCCTGGACCGAGACCTGGGGATCGACTCCCTCGGCCGCTCCGAGCTCCTGCTCCGGATCGAGCGCGGCTTCCAGGTGCGCCTGCCCGAGGAACTGCTATCCGAAGCCGAGACCGTCGCTGACCTGCTGAGCGCCCTCGAGACCGCGGCGCGGCAGCCTGCCGCGTCCGAGTTGCCGTCACCGGTGCCGACGGCGCCGGACCTGCCTTTTGTCGCGGAGACCCCCGACCTGGCGCGCACCCTGCCCCAGGCGCTCGACTGGCACGTCGCCCAGCACGCCGACCGGCCGCACGTCACGATCCTCAAGGACGAGCAGAGGGTAGAGGCGGTGCTGACCTATGGCGCGCTGGCCGCGGAGGCCAAGGCCGTCGCGAGCGGCCTGCGGGCCCGGGGTGTGGCCTTCGGTGACCGCGTCGCGCTCATGCTGCCGACCGGACGGGATCTCTTCGTCAGCTTCTTCGGGGCGCTCTACGCCGGCGCGGCCCCGGTGACGATCTATCCGCCTTTCCGGCTTACCCAGCTCGAGGAGCACATGCGCCGCCAGGCCGGGATCCTGCGCAATGCCGGCACGCGGATCCTCGTCGTATCTCGGGAGACCAAGGCCGCGGCCGCCCTGCTCGAGCTGCAGGTCGAGACGCTCGATGCCGTGATGACGGCGGGCGAGCTCGCCGCGGAGGTCGACGCCGACCTGCCGCGGGTTGCCGACGGCGCGGCGACCGCCTTCATCCAATACACCTCGGGCAGCACCGGGGATCCCAAGGGCGTGGTCCTCAGCCACGACAACCTCCTGGCCAACATCCGCGCCATGGGACAGGCCCTGGAAGCCAAGTCCTCCGACGTCTTCGTTAGCTGGCTGCCGCTCTACCACGACATGGGCCTGATCGGCGCCTGGCTCGGCAGCCTATACCACGCCTGTCCGCTCTACGTCATGTCGCCCACCGCCTTCCTGGTGCGGCCCGGCGCCTGGCTATGGGCGATCCACCGCTACCGGGCGACGATCACCGCGGCGCCCAACTTCGCTTTCGAGTTCTGCGTCAGAAGGATCGAAGAAGACGCCCTCGACGGTCTGGATCTCAGCTCGCTACGCGTCGTCGCCAACGGCGCCGAAGCGGTCAGCGCGAGGACCCTGGGGCGTTTCGCCGAGCGGTTCCAGCCCCACGGCTTCCGGCCCCAGGCCATGATGCCGGTCTACGGCCTGGCGGAGAACGCGGTCGGCCTGGCCTTTCCGCCGCTGAACCGAGGCCCCCTGACGGACCGGGTCGAGCGGGCGGCCTTCACGGCCCGGGGCGAGGCGAAACCAGCGGCGCCGGACGATCCGAAAGCCATCGAGTTCGTGGCCTGCGGCCAGGCGCTGCCGGGCCACGAGATCCGCGCCGTGGACGAGACCGGGCGGGAGGTCGCCGAGCGGCGCGAAGGCCGCCTGCAGTTCCGCGGCCCTTCCTCGACCCGGGGCTACTTCAACAACGAGACTCGGACCCGCGAGCTGTTTGACGGCGCGTGGCTCGAAACCGGCGACCGGGGCTATGTGGCCGGCGGCGAGGTCTACGTCACCGGGCGGATCAAGGACATCATCATTCGCTCGGGCCGCAACGTCTATCCCGAGGAGGTGGAGGAGGCGGTCGGCGAACTGGCCGGGGTGCGCAGGGGCTGTGTCGCGGTCTTCGGCAGCACGGAGGCAGACTCTGCCACGGAGAGCATCGTGGTGCTGGCCGAGACCCGCGAAACCGATCCGGCGAAACGGCAGTCGCTGGAGCGGCAGGTCCTGGAAACGGCGACCGAACTGCTCGGCATGCCGCCGGAGCGCGTGGTTCTGGCGCCGCCGCGCAGCATCCCGAAGACCTCGAGCGGCAAGATCCGCCGTGCCGCTGCAAAAGAGCTGTACGAATCCGATCGGGTCGGCAGGCCCTCGCGGGCGCTCTGGCTGCAGATCCTGAGACTCGGCCTGCTGGGGGCGGTGCGTCGCCTGCGGCGCTGGTGGCATCTCGCCACGGAACTCCTCTATGCCGGCTATTTCTGGTCGGTCATGGGGGTCGGACTCACCCTGATCTGGCTCTTGGTCTGCGCGGTTCCTCGCCGCGCCTGGCGCTGGCCGGTGCTGCGGGCGGCCGGGCGGCCGGTACTGCGCCTCGCCGGTGTCTGGCCCGAAATCAACGGTTGGGAGCACGTGCCCGCCGCGGGCGCGGTTCTGGTCTCTAACCATGCCAGCTACCTGGATCCCATGATCATGGCGACCCTGCTGCCGGGTGCGCCGGTGTTCGTCGCCAAGCAGGAGCTGGCCCCGCAGTTCTTCGCCGGGAACCTCCTGCGCCGGCTCGGTGTGCTTTTCGTCGAACGCTGGTCGCCCGAACGCGGCGTCGCCGACGCCCAGGAAGCCGCGGACCTGGCGAGAGGCGAGCGGCTGCTGGTCTTCTACCCGGAGGGAACGTTCAAGCGCGAGCCGGGTCTGCTGCCGTTCCGGCTCGGCGCCTTTGTGGTCGCCGCGGAGTCCAGCCTGCCCGTGGTGCCCGCCGCGCTCCGCGGCACGCGTTCCCTGCTGCGCGGCGACGGCTGGTTCCCCCGACGCGGGCGCGTCACCCTGGAGTTCGGACCCGCCATCGAAGCTTCGGGCGAGAGCTTCGACGCGGCCTTGGAGCTGCGGGCGAAGGCGCGCGCCTGGGTCCTTGCTCACTGCGGCGAGCCCGACCTGGATCGCGAGGACTTCTAGGCTCCTGGCGAGCCGGCTTCTCTTCCTGAAGGTTCAGCCTCTCCATCATCTCTTCGCGCGTGACGCAGTTCTGAGAGCTTGCCGGCTACCGTGAGGGAGCAGGTCTCTTCGGACGTCCAGGACGGCGTCGGCTGACAGCGCCTCGCCTTCGCGAATCAAGTGGGATCAAGCCTTCCGAAGCGGCGGTTTGATCGGAATCAAAGCTGGGCCTGCGCCGCGCAGCTATAATCCAGGCATGATATCGAAGCAGCGGAGGATCGCGGTTGCGCAATAGCTTGGTTGCAGGCGCGAGAGCCGGCGAAGTGGCTGGCGATACCCCCGGCAATCCGGCCGGGAGCCGTTTCCGCACGACGCCGGTAGCGGCCTGCGGTTACGTATCAGCCGTGCCTTCGCCGAATGTCAGATCATCGCGCAGCGCACCCTCGAGGTCTTCGCCTCCTCGGCCAGCCGCGGCGGGCCTCGTCCGCCGGGTCGCGAGACTGGAACCCCTCGTCTGCATAAAGGGCTAAACTGCCGTCAAACGAACCGGGAGAACGAGAACCACCATGGATGTTCCGCTGCAGATTTCCTTTCGCAACATGGACAAATCGGACGCAATCGAGGCGAGGGTGCGCGAGCGCGCCGAAAAGCTCGAGAAGTACTTCGGCCGCTTGACGAGCTGCCGCGTGGTCGTCGAGGCGCCGGACCGGCATCACCGCAAGGGCAAGATCTACCACGTGCGCATCGACCTGGGCGTGCCCGGCAAAGAGATCGTGGTCAGCCGCCACCCCAAGAACAATCATGCCCACGAGGACGTCTACGTCGCGATCCGGGATGCCTTCGATGCCGCGCGCCGTCAGCTCGAGGACCATGGCCGCAGGCTGGAAGGCAAAGTGAAGACCCACGAGGTTCCGCCCCACGGCAAGGTCTTGCGGATCTTCCCCGAGGAGGGCTACGGCTTCATCCAGTCCTCCGACGGCCAGGAGATCTACTTCCATCGGAACAGCGTGCTGCGCGACGCCTTCGGCAAGCTGTCCCCGGGTGACGAGGTGCGCATCGTCGTGGCCGAGGGCGAGAGTGCCGAAGGGCCTCAGGCCAGCACGGTGGATCCGCTCGGCAAGCGGCATATCGTCGACTAGGGCTCTCAGGCCGGCCGCGAGGTCCCCTGTCGACCCTTCGGGCCCTGAATGGCCGTCTAACGGGCCGACAGGCGCGGCTAGAGCAGATCGCGATTGAATGGACTCGCCTGGGGCGGTCCATTCAATCGCGTGAATCCGCTCTAAGGCCCCGATGATCCCGACAGCCCGATCTTGACGTGGCGCAAGGACGGACTGGCGATTCACGGCTACTTCAACAATGACTGGGATGCTCGTACCGTCGAGCGCGCAGGGTCTCTAAGCCGCCTTCTCGCCTCGAGCGGTGCCGTCGCTCCCGGAGCCGGCCAGCGGGAATGAGCCGAGACCTCCCAGGTTCGCTCTGATCGCGGAGTGACGAGAATGTTCGGAAAGCAGGTCGATCTCTTCGAATTGGTCGGTTTCAAGGTTCGCGCCGATGCGAGCTGGCTGATCCTGGCAATCCTGGTGACCTGGTCCCTGGCCAAGGGCTACTTCCCCCTCTACTACAGCGGGTTCCAGACGGAGACCTATTGGCTCATGGGGGCCGCCGGGGCGATCGGACTCTTCGTTTCGATCATCTTCCACGAGCTCTCGCACGCTGTGGTGGCGCGCCACTATGGTTTGGAGATCAAGGGGATCACGCTTTTCATCTTCGGCGGCGTCGCCGAGATGGAGGCCGAGCCGTCTCATCCGATGACCGAGCTCTTGATGGCCGTCGCCGGGCCGATCGCCAGCCTGATCCTCGCGGCCGGCTTTTATCTCCTGTCGGTTGTCGGCGAGGCCGGCGCCCTGCCGGTCAATGTCCTGGCCGTCCTGCGCTATCTCGCCCTGATCAATCTGGTGCTCGCCGTCTTCAATCTCGTTCCGGCCTTCCCCCTGGACGGTGGTCGGATGCTGCGCGCCGTTCTCTGGCAGTGGAAGGGCGACCTGAGATGGAGCACGCGCCAGGCGACCCGCAGCGGGGAGATCTTCGGGCTCTTTCTGATCGCGATCGGAGTGCTCAACATCGTCGGCGGCAACCTGGTCGGCGGCATGTGGTGGTTCGTCATCGGTCTGTTCCTGCGCGGCGCCGCCAATGCCTCCTACTATCAGCTGATCAGCCGCCGGCTGCTCGAAGGCCAGCCACTGGCGAGTTTCATGACCCGCGACCCGGTCACCGTACCGCCCGATCTCTCGCTTCGCGACCTGATTGAGGACTACATCTACGCGTTCCATCACGACTTCTTTCCGGTCGTCGACGGCGATCGGGTCCTTGGCCTGATCAGCGTCAAGCACGTCAAGCACGTGCCGCGCAACGAATGGAACGACCGGAAGGTCTCGGAGGTCATGCAACCGGCGTCGGACGACAACAGCATCGCCCTCGGCACCGAATGCGTCGCCGCCCTCTCGGTCATGCGCCGCAGCGGCAACAGCCGGCTTCTGGTGGTCGACGGCGAACGCCTCGTTGGCGTGATCGCCTTGAAGGATCTGCTCGAGTTCCTCAGCCTGAAGATCGACCTGGACGAACCCGACGTGCCGCGCTTCTGAGTGCCGGCGAAGAGATGGGAGACGGTGACATGTCCGAGCAGAAGAACCGCGTGAGCATCAAGTGCCCGCAATGCGATCATCCGATCGTGACCCTGCCCGAAGGTTACGATCTGGAGGAGGGCCTGATCTGCCCCGGCTGCGGCGCTCTGGTCGAGCCGCAGAGCCCCTTCGAGGCCCTGGTCGAGCGCACCGAAGAGACGATCTCCAAGCTGATCGGCAAGAAGCGCCACTGATCGAGAAGGCACGCGTGCCATGCCGTCGCCGGACTGCGCAGCGCCCGCCCTCGCCTATCTGGCGCGCGGCTGGTCGGTCATCCCGGTCGAGCCGGGAGGAAAGCGGCCCCTGGTGCGCTGGGAGGCTTTTCAGAACCGTCTGCCGGCGGCATCGGAAGTCGAGGGCTGGTTCAGCCGTTGGCCGGGCGCGAACCTGGCGATCGTGACCGGCGCGGTCTCCGGCCTGGTCGTGCTCGACGTGGATCCGCGCCACGAAGGCGACGAGAGCCTGCGCGCGCTGGAACGGGAGCACGGACCGCTGCCGCCTACGGTGGAAGCCTTGACCGGTGGTGGCGGCCAGCATCTCTACTTCGAGCACCCCGGCGGGGTGCTGCGCAACAAGGTCGGGCTGGCGCCGGGTATCGACCTGCGCGGCGACGGCGGCATGGTGGTGGCGCCGCCGTCGAGCCACGCCTCGGGCCGTCCCTACGCGTGGGAAGTTTCGCACCATCCCGACGAGACGCGCCTGGCGCGGATGCCGTCGTGGCTGCTGAACCTGGTCCGGGGCGACCGGGACCATCCCGGCCACCCGCTGAGCCATTGGCGAGGCCTGGTGCGCGAGGGCGTTCCGGAAGGGTCGCGCAACGACACGATCGCCTCGCTGACCGGCCATCTGCTGTGGCACGAGGTGGATCTGGAAGTCGTGACCGAGCTGCTGCTCTCTTGGAACCGTGTGCGCTGCCAGCCTCCCCTTTCCGACGAAGAGGTCGTTCGCACGGTGAGAAGCATCGCCGGCACCCACGCCAGACAGCGCGCCAGGGATCGGGGTGCCTAGAGCGGATCATGTTTGGAACCACTTCGTGGTCTCTAACTAAACATGTGAATCCGCTCTGCTTTGGAGGTTTAGTGCAGATTCACGGGGTTTGATGGATCGCCTCCGGCGATTCAGTCAAACCCGGATCTGCTCTAGGCAGGTCGAGACCTTGGCGATGCTCGCCAATCTTCGCGCCGACCCCGAGCATCCCCTAGGGATCGGAAGTAGCCGGGCAATCCCGTCTTCCAGCGCGAGTGATAATGCTGGGCTTGCGGGCTTAGTCCATGGCGTGACAGCGAGGGTTTCCCGCAGTGTCCAACACTAGAGGCGATACGTGACCTCGTCGGCGCGGAGAGAACAGCCGGAGCGGTACCGCTATCTGGCGCCCCTAGCGGCGGCCGGGACCGGCGTGCTGGTCGGCTCGGCCATCGTCGCGACGCGCTATGTCATCGGCCAGACCGATCCGGCTTCGCTCGCCCTGCTACGCTATCTGCTCGGCGTGGTCCTACTGCTGCCGCCGGTCCTGATGTCGACGCGGGTGCGCTTCGCTCGGCGCGATCTCCTGCCGGTCGCGCTGCTCGGCATCGGCCAGTTCGGCATCCTGATCGCGCTTCTGAACTTCGGCCTGCAGTACATCGCCTCGGGCCTCGGCGCGCTGATCTTTGCGACCTTCCCGCTGCTCACCCTCGTGCTCGCCGCGCTGCTGCGGGCCGAGGCCATGACGCTGGCCAAGCTGGCCGGCGTGGTCCTTACCATCCTCGGCGTCGCCTGCGCGCTCGGCGAGCAGCTCTTCTTGCCGGAACTCGACGCCGAGCTCTGGATCGGCGCCGGGGCGGTCTTCGCCAGCGCCTTCACCGGCGCGCTCTGCAGCGTTTTCTACCGGCCCTATGTCGCCAGGTACCCGCCGCTCCAGGTCGGCGCCTTCGCCATGTTCGCCTCGGTGCTGTTTCTGGCGGCGCTGGCCGCCGGCGAGGGCTTCTTCGACGAGGTGCCCGAGTTCACCCTCGGCGGCTGGCTCGCCATCCTCTTCATCGGCGGCAACTCGGCACTGGGCTACTACCTCTGGCTCTGGGCGCTGCGGCACACCACGCCGACCAAGGTCGCGGTCTTCCTCTCGCTCGGTCCGGTGACCGCGACGGTGCTGGGCGCGGTTCTGCTGGGGGAGACGGTCAGCGGGCTCTTCCTCGCCGGCCTGGCCTGCGTCGCGCTTGGGCTGGCGGTGGCCCACCGGCCGGGCTGAGCGACTTTACTGATGACCTTGAGGCCGGCGTGGTCGAGTCGTAGATCCTGATCGGCGACAGTCTTCCTCGGTCGTGGGTCCGCGCCGGATAGCGGGATTTTTTGCGCTGCACAAATTGTGTGCAGGGTGCTCACGAGCGAGGCCGCTGATTCGTCAAAACCGCAATACTTTCAAGAAAATTAGAGTGTTACGTCGCTATCAGGCGTGGCCGCGCCATGCCGTTAACGGCCGTGAGGGAGCACTGCTGCCTAGCGGAAGGGCGCAAAAAAAGCTTGTAATGCTGCGATGCGAAATGAGAACCTGAACGCCGTTGGCGGGATCGGGTGAGTCGTACAGCCTGACGATTGTCCCCCAACCGCTCGCCAACGACGCCTATGGCGTTTCCTCCCGAAACTCGGACCACGCCGCCCTAACGGCGTGGTCCTTTTTTCGTTCCGAGAAGCACGAACATCTAGCTTAGCGCCTTGGACCCAAGTCCCGCAATCCCGAGTCGCATCTCCGGGCGAGGAAATCCTTGACGCTGCCCGCGCCGCGTTCGACGCTTGCCGCCTCGAGCAGATCAGAGCGCGGTTCGTTTCGCCTTTCGCCATGCCCCAGTTCGACCGGTCCTTCTGCGACAGCCTGGCGGCGCTTCTCGCCTGGCGGCGCGACGTGCGGCGCTTCCGGCGGGATCCGGTGGACCCGGCGACCTTCGCGCGGCTGCTCGATCTCGCCAGCCTGGCGCCCTCGGTCGGCAACGCCCAGCCCTGGCGCTTCGTCACGGTCGACGACCCGGCGCGCAGGGCGGCGGTGATCGAGAACTTCGAGCGCTGCAACCACGCGGCGCTCGGCAGCTACAGCGGTGAACGGGCGGCGCTCTATGCGCAGCTCAAGCTGGCCGGCCTCAAGGAGGCGCCGGTGCACTTGGCGGTGTTCGCGGACGAGGATCCGGCCGCCGGCTGCGGCCTGGGGCGCGCGACCATGCCCGAAACGCTGCGCTATTCGGCGGTGCTCGCGGTCCATACCCTCTGGCTCGCCGCCCGGGCCGAGGGAATCGGTGTCGGCTGGGTTTCCATCCTCGATCCTGCGGACGTCGCCGCGGTGCTCGAAGTGCCGGAAACTTGGGCTCTCGTCGCCTACCTCTGCATCGGCCATCCGGAGGAAGAGCATCTGGATCCCGAGTTGGAACGCCACGGCTGGCAGGCCCGCGAGCCCCGAGGAACAATCGCTCTGGCGCGCTGATGCCGCGCGTTCGGGGGCCGCGCTTGTTTTGTTTGTCATCTTCCTTTGAACTGGCTTAGTGTCGGTCCCGCGACGGTTTTCCGCGGGATCCCGAAGGGCCCCGTCGGAAATGAAGAGGGAACGGGGTGCGGCGGCCCTTGATAGGCGGCCAAGGCCTCGACTGCCCCCGCAACTGTGGGCGGGTGGCCGGCGTCGGTCATGCCACTGGGCAACCGGGAAGGCAGGGCGCAAGGCCGTAACCCGCGAGTCAGGAGACCTGCCGTCGCGCGCGCCTTTGCGAAACCGCCGGGCGGGGCGAACCGGCGGGAAATGGGGCGGCCGCACGGCGGCACGCGCCCGCTTCGCAAATGGCATGGGTTTGGGGGTGGAAGGGAGTCGCCCATGCCGACCGATCGATCAGCCGCGGCCGTCGCGCTGCCTCCGGTCACGCTCGTTCTGGGCGGGGCGCGTTCGGGCAAGAGCCGCCACGCCGAATCCCTGGTCGAGGCGCAGGCGGGTCCCTGCATCTACCTGGCCACCGCCGAGGCCGGCGACGCCGAGATGACCGAGCGGATCCGCCGGCACCGCGCGCGGCGGGGCTCGCGCTGGCAGACGATCGAAGAGCCGCTGGACCTGGCCGGCGCGCTCAGCCGCGCCGCGCGGCCCGAGGCGGCCGTCCTGGTCGACTGCCTGACGCTCTGGCTCAGCAACTTGATGGGCGCGGAACGGCCGATCGAGCAGGAGACCGAGCGTCTCCTGGCCGCCCTGCCCGATCTCGCCGGGCCCGTGGTCTTCGTGTCCAACGAGGTCGGCCAGGGCGTCGTGCCGGTCAACGCCTTGGCGCGCGCCTTCGTCGACCATGCCGGCCGTCTTCACCAGGCCGTGGCCGGTGCGGCCCAGTCGGTCCGCTTCCTGATCGCCGGCCAGACGCTCGTCCTCAAGCAGGCTTGATGGGAATACCACCATGAAACGAGAGACCAAGATCCCGGCGACGGTCATCACCGGCTTCCTCGGCGCCGGCAAGACCTCGACCATCCGCCACCTGCTGGCGACCGCGAACGGCACGCGGATCGCCCTGATCATCAACGAGTTCGGCGACCTCGGGATCGACGGTGAGATCCTCAAGGGCTGCGGCGTCGAGGGCTGCGAGGAGGACAGCGTCATGGAGCTGGCCAACGGCTGCCTCTGCTGCACCGTGGCCGACGACTTCGTCCCGACCATGGAGGCGCTGCTCGACCGGCCCGAGCCACCCGACCACATTGTCATCGAGACCTCGGGCCTGGCGCTGCCGAAGCCCCTGGTCAAGGCCTTCAACTGGCCGGAAATCCGCACCCGGGTCACGGTCGACGGCGTCATCACGCTGATCGACGGGCCCGCGGTGCGCGACGGCCTCTTCGCCGGCGATCCCGATGCGGTCGACGCCCAGCGCCGGGCCGACGAGGCGCTGGACCACGACAGTCCCCTGGAAGAGCTGTTCGAGGATCAACTCTCCGCCGCCGACCTGGTGGTGCTGAACAAGTCGGATCTCCTGTCCGCCGACGAGTTGATGGCATTGCGGGACGAGATCGGCGGACAGCTCCGGCGCGAGGTCAAGGTGGTCCAGGCGGCCCACGGCGCGATCGACGCGGCGGTTCTGCTCGGACTGGACGCGGCGGCCGAGGATGACCTCGACCAGCGGCCCTCGCACCACGACAGCGCCGACGATCACGACCACGACGACTTCGCGAGCTTCGCGGTGGACCTGGGCGAGGTCGCCGACCCCGCGCCCCTGCTGCAGGGCCTGCGGCGGGTCGCCGCCGAGCACGGCATTCTGCGCATCAAGGGCTTCGCGGCGGTCGCCGGAAAGCCCATGCGCCTCGTGATTCAGGGCGTCGGCGGGCGCTTCCAGCACTACTTCGACCGAGACTGGCGCCCTGCGGAGCGCCGCTCGACCCGACTGGTCGTGATCGGCGAGGCCGGCATGGACGAAGCCGCGATCCGCGCGGGACTGGCCGCGAGCTAAGGCGCAGCCATGCACCTCCTGCAGGCCAAACCCGGCGCGATCGCCGACGGCTCCGAGGCCGTGGACCTGGGGCAGACCCCGGGGGACATCGTTGTCCTGTCGGCCGCCGACACCGATCTCGCCGCCCTGGCGAACGCCCGCGCAGGCTTCGGCGAAGGGTTCCCCAGCCTGCGCCTCGCCAACCTGATGCAGCTTTCCCACAACCTCTCGGTCGATCTCTATCTCGATGGCGTGCTGGCGAAGGCGAAGCTGATCGTCGTGCGCCTCCTGGGCGGCGTCTCCTATTGGCCCTACGGGATCGAGCAGCTGACGGACCTCGCCGAGGAGAGAGGCATCAAGCTCGCCCTCCTGCCCGGCGACGACCAGCCCGACGCGGAGCTATCCCGTCTCTCCAACCTGCCGCCCGAGGGCTGCCACCGGCTCTGGCAGTACTGCGTGCACGGCGGGCCGGAGAACGCCCGCAACTTCCTGGCCTATGCGGCCAGCCTCGGCGGCGCAGAGGGGTCCTGGATCGAGCCGCGGCCCTTGCTGCGCGCTGGTCTCTACTGGCCGGGGCAAGATCAACCGAGCTTGGAAGACCTGCGCGCACACTGGGCCGAGGGCGCGCCGGTCGCCGCGATCGTTTTCTACCGGGCGCTGCTCCAGGCGGGCAACCTGGCGCCGGTCGACGCCCTGATCGACGCGCTGCGGCAGGAAGGCGTCAACCCGCTGCCGGTCTACTGCGCCAGCCTCAAGGAGCCGGTTTCGGCCGAGACGGTGGCGAGCTTGCTCGGGGAGGCCAAGGCCGGTCTGGTGCTCAACGGGACGGGCTTCGCCGTATCCTCGCCGGGCGCAGCCCGCAGCCCGACGCCCTTCGACGCGGTCCCTGGGCCGGTGCTGCAGGTCGTCTTCTCCGGCGGTGGCCGGGACTCCTGGGCCGAGGGCACCCAGGGCCTATCGGCCCGCGACATCGCCATGAACGTCGCGCTGCCCGAAGTCGACGGACGCGTCCTGACCCGTGCGGTCTCTTTCAAGGGGGAGGCGCGCTACGACGCCGCGACCCAGTCCTCGGTCGTGGTCTACGAGCCGGTGCCGGACCGCATCGCCTTCGTCGTTGAGCTGGCCGCCCGTTGGCTCGACCTGGCGCGCACGCCGCAGGAGGAACGGCGGATCGCCCTGGTGCTGGCCAACTATCCGAACCGGGACGGTCGCATGGGCAACGGCGTGGGGCTCGATACGCCCGCCGCAACCGTCCAGGTGCTGCGCGCGCTGAAGGAAGACGGCTACCGGGTGGAAGAGATTCCCGCGGACGGCAATGCCCTGGTCGAGCGACTGCGCGAAGGTCCGACGAACGCCGGCATCGCGGCGCGTGTCGTGCGCGAGAGCCTTTCGCTCGCCGACTATCAGATCTTCTTCGCTTCGCTTCCCGATTCCGTGCAGGTGGCGGTAAACGAGCGATGGGGCGCGCCGGACGCCGACCCGTTCTTCCTGCCGGGCCGGAGCGATTGCGGCGCCTTCGCGCTGCCGGCCTTCCGCTGCGGCGCGGTCGTGGTCGGACTGCAGCCGGCGCGCGGCTACAACATCGATCCCCAGGCGAGCTATCACGATCCCGACCTGGTGCCGCCGCACGGTTACTTCGCGTTCTACGCCTGGCTGCGCCATCATGTGCGGGTCCAGGCGGTCGTTCACATGGGCAAGCACGGCAATCTGGAATGGCTCCCGGGCAAGGCCCTGGCACTCTCGTCGGGCTGCTTCCCGGAAGCCGCCTTCGGCGCCCTGCCGCACCTCTATCCTTTCATCGTCAACGACCCTGGCGAGGGCACCCAGGCCAAGCGCCGGGCCCAGGCGGTGATCGTCGATCACCTGACCCCACCCCTGACCCGCGCCGAGAGCTACGGGCCGCTGGCCGAGCTGGAGCGCCTGGTCGACGAATACTACGAGGCTTCCGGCGTCGATCCGCGCCGCCTAAAGGTGCTGGCCAAGGAGATCCTCGACCTCACCCGTTCCAGCGGTCTCGACAAGGACTGCGGCATCGCGCCGCAGGAGAGCAGCGAAGAGGCGCTCGCCAAGCTCGATAACTATCTCTGCGAACTGAAGGAGATGCAGATTCGCGACGGCCTGCATGTCTTCGGTTCCGCGCCCGAGGGCGAGCAGCTGACCGACCTGCTGGTGGCGCTCACCCGCCTGCCGCGCGGCTCGGGCGAGGGTGGCGGCGCCTCGCTGCTGCGCGCCCTGGCCCGAGATCTGGGCTTCGGGGGCTTCGACCCTCTGGATTGCGCGATGGGCGATGCTTGGAAGGGTCCAAGACCCGGCGCGCTGATGGGGGAGGCGCCGTGGCGTACCCAGGGCGACACGGTCGAACGGCTGGAGATCCTGGCCGCGGATCTGGTCGCCGATCGCCGTCACGCCGACCCGGCTTGGGAACGGACCCTGTCGGTGTTGGGTGCCATCGAGACCGAGCTGCGTCCCGCCGTCTGCCGCAGCGGCACGGCCGAGATGTGCGGCCTGCTGACCGGTCTGGAGGGGCGTGTGGTCTTCCCCGGCCCCTCCGGCGCGCCGACCAGGGGCCGCCCCGAGGTCTTGCCGACCGGGCGCAACTTCTACTCGGTCGACACCCGCGTGGTACCGACGCCGGCGGCCTGGACGCTCGGCTGGAAGTCCGCCTGCCTGCTGTTGGAGCGCTACCGCCAGGAGCAGGGCGACTGGCCGAAACGCCTGGCGCTCTCGGCCTGGGGAACGGCGAACATGCGTACCGGCGGCGACGACCTCGCCCAGGGTCTCGCACTGATGGGCGTACGTCCCACCTGGGAAGTGACCTCGCGCCGGGTGACCGGCTTCGAGATCCTGCCGCTCTCGGTGCTCGACCGGCCCCGGGTCGACGTTACGCTCCGGGTGTCCGGGTTCTTCCGTGACGCCTTCCCGGCGCAGATCGACCTTTTCGATTCCGCCGTACGCGCGGTCGCGGAGCTGGACGAGCCCGAGTCGATGAACCCGCTGGCCGCACGCGTACGCGCGGACCGGGCGACGCTGGAAGCGAGCGGGTACGACGAGAAAACCGCGGCCCGCCGCGCGGCCTTCCGCGTCTTCGGCTCCAAGCCGGGCGCCTACGGCGCGGGCCTCCAGGCCCTGATCGACGAGCGCGGCTGGGAAAGCGAGGCGGACCTGGCCCGCGCCTATCTCGCCTGGGGCGGCTACGCCTACGGTGCCGGGGCGGCGGGCGCGCCGGAACAGGGCCTCTTTGAGGCGCGGCTCTCGGAAGTCCAGGCGGTGTTGCACAACCAGGACAACCGCGAGCACGACCTGCTCGACTCCGACGACTACTATCAGTTCGAGGGCGGGCTGACGGCGGCGGTCCGACATCTCTCCGGGCATCAGCCGGCGGTCTATCACAACGACCATTCGCGCCCCGAAAGTCCGAAGATCCGCACGCTGGAGGAGGAGGTCGCCCGGGTCGTCCGCGCCCGCGTGGTCAATCCGAAATGGATCCAAGGCGTCATGCGCCACGGCTACAAGGGCGCCTTCGAGATGGCGGCGACCGTCGACTACCTCTTCGCCTTCGCCGCCACGGCGCGGGCCGTCGCCGATCACCACTTCGACCTGGTCTACGAGGCCTACCTGGAAGACGAGGCGGTGCGCGACTTCCTTGAAGAGAACAACCCGGCGGCGCTGAAGGAGATGGCCGAGCGCCTGCTCGAGGCCCAGGCGCGAGGCCTCTGGGCGCCGCGCTCCAACTCGGCTCACGCGCGCCTCACCGGCTGGGCCGAAAAGGCGCTGGAGGAGGCATCATGACCGAGAAGACGGCTCGAAGTGAGATGGGCCAAGACGAGATCAACGCCCGGGCCAACGAGAAGGCGCGCAAGCGCAAGGCCGCGCGCGACAAGATGCTGGCCGACAAGACCAAGGAGAAAGGCCTGCTGATCGTCCACACGGGCAAGGGCAAGGGCAAGTCGACCGCGGCCTTCGGCCTGGTGTTCCGCGCCATCGGCAACGGCATGCGGGTCGGCGTGGTGCAGTTCGTGAAGGGCAAGTGGGAGACCGGCGAACGCCACGTCCTCGAGCGCTTCCCCGAGCAGGTCGAGATCCATACCATGGGCGAGGGCTTCACCTGGGACACCCAGGACCGTGCCCGCGACATCCGAGCGGCGCAGGCGGCCTGGGAGAAATCCAAGGAGATGATCGAGGCCTGCCGCGGGCCCAAACCGCGCTACGACCTTATCCTGCTCGACGAGCTCAACATCGTGCTGCGCTACGACTACCTGCCGCTCGACGAAGTCGTCGGCTTCCTCGCCGACCGTCCCGAGGACCTGCACGTCGTGGTCACCGGACGCAACGCCAAGGAGCCCCTGATCGAGGCCGCCGACCTGGTAACCGAGATGGCCCTGGTCAAGCATCCCTTCCGTGAGCAGAATGTTAAGGCGCAGAAGGGGATAGAGTTTTGAGCGCGGTCCCCGCTCTCATGCTGCAAGGCACCGGCTCCGACGTCGGCAAGTCGCTCCTGGTCGCGGGTCTTTGCCGCGCCTTCACGCGGCGAGGACTCCGGGTGCGCCCCTTCAAGCCGCAGAACATGTCGAACAACGCGGCGGTGACGGTCGACGGCGGCGAGATCGGCCGGGCCCAGGCGCTGCAGGCCCGCGCCGCGGGGGTCGCCCCCGTGGTTGATATGAACCCGGTGCTGCTCAAGCCGCAGAGCGAGGTGGGTGCGCAGGTCGTGGTCCAGGGCCGGGTGGTCGGCGCCGCCAAGGCGCACGACTATCAGCAACTGAAGCCCACGCTTCTGCCCCGCGTGCTCGAATCCTACGAACGCCTGTCCGGCGAGGCCGACCTGATGCTGGTCGAGGGCGCCGGCAGCGCGGCGGAGGTCAACCTGCGGGCGGGCGACATCGCCAACATGGGCTTCGCGCTGGCCGCTGGGGCGCCGGTCGTGCTGGTCGGCGACATCGACCGGGGCGGCGTGATCGCCAGTCTGGTCGGCACGCACCGCCTGCTGACGCCGGCCGAGAGGGCGCTGCTGGCGGGCTACGTGATCAACCGGTTCCGCGGCGACGTCAGCCTGTTCGACTCCGGCCTCGCCATCATCGGCCGCGAGACCGGCCTCGAGGCCTTTGGCGTGGTGCCCTACTTCGCCGAGGCGCGCGCCCTGCCCGCCGAGGACGCGCTCGCCGTGCAGAACCCCGAGGCGCCGGGCGCGGGCGCGATCAGGATCGCCGTGCCGGTGCTGTCGCGCATCGCCAACTTCGACGACCTCGATCCTCTGATGGCAGAGCCCGAGGTCGCGGTCGACTTCGTCGAGCCCGGCCGCGCGCTGCCGGGCGACGCCGACCTGGTGATCCTGCCCGGGTCGAAGGCGACCCTGGCCGACCTCGCCTTCCTTCGGAAACAGGCCTGGGATCAGGACATCGCCGCCCATCTCCGCCGCGGCGGCTGGCTGCTCGGCCTGTGCGGCGGCTACCAGATGCTCGGCCGCCGCATCGCCGATCCCGACGGCATCGAGGGTCCGCCGGGCGAGGCCGAGGGCCTGGGCCTGCTCGAGACCGACACGGTGCTCGGCGGCGACAAGAGGCTGGTCGAGTCGCGCGGGGTCGAGTTGGCGAGCGGCGAGTCCGTCCAAGGCTACGAGATTCACATCGGCAGGACGGAAGGGCCGGGCCGCGCGCGGCCTCTGCTGCGCCTTGCCGGTCAGGACGAGGGCGCCGTCTCGGCCGACGGCAAGGTCGCCGGCTGCTACCTGCATGGACTTTTCACGTCCGACAGCTTCCGGCGGGCCTTCCTCGCACGGATCAAAGTTCGTGCCCACAGCGGCCCGGCCTACGACGCCCTGGTCGAAGGCACGCTCGACCGCCTGGCCGATCACCTGGAGAGTCATCTCGACCTCGATCGCCTGCTGGACGCCGCCGCGCGGACCGCTCCGCTCCGCACCGCCAACCTCGGATAGACCGCCATGCCCGTCGTCGTCCACGAGCCCGCCTTCGAGCGCCTGTCGCCAACCGAACTGGCCGCCTGGGCCAAGATTCCGACCACGATCCTCGTCGACGACACCGACGGCGCCGCCTTCGTCGACCCGGACATCCGCGCGCTGCCACAGGGCGTCGCCTTCGCCGGACAGGCCCTGACCGTCGAGGCGCCGCCGGCCGACATCTCGGCGGTGCATCACGCGCTGACCCGGGGCTGGCCGGGGGCCGTCATGGTGATCGCGGCGGGCGGCCGCCGGGATACGGCGATGGTCGGCGAGATCGTCACCAGCGCCGCGCGCACCGCCGGTTTCCGCGGCATCGTGGTTGACGGCGCGGTCCGAGATCCCGCGAACCTGCGCCGCTGGCACGACATTCCGGTGTTCTGCCGCTGGACCATGGCGCGTGGGCCGCACCGCCAGGAGGGCGGCGAGATCAACGGCACCGTCGTCTTCGGCGGCGTGACCGTGCAGCCGGGCAGCCTCGTCATCGGCGACGACGACGGCCTCGCCGTGGTCCCCCTCGCCGGCCGCGAGGCCTTGCTTGCCAAGTGTCAGGCCCACGCTGCCTTCGAGGAGGAGGCGCTGGCCCGGGTCGCCGCCGGCGAGACCACCGTGGCGGTCTTCGACGTACCGCCGCCGGACAAGATCGGAAGCAAGTAGCCAATGGCCAGAAACAAGCCGCCCCTCTTGTCATGCCCGGGCTTGACCCGGGCATCCAGGGTTGCCAGCCGCCCCTGGATTGCCGGAAGCGCGAAGCGCTCGGGCTTCGCCCGTCCGGCAATGACAGCAGTTTACGGAGACTGGGAGAGCAACAATCCCACGACCGCGAGGGCCGCCAGCACGGCGCCGCAGACGAGGTAGAGACGCAAAGAAGCATGCAGATCGGCAACTCCCAGATCCCGGCGGCCGTCGCCCATCCAGTGGTCGTCGACGCCCTGCGCGCCGTAGCGCCGCGGCCCGGCCAGGGCGAAGCCCAGGGCGCCGGCGAAGGCGGCCTCCGGCCAGCCCGCGTTGGGCGAGCGGTGCTTTGGCGCGTCGCGCAGGCTGCCTTGCAGGGCCCGACCCGGCGCGGCGCCCGGCAGCAGGCCGGCGGCCAGCACGACGAGGACGGCGGCCAGGCGTGCCGGAACCCAGTTGGCGGCGTCGTCCAGCCGGGCGGCTGCGCGCCCGAAGTAGAGGTAGCGCTCGCTGCGGTGGCCGATCATGGAGTCAAGCGTGTTGACCGCCTTGTAGGCGCAGAGCCCCGGCAGGCCGAGCAGGAGATACCAGAAGACGGGCGCGACCACGCCGTCGGAAAAGTTC
>JAAUYK010012287.1_pt1 | contig 22675 bp, 19 predicted proteins | sample 7278021 | NCBI WGS metagenome assembly JAAUYK01 (sample SAMN14350223, study PRJNA611818) | marine sediment metagenome | isolation source: surface marine sediment (1.8m) | place: French Polynesia: Moorea | collected 2018-08
GGTAGCAACTGTTCTGAGCCCGAAGGTTGAAGAAGAAGAGGTCGTTGAGGAAGAAGAGGAACTGGAAGAGGAAGCGGAAGAGGCTGCTGAAAGAGAAGCTGCGGCTGATGCCGGATCTGAAGAATAGTTCTCATCGATTACCGGGAATGTCTGATCAAGTCATTCCCGGCTTTTGTGCTTATGGCCACTGCAAGTCTTCGACTGATTATCGGGTTAGGCAATCCGGGAAAAGCCTACGATGCTTCACGCCACAATGCGGGCTTTAGGGTTATTGACCATCTCGCTGTGGAGCACGATATCGACATTGCCAAACGAAAATTCGATTCGGTATTCGGACGCGGCCATGTTAAGGACCAAGCGGTTATTCTGGCCAAACCCATGGCATTTATGAACCGTAGTGGTTCGCCCGTTCAGAATTTAGCCCATTATTTTCGGATACACTGCAAGGATTTGATCGTCATCCATGATGACATTGATCTTGCTTTTGGAAGGTTAAAAATTATTGAGAAAGGAGGGCATGGAGGACACAATGGCGTAAAGTCGCTGCTAGATGCGTTTGGCCGAAACGATTTTACGCGCCTTCGCTTTGGCGTCGGTCGGCCGGGAGATAAGGCCGGTATTGTCGGGCATGTATTGGGCACTTTTGATGAGAAGGAAGCGGCCGTATTACCGTCACTCGTCAGCGCCGCTTGCGATGCCGTTGCGACAATTCTATGCCAGGGCGTCCGGGAAGGAATGAATCGGTTTAACCGTAAGGAGCCATTTTCACCAATCAACATCTAGACGGAGGAAAGAATGGAAGGATTAACTAATAATTTACCGCTGTTATGCACCATTGTTGGAGTTGCGGGAGTTCTATTTTCGATTATCTTGGCGACGGTCGTAAAGGGTGCTCCGGCTGGCGATGAAAAGATGCAGGAAATTTCCAACGCCGTTAAAGAAGGCGCCATCGCTTATCTCAATCGTCAGCTTAAAAGTATGGGCCTCGCAGGCGTGATCATTTTTGTTTTGATCATTATTGCTCTGAACTTAAAAACCGCTATCGGTTTTCTGGTGGGTGCCGCCGCCTCGTTCATTGCCGGCTACATCGGCATGCGGGTCTCGGTTATTGCCAATGTGCGCACCGCTGAAGCCGCCAAGGGCGGTCTGAAAAAGGCGTTGGGTATGGCCTTTAAAGGCGGCGCAGTTACCGGTATGATTGTGGCCGGGTTGGCGCTGACCTCAGTTGCTGGTTTTTACACTGTGCTGCTCAAAACCGGAACTCCGGTTCGCGAAGCGGTTATTGCGCTGGTCGCCCTCGGCTTTGGTGGCAGCCTGATATCCATCTTTGCGCGCCTTGGTGGCGGGATTTTCACCAAAGGTGCCGATGTTGGTGCGGACCTCGTCGGTAAAGTCGAAGCCGGTATTCCTGAGGATGATCCACGTAACCCGGCAGTTATTGCTGATAACGTGGGCGACAATGTCGGTGACTGCGCCGGTATGGCCGCCGACTTATTTGAAACTTATGCGGTAACCGCAGTAGCAGCCATGCTGCTGGGTAACCTGCTGTTTCCGGATGTGATTATCGCCACCGATTTTCCGCTGGTCTTAGGCGCCATCTCAATTATCGCCTCGATGATCGCGGTGGCTTTCGTTCGCCTGGGCGCCAACGAATACATCATGGGGGCCTTGTACAAGGGCATGTTCGGAGCTGCGGTTCTGGGAGCCTTCGGGTTCTTTATCGCTTGTCGTCAACTGATGGTAGGGATTCCGAATATTACGCCGATGGCTATTTTCTATTCATCGATAGTCGGCTTGGTGTTAACCGTGGTAATCGTCATTATCACAGAATATTATACGGGTATTTATGCGCCGGTTAAAGGAGTGGCCAACATGTCGACCACCGGTCATGCCACCAACATTATTGCTGGTTTGGCCGTCAGCATGCAAGCCACGGCGCTGCCGGTGCTGTCCATCTGTATTGCGATCGGTGTGGCCTATTATTTTGCCGGCTTATACGGTATTGCCATCGCCGCGATGTCGATGCTGTCCATGACCGGTATGGTGATTGCCATTGACGCCTATGGGCCGATCACCGATAATGCCGGCGGTATTGCCGAAATGGCTGAAATGGATGAAAGTGTACGTGCGGTCACCGATCCTTTGGACGCGGTTGGCAACACCACCAAAGCGGTCACCAAAGGTTATGCCATCGGTTCAGCCGGTTTAGCTGCTTTGGTGCTTTTTGCGTCCTATACCCAGGAATTCGTGCTGCACGGCGGCGGCGAGGTGCTTAGATTTGATCTGAGTGACGTCAGCGTTATTGTCGGACTTTTCATCGGCGGCTTATTGCCCTTCCTGTTTGGTTCCATTGCCATGCAGGCTGTGGGTAAAGCCGGCGGTGCTGTTGTTGACGAAGTTAGACGGCAATTCCGTGAAATTCCCGGAATTATGGAGGGTACCGCCAAACCTGACTATGCTTCCTGTGTGGACATTGTTACCAAGTTTGCATTGCGCGAAATGATCGTGCCGGCGCTATTGCCGGTTGTGGCGCCAATCCTCGTGGGCCTCATTCTGGGCAAAATCGCCTTGGGCGGCCTGTTGATCGGAAGCATAGTAACCGGTCTGTTTGTGGCCATCTCCATGACCACCGGCGGTGCTGCCTGGGACAACGCCAAGAAATACATTGAAGACGGCCATCTGGGCGGCAAGGGCAGCGATGCCCATAAAGCTGCGGTTACCGGCGATACCGTCGGTGATCCTTACAAGGATACTGCCGGACCGGCGATCAACCCGATGATCAAGATTCTCAACGTGGTTGCTTTGTTGATGGTGCCGCTGCTTCTGTAGCAGTTGAATTGACAATTGACCTACGGATTGTAAATTAATCCGCTTTAGCAGGGGGTTGGCTCGAAGCCATCGGGCCACCCCCTTTTTTTATTGATTATTGTCAGTGGAAATGATAATAACGCTTTAACGCTAATATTCAGACCCCTCTCGGTATGGTGTAAAACATGACAAAAAAAAGTTCTGACGCAAATAACTCCGCGCCAAAAACTAAAAAGCAGGGATTTCAGGTTGGTGATTTAGCAGTGTATCCCGCGCACGGTGTTGGCCGTATTGAAGCGGTCGAAAGTCGTATCATCAATGGCCAAAAACAAGATTTCTTTATTCTTAAAGTGTTGGAAAATGGTATGGTCATTATGATTCCCACTGCCAATGTGGATTCGGTTGGCCTGCGCGATATTATTAAAGTCGAAGAAATACCCAAAGTTTACGAAGTTATGAAAACCAAACCGGAGCCAACCGGTGACAATCAGACCTGGAACCGGCGTTATCGTGAGTATATGGATAAAATTAAAACCGGCTCCTTATATGAAGTGGCAGAAGTGTTTCGTGACCTCCAGCTTCTGAAGCTGACCAAAGATCTGTCATTTGGTGAACGCAAACTGTATGATACCGCCCAGGGTTTGCTCGTAAGAGAGCTTTCGACGGCCAAAGATTCCAAAGAAGAAACGATTCTTTCGGAGATCGAATCTCTTTTCGCCTAGTTTCATTTTCTCCTCATTATGCCCCATCAAGGTGTCTTTGCCTTTGTAGCGGCCGTATCCGATGCTGATAAGCGTCTTGATGCTTTCCTCGCACAGTATCTTCAAGATTGTACCCGCTCACGGGCAGCCAAACTGATTCAGCAGCATTTCGTTACGGTTAACGGTCAGATCAAAAAACCAAGCTACCGGGTGCATCCGGGAGAAACAATCCGCGGTGTGATTCCGCCTCCCCATCCGTCGCGACTAAAACCGGAACCAATTCCACTTGAAGTCTTGTATGAAGATTCCGAGTTGATTGTGGTTGATAAACAGCCAGGACTGGTGGTTCATCCCGCGCCAGGTCATGCTACCGGCACTCTGGTGAATGCTCTGCTTCATCACTGCCGCAATTTATCCGGAATTGATGGGGAGCGGCGACCAGGCATTGTTCATCGGTTGGATAAAGATACCTCGGGGGTTCTGGTGGCCGCCAAAAATGACGCAGCCCATCAGAAGCTAGCCCAGCAGTTTAAAACGCGACGGGTAACTAAAATCTATCTGACCCTGGTCTATGGTGCGGTTTCCCAGGATAGCGGTACGATTGATTTGGCCATCGGGCGCCACCCCATCGATCGCAAGCGCATGTCGACTCTCAGTCGTAAAAGTCGAAAGGCTGAAACAAGCTGGCAGGTAGAAACAAGATTGGCAGGTGCAACTTTGCTGAAGGTCGAATTGAAAACCGGGCGAACCCATCAAATCCGTGTACACTGCGCTGCGATCCATCACCCGGTTGTGGGGGATAAAACCTATGGCGGTCGCCGGGCGCGCCGCGCCGTTGATTGCAAAGAAGCCGCTGATAAATTGAAAGGCGTTTCAAGGCAAATGCTGCACGCATGGCAGCTTGGCATTCAACATCCTACCACAGGCAAACCGATGCTTTTTGAGGCGCCGCTGCCGCCGGATATGCGGCAGTTGATAGATGATTTAAGTTGTTAAACTTGAGCGTCGCCATATGGCTTCACGCTAACGGCGGAGGCGCACCCTTCAGCTTGAAGTGAAAGGTGTGACAATTTATTTTTTAGGCCGCGTCCTGGTTATAGCAGAGCCGACAGCAGTTCAGGCACCGTTTGGATTCTTTACGGGCGGTTTCCTCAGAGAGGACCAGGTCGACTTCTTCAAATGTTTTGATACGCTCAGCCACAGGCAATTCAGGCATTTTGGCGCGTTCAGAGTTCTGGAGGCCATCAACCTGTTCAAATAACGATTCGGGTATATGGCGTTTATAAAGCGAGTGATCCACTGGTTTAATTTCATCACCACTTAAATATTGATGGATGGATCGAGCAGCTCTGCGCCCTCCTCCGATCGCCTCTATCACCAGGGATGCGCCGGTAAACGCATCACCGGCGGAAAAAATATAGGGGATGCTGCTTTGCAGGGTCTCTTCGTTGTCGGCATCAATGGTGTTCCAGCGTGTGATATTCAACGCTTCTAAATCTTTTTCCTTGTCCCGGAAAGATACATCCGGTCCCTGGCCGATAGCGGTCACAAGCATATCAATATCCACAAGCGTTTCGGAACCTTCGATAGGAACCGGTCGTCGCCGGCCGCTGGCATCCGGTTCACCCAATTCCATTTTTAAGTATTCTAACTGTTTAACGTGACCATTCTCATCGCCGATTACTTGTACAGGTGCTGCTAGAAAGGCGAATTTGACGCCCTCTTCCTCGGCGGCCACGATTTCAACCTCGTTGGCAGGCATTTCATTGCGGGTACGGCGATAGATAATCGACACCTCTTCCGCTCCTAATCGGATCAAAGTGCGGACACAGTCAATCGCTGTATTGCCACCGCCAATAACGGCACAACGGCGACCAATGGGAATATCCGTGCCGCCATCGCCCTGTTGGTGGGTCGCGAAACGGGAGAGAAAGTCAATGCCAGTGAAGCACCCTTTGAGATCCTCGCCGTCGACGCGCAGGCTATAATCCTTCCAAGCACCCACGCCCAGAAAAATGGCGTCAAATCCTGCGTCTGCCAGAGATTGAATATCAAAATCTTCGCCTAATTTGACGTTGGTAATGCATTCGATACCTAAGTTGAGGATACCATCGATCTCCCACTGCAACGTCTCTTTAGGTAATCGATATTCCGGGATGCCGTAACGGACCATTCCACCAAGTTTGGGCATCATTTCAAAAATGGTAACATCATGTCCCAAGCGGCGCAGGAAAAAGGCGCAGCTCAGCCCAGCGGGCCCGCCCCCGATTACCGCTATCCGCTTGCCGGTGTTAGGCGCACATTTAATCGGATAGCGGCGCCCGGAATTCATTTCCAAATCAGCCACGAATCGTTTTAATTGATTGATTGAAACCGGGTCCTCTTCAATGCCGCGTCGGCAGTAAGATTCACATGGGTGCGGACATACCCGACCGCAAGTCAATAGCAGCGGATTGCGCTCGCGGATAGTTTGAACGGCGCCCTCATAATCACCTTCCCGAATTTGGGTGATGTACCGAGCAATATCGATTTCGGCCGGACATGTTTGTGCACAGGGTGACAACGCATCAATATCGCGATTGAAATGCAGCAATCGATCCGATGTGGTCTGCACGTGCAAAATATCTTTGGGACATGCCGTTTCACAGGCACCACAACCCACGCATTTGTTTCCATCGACGACCGGATAACCATCCGGGCCCATGTGAATGGCATCAAACGAACAGGCCTTAACACAGTCTCCCTGTCCCAAACAGCCGATGCTGCACTCACGCTTACCGCCGTACATGGCAGTCAATGCTTTGCAACTATTAACGCCGATATAGTAATATTTATCAGCGGCGCGATGCCCGCCGTCACATTCATTAAACGAGAGGCGCGGTTCAGCGGATCCAACATCAACTCCCAATAATTGGCCAACTTCCATTGCAGTTTCAAAACCAGCCACCACACAAACGCTGGGTGGTGCAGAACCGCTGACCGCCGCTGCAGCCGCCGCTGAACAGCCGGTGTAACCACAACCGCCACAATTGGCGCCGGATAGCAACGATTCGACCTCAGCGATGCGTGGATCTTCATACACATAAAAAACTCGTGAAGCGATACCTAAAATGGAGCCGCAGGCGGCGCCCAAGCCCAACATGGCCAAAATTGCTTCAAACACGGTAAACTCCTCTATCGAATAGATTCATGATTTAATGCAATGTTCCGCTGAATTGAATAAACGGATGGATTTCGGTAAGAAGGTTGGGGGAGCGAAAAAAGGCAACAAAGAAATAAAGTTTCATCTGCCATCAAACTACGGTTGCAACTGTCATACACAGAAAGAAATTCGTATTATCTACAGATAATCTTTTTATTTTCCAGAAGATGGCAATAGTGTTACACCATACCTCGAAAAGCAAAAAAGGTCAGCGAAATGATGCCGGCGGCCACCAAAGCAATGGACGTATCCTGTAGCGGTCCTGGTACGCGGGCCAATAAAATGCGTTCACGTAAGCCGGCAAATAAAATCAGAGCAAGACCGAACCCCACTGCAAAACTAAAGGATGCCACCAGTGCCTTCATAAATGAATATTCTTTGTCGATGTTGATGACGCACGCACCAAAAACGGCACAATTGGTCGTGATGAGCGGGAGAAAGATTCCCAGTCCGGCATATAATGCCGGGATACTTTTTTTCAAAAACATTTCGACGAATTGTACCAAAGAGGCGATCACTAAAATGAAGGCGATGGTTCGCAGGTAGGTTAAATTCAACGGAACCAGCATGAAATTGTAAACCACCCAGGTAATCACACCCGCCAGAACCAGTACAAATATAACTGCCATTGACATCCCCACCGCGGTCTCCATTTTTTTGGAGGTGCCAAAAAACGGACAATTTCCCAAAAATTGGGCCAGCAGGATGTTGTTAACAAAAATGCAGCTGACGATGAGGACTATATATTCATCCATTGAATTTCTCCTTACTTACTACCGGCTAGATTCATAAAGCAGAGCATGAGCCCGAGACAGACGAACGCACCGGGGGCCTGAATCATGAATTGAAACGGTTGAAATCCAGGAAAGATGTTGACCAGATTGACGAGTTCAATACCTTCCCAGAGGGTCAGGGTGCCGGCGCCTAAAATTTCTCGCAGAGCTCCAAGGGCGGCTAAGGAAATAGTAAAGCCGATTCCGATGCCCAAACCGTCTGCAATGGATGTCAACAGCCCGTTTTTGGAAGCAAAGGCTTCGGCACGACCCAGAACCACACAGTTTACCACAATTAAGGGAATAAAAATCCCCAACTGGAGAAAAAGCGGATAGGCGAAAGCTTGCATGAGTAATTCCACAAGCGTTACGAAAGTCGCGATAATAACGATGAAACAGGCAATGCGAACTTTGGCCGGAATGACCTTACGCAGCACCGAAACCAGAATATTGGCACAGACCAGAACGAATGTCGTGGCCAGTCCCATCCCGATACCGAACTGCATCTTGGTGGTAACGCCCAGAACAGGGCAAAGTCCCAATACCAGACGAAACGGGGGGACCTCTTCCCATAGACCTTTTACAAATTCATGTGTGATCGATTTCGCCATGGGATTCTCCCTGCTAATTAAAAGATTTTAGTTGTTCAATAATTTGGGGCCGCAGGCGCTCATAAACTTCGCCGGCTTCTGTGGCCGCGGATGTGACGGCCCGCGAGGTGATGGTGGCCCCGCTCAAGGCATTTATGCTGCCTCCGTCGGCGGTTACTTTGACAGGCGCTTTAATGTCAGCACCGGCAAACTGGGCTGCAAAACTAGGGTCATCTTTGGCTTTGGACCCTAAACCGGCGGTCTCACTATGAGTGGTTACGCCGACACCAAAAATATTATCTTCAGCAACGTTTACGCCGACTACCAGGCCAATATCTCCGCCGTAGCCTTTGCCAAAAGTTTCAAATGCAATCATCTGCTTGCCGTCGATTTTGGCTACAAAGATATCCAATTTCCGATCACCGTCTTCAAGGTTGAACCGGTCAGCCACCGGGTCATTGGCGGCGTCTTGGAAAATAGCTTTAATGGCCGGCCCTTTGACCAACTGCAGGACCGCATCTTCAATGCGCCCCTGGGTGTTTTCCTTTACATAGGCCAGCACGCCACCTGAAAGTGAGCTCAGGATGGTAAGCACAACGAACATCTTTATCATTTCACCCATTTTAGACTTCCTTTCCTAACGCCTTGGGCCGAATTTTATCCAAAAGCGGATGAACCAAATTCATAACCAGTATGGCAAAAATGACACCATCCGGGTAGACACCAATATTTCGAATCAGAACCGTCATGATACCGCCGCCGAAACCGTAAATGAGCATCGGCAGAAAGTTGACCGGTGACGAGGAATCTTCCGTTGCCAGAAAAAAAGCGCCAATGAGGGTATAGCCGGTAACGATATGGAAAACCGGGCCGGCAAAGCGTGAGGCATCCGCCAAGTTGAAAATGGAAGCGGTTACAAATACACCGGCTAGAAAAGTCAAAGCAATTTCCCAACGAATAAAACCTCTGAGCATCAAGTAGATGCCGCCAAGCAACAATCCTAAACCAAAGGTGGCTCCAATGCCGCCGGCTTGTTGGCCGAGCAGTAGACCGGTAATCGTGAAGCGATCAATTGCGGCGACCCCATAATATTTCAGAGCGCTCAGCGGATGGATACCGGCAAAATTCAAATCGAAGTTAACCAAGGCAATATCGTGATCGAAAAAATCGCCCCAGGAGACCTTTAAGATAGCCAAGGCAACCAGGACTGGGTGAAAAACATTACCGCCGATACCACCAAAAATTTGTTTGCCGATAACAACCGTGATAAAGGTACCGGTCAATACCGCCCACCAAGGAGCTGCTGCGGGTATCATCATACCAAAAATGAGCCCTAGTAAAGCAGCATTGCCATCTCCGATGGTAGCTGGCCTTTTCGTGAAACGGTTTAGCAACAGTTCCCAGAGAATCGCTGTTGAAACAGAAAGCGATACAACACTGATTGCCGGCCAGCCGTATTGGATAATACCGAAAAAAACCGCAGGCAAAGCGGCTAAGATGGTATGATATGTTCGCTCGGTGACGCTGCTGCCGTTATGCCAAAATGGCGCGTGCGATACGACAAATTTATTCTGATTCAGCATTCGCTTCCTCCACAGATTGGGGCTCGACCGGTAGCGACCGGGCTAGTTCGTATTTCCCTAATCGGATGTGTTGAAATATCGGTATGCGTGCTGGGCACACATAGCTGCAAAGGCCGCATTCGACACAAGAATACAAATCATATTCGTCTGCCGCCTGCTCAAATTGGCCTGCTTCTAAAAATCGGACCAATAGGTTGATTTGAATCAAGGCTGGGCAGATCCGGACGCACTCACCGCAGTTGACACAAGGGTAATCGGAGGAAAGTGCCAGTTCATTCGAATTTTGAATCATAACACCATCAGTATCCGGCATGACCGGATGCTCTAACGTATAAATGGTGGTGCCGTTCATGGGGCCGCCCAGAATAATTCGATCACCGTTACCGGTAGTAATACCACAGGCTTTTGTGATTAGTCGAATCGAAGTACCTATCCGCGCGATCACCAAGCGGCGTTCACCTTGCGGGTCAATAACCGTTACCAGTTTGCGATTTGGTATGCGGCCGGTTTCAAAAGCTTTACCAATTGAAGCAATCGCTTCCGCACTGAAGAAACAGACACCGATGTCCTCAAATTGTTTCCCAGGCGGCAAAGCTTGGCCCAATGTTTTATGCAGTATCATTAATGGCAAGCCAGCAGGATATTCATCTGCCACCATTTTAACATCGGCTCCCAGACCAGCACATCCGCGCACATGGGTTTCGTTCACAACCAACACGATGGATTCAATCCCGGAAATTTCTTTGAGAATACGGATACCATTTTTAAGCGCTTGTCTTTCCGTATCAATCACATACTGATTGGTACATAAAAGAAAATCTTTATCAACGCCATTAATGATGATGGTATTAATCGGCTTTTCAGGATTGGCCAACAGCGCCAACTGTGGCGCACCGGGAACCGCTGCTAAAAATTGTTCAGCCAGATCCAAAGTTGGCTTTTCAATAAGATTGGCAAATTCTTCGTCATGCGTATCTTTCGGGGCAGTTTCAACAGCGATAGCAGTAAACTGGCGCCCATAATCACCATCAAATGGTTCAATGGCCACGATTTTACCGCTGACAGTGGCGGTAATGTAACATGCCGGGTCGTCCGGTGCGGTAAGCTTTTGGCCCGTTTTGACTTCATCGCCAACACTTAAGGTTGTCGGTTTCTGCTTGCCGGTAGGATCAAATCGATTTTCAAGAAAAAGTGTGGTTTTTTCAGGCGCTGGGATGGTTTGAACAGCTGGTCGATCGGGCAATATGGATGGATAATAAAATTTGGGGACCGATAAATTAAAAAATGAGCGCTGTCGCATAGGCCAACCTTTGTATATATTATGTAATATGAAGTAATATGGTTCAGCTATCAGTTTGCTGTGAAATGACATCCGGAACAATCAACCGGTGCTGTTACCACCTCCAGATCGGCGTGGCAGTTTTTGCACATGATATGGAATGCATCGGTGCGGTTCGGCATATCCTCATCGTCGCTGCTGCTTTCATGGCAGTCCCCACAAAGCTCTGGTTGGGTTTCGCCTTCTTCAGAAGTATGATGGCAATCGAGGCAGGAAATCCCATAGCCTGAATCATGGGTGTGGGTTTTATGATCAAACAAAACATTACCGCCCACGTTTTTAAACATGATTCGAATTGGTTGATCAGGAGCACTGACTGGTGCCGCGGCGTAGGCGATAACACCGATAACGAGCAAAGCGATCGTGATACCGTAAACAATCTGTAACTGCTGCTTGGATACCATACGCAACTTTCCCCTTTGCTTAATTAGGCGGGTTTTTAGTTATAGTCGTTAATTATTCCCCTAACAGAATAAGGGCATACTATTATCCTATCAGAATAAAGTTTTCAAGCTTATTTTTTGTGAATTTTTTCCAATAATTGGAGTAATTTCGCCCGTAAATCGATCTTGCTAAAGAACGATTCACAAACGAAAAATCTTTACGTAAATGCCACTCAAACAAACAATCATTTACCGATAATGCGTTGCATGAGCGTTCCTAATCAGTGCGAGCAATCCCCCGGACCAATGCTATAGCAACAACCGGCGCTGCCCGTATTTATATATTAATTTAGGTATGCTCTACGCGTTAAAGATTATTTAGATTTAATCGCTTTTATAGAGGCGTTGATTGGCGGCAGACTTGACAACGCTCGCAGTCAATCATGGGGCAGGTGGCCGATTCTTTGGCACGCAGGGCCCGTTGATATTCTTTTTTCAGGAAGGATTTTGACACGCCATGGTTTAAATAATCCCAGGGCAACATCTCTTTGGGATCACGCTGGCGAAGTACGTAAAAGTCAGCATTAAGTGGTGATGCTTTCAGCGATTGGGACCAATTGCCCTGATTTTGAAAAACTTGCACTAGTATGTCGGCTACCCGTCGATCGCCGCGCGCCAGGAGCGCTTGAACATAGGCCCAGCGGGGCACATCCGCATGCACCCGCAGATTGGCCACGGACTTTAATCCGGCTTTGACACGTTTGATTTTAGCTTTTAACGTGCTGGTATCATCCATGGCAGCCCATTGAAACGGCGTGAAAGGTTTGGGAACAAAACAATTGAGACTGACGGTTATTTCGCCGATATGCTTTTGGGCACGACTGGCCTGCAGAAACTGATGTTTGATGCGTTTACATAGTTTGACAATACTTTCGACATCTTCCATTGTTTCAGTGGGCAGTCCCACCATGAAATATAGTTTTAAATTCGGAATACCCCCGGCAACCAAGGCGTATGCGGCGGATAGAATCTGTTTTTCGTTAAGGCCTTTATTGATGACGGTTCGCATTCTTTCAGAACCGGCATCGGGTGCAATGGTGGCTGTGCGCACGCCACTAGCTCTCAGTGTTTCAATTAATTGGGGTGTAAGCGCATCGGCACGCATGGAACTGAAAGAAATCTCAGCATGGAGCGTATGGGCGGTTTCACAGATGCGATCGAGTTCCGGCTGATCGGTGATGGCTGAGCCCACCAAGCCTATTTTGGTCGTCAATGCTAAACCGGTTTTGATATTTTGTTGCAGTTGCTGCCGCGACCGGAAGCGCGGGGGACGATAGATGAATCCGGCGGCACAGAATCGACAGCCCCTTGGGCAGCCGCGACCGGTTTCAATTAGATACGTATCGGCAAAAGTGGTGTGGGGAGAGAGAAGGGTGCTACACGTATCGGTTTGGTTTAGATTTGCTAAATAAACGCGGTTAATCTGCGGTGCGAGATTATGGCGGGGCTCAAAACTTTTGATGGTTCCGTCGGCGTGATAGTCGGTGCGGTAAAAAGCCGGAACGTAAGCACCGGGAACATGGCGGGCCAGCTCTCGTAATTGTGATTGTTTATCGTTTGCGGGATTCAGGGTTTTAAAGAAATGCGGCAAAATGGCTTCGGCTTCACCAATTAGAAAACAATCAATAAAGGCGGCAAGCGGTTCCGGATTTAACAAACAGGCGACGCCGCCCGCCACAATCAATGGCCGGACGGCGTCGCGTTTGCTGGAAAGCAGGGGGATTCCAGCTAAACTCAGTATCGATAAGATGTTGGGATAATCGTTTTCAAAGGCAATTGAAAAGGCGATAATATCAAATTGTGCCAGCGCTTTACCGGATTCAACACTGCTGATAGAATCTGTTTTGCGGGCCGATTCATCGGGGAGTAATACACGCTCGCAAACCACCTGGTTTTCAGCATTGATAAGGTGATATACAGTTTGAAAGCCAAGGTTTGACATCGCCACATGGTAAGTGTTGGGATAGACCAGTGCGACGGAGAGATGGTGGCTGCCCGTCTTCCGGACAGCTCCGATTTCAGATTTGACTTTATCCTTGGGTGCTTTGCCTTTTTTTCTTGCCATGGCATGCAAAAAAATTGCTGATTGTAATGATTAAACATGATCGTTGCTAACGGTTTTAATAATGTATGACAGCTGATCTAGATTACAATGAAACACTGTTTTCCACCTGTTGGTTATGTTGAACGGCTAGTCGGCTTTGCGGCGCAAAAACGTCGGGACTTCCAGGTCATCATTATCAATAACGATGCCTTTGTAGCCCCTATAAGTGCCGCCATGGGATTCACCCACCGCTTCCTTTTGCCGCAAAAAGGTCGGTTCATCCAGATTGGTGGCTTGCTGCAGATCAGCCGGGGTAATATCTCTAATTTTGCCACGCCGTAGCTGATCATTTTCGCTGGTGATATCCTCTACGGGATGATCGGCGCCAATTCCGGTAGCAATAACAGTGACGCGCATCTCATCACCAATGTTGTCCTCGATAACGGTACCCCAAATGATTTCAGCGTTTTCACCAACCTCGTCATAAATCCGGTCGGAGGCTTCCGTCATTTCTTCCATGGTCATATCACTATTGCAGGTGATATTAATCAAGACCCCCGTGGCACCCGAGATGGATATATCTTCCAACAGCGGATGCGATATGGCACGCTCGGCGGCTTCTATCGCACGGTTTTCGCCGGTGGCCACACCGATACCCATAATGGCCATGCCGGCTTTTGACATAACGGTACGGACATCGGCAAAATCGAGATTCACCAGGCCCGGCATCATGATCAGATCGGTAATGCCTTTCACCGAATGCAGCAAAATTTCGTCCGCTTTTCGAAACATCTCAACCATTTTAGCATTTTTAGCGGCCAACCCCCGAAGGCGGTCATTGGGAATTGTGATGACCGTATCGGCCATTTTTTTCAGGGCTTCGATCCCATCTTCAGCTTGCTGCATGCGTTTACGGCCCTCAAATGAAAAAGGTTTAGAGACAACCGCTACGGTTAATGCACCGATATCCTTGCAAATATCGGCAATAACGGGTGCCGCACCGGTACCGGTGCCGCCGCCAAACCCGGCGGTAATAAATACCATATGGCTGCCCTCTAAAGCACTGCGGATCGCCTCTGCATTTTCCAACGCGGCATCGCGGCCAACTTGGGGATTAGCCCCAGCGCCGAGCCCTTCGGTCAATTTCTCACCAATTTGGATTTTAACCGGTGCCTTGGAAACATCGAGGGCCTGGGCATCGGTATTGGCGGCAATAAACTTGACTCCCTGCAACTTGGAGTCAATCATATTGTTAACGGCATTGCCGCCGGCGCCGCCCACGCCAATAACTTTAATTTTAGCCGATTTCTCATTGTCAACATACGTAAACATAGCTTCTCCCCCTGACTTGGTTTTTGGATGATTCTCCAGTTTTAACAACAATTGTTGCTGATTGAGGTTCAACATTTTATTAGACGACATCTTGAAACCATTTTTTCATTTGGTTCATAACACGGTTGAAAATATTACCATCCCGAATGCGAAATTTCTTTGAATCCCGGTGACCAGCCCCATAAATGACCAAGCCAACACCAGTGGCATACATGGGGTTGTTAACGACATCGACCAAACCACTGATACCCCGGGGCTTGCCCAGTCGACTGGGAAGTTTAAACACGGATTCCGCTATTTCGGTAACGCCATCGAGAAGCGAAGACCCGCCGGTTACAACAATGCCGGATGCAATCACGTTTTCCATACTGGCCCGATAGACTTCCCGTTTGATTAATGCGAATATTTCTTCCATGCGAGGTTCCAGGATTTCTCCCAGAATCTGGCGGGGTAATTTGCGGGGATCACGCCCCCCCATTCCTGGAACTTCGATGGTTTCGTCTCCACTGACACGACTGGAAAGGCAGGTACCGTATTTGGTTTTTATTTTTTCAGCTTCAGCGATTGGTGCACGTAGTCCCACGGCAATATCATTGGTTAAGTTATTGCCTCCCAGAGCCAGAACAAAAGTGTGCTTAATATTATTGTTGGAAAATACGGCCAGATCCGTGGTACCGCCGCCCAGATCCAGCAGGGCTGTTCCTAATTCTTTTTCTTCGGTGGTCAATACGGCTTCGCCTGAAGCCAGTGATTCCAAAACGATATCGCCAACATCCAGTCCGGCGCGATTAGCACATTTTACGATATTGTGGGCCGAGGTAACCGCTCCGGTGACGATATGAATTTTAGCTTCCAGGCGAACGCCTGCCATTCCAATGGGATTTTGGATCCCCGGCTGGTCATCAACAATATATTCCTGGGGAAGCACGTGGATGACTTCGCGATCCATTGGAATGGCCACCGCGCGTGCGGCGTCGATCACCCGGTCCACATCGCTTTGGGTAATTTCTTGACCTTTAATCGCCACAATGCCGCGACTGTTAAAACCGGTAATATGACCACCCGCGATTCCGGCATATACAGATGAGATTTCACAGCCGGCCATCAATTCGGCTTCTTCCACTGCTTTTTTGATTGATTCCACGGTCGACTCAATGTTGACAACTACGCCTTTGCGCAGCCCGATGGATGGATGTGTACCAATGCCGATGATATTGATATCATTGCCGGCAATTTCACCCACCACGGCACAGATTTTAGTAGTCCCAATATCGAGTCCGACAACAATGTCACCTTGTCCCTGCACCTTAAACCTCCTTGACTTTCCCATTGGCCCCGATCACCTCAGCGGGTATCAGCACTGTGCGATCCGGATGGGAAACATCGATGGTTTGAAATTTCTTTGAGAGCTGCCGACGCTTTAGCAACCGTAGTGCTTTGTGCAGCCGTTTATATTTGCCTTGATAATCACTGAAACCGAGTTGAATCATTTTCGGTGCTTTGAATGCCGTTAGGGCAATGCCGATCTGGGGGTCTACTTTGATTCTACGAATCGAAGCATTTGGCAGCACACTGGCAGGTGAGTGGCCTAACCGCAAAATTTCGGTAACCGCCTTGAGGGCAATACTTTGCGGCTGGCCAGCCGGATTGAGATCGGTATAGCGCAGTCCTTCAATCACCGGTAGACCATTGGCATCATAGGTGCCAGCTTCTTTAAAAATGTGACCACTGGCATTCAGCAAAAATGTGCGCTCCATTTTAATAACCGCAACAGCCTTGTGCTCCCGAATACGTATATGGATTGTATCGGGCAACTCACGTTGAACTTCGGCTTCGGCAATCCATGGATGCGCTAGCAGGTGTTTGCGGACCAGTGCCAAATTCACTGCCAATGTATTGGCATTTTCTGAAATTTGGGCTTGGTGAAGCACCGCCTGTTTGGTGAGTCGTTTATTTCCTTGCAAATAAACCGCTTTGGCATGAAAGTAGTCCGATTGGGTAATCAATTGGTAGCAAGATATAAAAAGGATACTCATAGCCACTGTAGCTAACATACCGACTATGGTCGCCAGTGCTGTTTTCAGGGCCTGCCGGTAGGCCGGCACTTTTGGTGCCTTACGTTTTTTTAACTGATTTTTGCGAGTACGTTTACGTCCCAACAATTTTTACCTCTGGTTCTAGTTCGATACCGTTTTTTGATTTTAATGTTTGTTGTACTAGCTTGATCAATTCAAGAATATCGGCCGCCGCCGCGTTATGACGATTTACGATGAAATTGGCATGCTTGGTTGATATTTCGGCCCCACCGATCCGTTTACCTTTTAATCCGGCGCGATCAATGAGTTCACCCGCCGATGGGCCGTCCACCGGATTTTTGAAAATACAGCCGGCACTGGGTATGCCCAATGGCTGGGTTCGTTTGCGAGCCTTAATGATTGCACGTGCTTGCTTCCGCAAGGTTTTCGTATCATCGATGTCAAACCGAAACGTGGATGCCAAAATGACCGGGGGCGCCTCTGCCTGATCACCCCGTGCCTGGGGCCAGAACAATTTACGATAGCCGAATCGCAGCTGATCGCGGTTGAACTGGACGATCTCATCGGCTGGTGTTAGCAGCTGAATAGAATCGAGCACATCAGCCACGCAACCGTGCCGGGTGCCGGCATTCATCATCGTCGCGCCACCAATGGTACCGTATATGCCCAAAGCGAAGTTCATACCTTTTAAACCGTTGGCAATCGCATATGCACATAGCGTTTTGGTCTGAACACCAGCCATTGCCGTGACCAGGACCTGATGGCCATTGACTCCAATCTGCTCAATTTGATTCAGACACCCCGCTAGGCAAATTACCAAACCACTGATACCGGCATCTTTAACCAATAAATTGGTACCGCCGCCGACAATCAACCAAGGAATTTGACGCTGCCGACACCCTTGGATTAATGTTCTTATAGTCGATACATTACGTGGTGTTACAAAGGCTTCAGCGGGGCCACCAATCCGAAAAGAAGTGTGCTTCGACATCGGTTCGTTAAATCGAATATCGGTCGGAGCGATTTTCTCGAGCCACTTTTTGGTGTTGTGATCCATCCGTGTTAGCCTATTAGAATCCAAGTTGCCATCCACGACGCGCAACCGCCGACCTGCCTGCCTTGAAGACTCAACCTTATTTGGCTGCCGATAAGGCGTGCAGCACTTTTTCGCCTGTTTTCCAAACATCACCAGCTCCCAGAGTCAGCAAGACATCGCCGGATTTTAAAATATCAATCAAGCCATCCACCGCTTTCGATTTTGAATCAAAATACAAGACATCTTTGTGTCCGTGGGCACGAATCGCTTCACAGAGATTGAGACTGTTCACCCCTTCGATCGGCATTTCACTGGCAGCATAAATGGGCAATATGGCTAAAATATCGGATTGGTAAAACGCCCGTGTAAATTCATCAAAAAGTGCCTGGGTGCGGCTGTAACGGTGGGGTTGAAAAATGACGACCTTACGACGATCCGGCCAGCTAGTTTTTACGGCTGCTAAAGTCGTTTTAATTTCAGTGGGATGGTGCCCGTAATCGTCAACAACGGTGATACCGGATTGTTCACCCTTTATCTCCATGCGCCGCTGCACACCTTCAACCGTTTCGAGCGCTGCTTTGATCACTTCAAATGCAACACTTAACTCCACGCCCACGGCAATACTGGCTAAAGCATTGAGCACATTGTGCGCACCCGGCAAATTGAGGTGAATGTCACCCAGGCGCTGACCCATATGATAAACAGTAAAACGGCTTTGAAGACCTTCGGTAACGACATCCCGGGCTTGGTAATCTGCTTGTTCACTCATTCCGTAGGTGGTGAAACGTTTTTTGATTTGCGGAATAATGTCCTGGACAGCCTCATTATCCAGGCATAGAACTGCCAAACCGTAAAAAGGCACCTTATCCGTAAAAGCGATAAAGGCCTCTTTGATGTCATCTAAATCGCGGTAATAATCCAAATGCTCCTGGTCAATGTTGGTCACGACGGCAATTGTAGGTGTCATTTTTAAAAAGGAACCGTCACTTTCGTCGGCTTCGGCCACAATAAAATCGCCCTGCCCCAACACGGCATTAGAGCCGATACTTCGCAATTTGCCACCGATGACGACGGTGGGGTCCAATTCGCCGCGGTCCAGCACAGAGGCAATAATCGAAGTGGTAGATGTTTTACCGTGCGCACCGGCTACCGCTACGCTGTACTTTAACCGCATGAGTTCGGCCAGCATTTCAGCTCTGGGAATAACCGGTATTGACGCGTCACGGGCCGCCATAACTTCCGGATTTTCTGGTCCGATCGCTGATGAGATAACCACAACGTCAGCCCCTTTAATTTGTTCCTGAGCGTGGCCTTCAAACACAGTGCCGCCCAAACGCTGCAATCGTTCGGTAATATCTGATAATTTCAGATCGCATCCTGTTACGGTGTATCCAAGGTTCAACAGCAGTTCAGCAATGCCACTCATTCCGATTCCACCGATGCCCACAAAGTGGACATGGTATTTTTTACGATACATTCGTATTCACCATGTGTGTTTGTTTCTTGGTTTTTAATCGGTTAGCGTGCATCTCATAACAAGCCGTTACAATATCTTCGGCGGCATCCGGACGCCCTAGCTTTTTAGCATTGAGGGCCAGTTGGTTTAGCGCTTGAAGATTCGACGCGTAGTACAGAATTTTTTGAGCCAGGCCAGCACCATCAAGATCGGCTTGTCGCATCATTTCGGCGGCATCAAAATCCAGCAGCGTTTTTGCATTTAATTCCTGATGATTGTCAGCGGCAAAGGGAAACGGAATGAATAAGGCCGCTTTACCGATTGCGGTAATTTCAGCCACAGTGGTGGCACCAGCACGGCAAATGATTAAATCGGCCTTTTGATATTGAAAGGCCATATCATTAAAGAAAGGCTTAATTGTTGCCCGTAATCCGTGCGCTTTATAGGCGGTGTTGACCGTTTGCCAATCTTGCTCCCCTGTTTGATGGATAAATGCCAGATCTGTTTCAGCCTCTAAATGCGCTAACGCATCAATGACCGCCATGTTAATGGCATGCGCCCCTTGGCTACCGCCGATTACCAAGACGGTAAATGCTTGCCGGGAATCGGTTGCTCCGGGAAACTTCGAAGCCAGGCGTTGAATATCAGCGCGCAGAGGATTGCCCGTCACCCGGATTTTTTCCGGTGACACGAAACCCCGGGTTTCGGCAAACGATACGTGAATCTGATCTGCCAAGCGTGCCAGATACCGATTGGTAATGCCTGGCAATATATTTTGTTCGTGCAAAACAATCGGACACCCGACGATTTTAGCGGCCATGACTACCGGACCGGCCGAATAGCTTCCTAACCCAATTACCAGATCGACGCCAAAATCTTTCAGCATCCGGACAGATTGGCATACGCCCCAGGGAATTTTGATCAATGCCATCGCTTTGTTCCAGATGCGACGGCCCTTTATACCTTCTGCGGCAATGCAGCGCAGTTCAAAGCCTGCCGAAGATAACGCCTTTTTTTCCAGTGCACGGCCAGTGCTGATGAACAGAATGCGATTAAGCGGATTGCGGGCCAAAAATGCTTCAGCCATGGCAATCCCCGGAAACAGATGCCCCCCGGTGCCGCCGCCAGCAAACACTACCCGCAGGCGCGGCCACATTGCCGCTTTTGCTTGTCCAGTATCGTGCCTGTCCAACTGTTGGTCGCGTCCCTTTTCTTTGGTGTCTTCGGCGCACATCGGCACGAATGGCAGTGTATGAGCCTTCATATTCGGTTAAAACCTCTTGGCGCCGATATTCATCAATATGCCGATTGCCGCCATGTTCAATAACAAGGATGTGCCCCCATAGCTGAGAAACGGCAGCGTTAAACCCTTGGTGGGGAGCAGTCCTAAGGTAACGCCCATATTAATGCACACTTGCAGTCCCAAAGCCGTTACAAGGCCGACGGCCATATATTGACCGAATAAATCATCGGTATTTCTAGCGATAATGACACCACGCCATAGGATAATCAGATATAACAGTAAAATGGCCAAGACACCGATCAAGCCCAGTTCTTCACCGATGACCGAAAAAATGAAATCGGTGTGCGGCTCCGGGAGATAGAATAATTTTTGATAGCCTTTGCCGATGCCGGTACCCCAGATACCCCCGGTGCCAAAGGCCATCAACGAATGAATAATTTGATAACCTTCGTCGGATGGATATTGCCAGGGATCCATGAAACTAAGCAGGCGTCTAATTCGATAGGGTGCAGCATACAGCATCACTAGAATCGAAGGGACGAACACCAGTAAACCGGTCATTAGATGCATCATTCGAACTCCCCCGATAAACATCATGACCCATGTAATCGCTCCCAGAATAACCACCGAACCAAAATCAGGTTGCAAAAAAATCAGTACCGCTAAAACCGTAAACACCAGCACATGTGGCAGAAACCCGATGCTGAATTCCTTTATTTTTTCATGTTTTTTGCTCATGGAATAAGCCAAATAGATAATGAGCGCAAAGCGTGCCACTTCTGATGGTTGGAAATTAAAGCTTTTGATTCGCAACCACCGCGTTGAACCGCCGGCTGAATACCCGTATCCGGTTGTCAGTAAAATAATCAAAAGGGCAATTGCCGTAAAAACCAGCGGATAGGCGATATTCCGATACCAGTGATACGGCAAGTACCGGCAAATCATAAGGGCGACCAAGCCTGCTGCGGCAAACATAATTTGTTTTTTTAAAAAGAAGTAATCGCTGCCAAAACGTTGCAAGGCAAGCGTTGAGCTGGCGCTATACACCATTACGATCCCGATTCCCACCAGTAGAAATACCGGGAAAAAAAGGGCGATATCATAGGCCAAATACTTTATGTCGGCACTACTGCGAGTCATGTTGCATCTTTTTCTAATTTTTCCACCGCGCGGCGAAAGTCTTCTCCGCGCTGGGCATAGCTGGCATACATATCAAAACTGGCACAGGCCGGTGAAAGCAGGACGATGTCTCCTGGTTCCGAAGCTCTTTGAGCACGCTGCACGGCATCAACCATGGAGGAGGCGGCCTCAACGGCAATAACTGGTTCCAAAACGCTTTGGATCTCTTTCCGGGCCTCGCCGATGGCGATAATCTTTTTAGTATTACGACATACCGGTTTCGCTAGATCATCAAAAACAATACCTTTGTTGCGTCCGCCCAGAATCAAAATGACGGGTTGTGTAAAGTTTTCCAGCGCACGGATAACAGCGCCCACGTTGGTCGCCTTAGAGTCATTAAAATAGCCGACATCATTGACTGTGGCGATGTGTTCCAAACGGTGCGGCAGGCCCCTAAATTTGTTTAGAACCTGTTGTATGCCCAGTGCTTGACCGCCGGCTGCCAGCGCTGCCAGCGAGGCAGCAGCTGCGTTTTCGCGATTGTGGCGGCCTTGCAGTTTGAAATCGCTCAGATCAAAAACGGTTTGTTGCCCAGCCGGCCACGCAACTGCCAGGCGGTTGTGGGCAACCGGTAAATTCTCATGGTTGTCCGATTCAAAATAGAATTTCTGGGCCTGGATAGTCCTGCTAATGGAATGAACCATCGGATCACGGTTGTTTAGGACGGCGATGTCATCTGATCGCTGGTTCATAAAAATTCTGGCCTTTGATTGCGCATAGGCGGTTTCATTTGGATAGCGGTCTAAATGGTCCGCTGTGATGTTGAGAACTACGGCCACATGGGGCCTAAAGGTTTCAATCGTGTCCAATTGAAAGCTGCTGACTTCGATTACGATTGCGTGCGCCTTAGTCGGTCGATCAACATACTCAATCAGTGGCGTTCCAATATTGCCACCGACAAACGTTGACA
>JAAUYK010078039.1_pt1 | contig 22645 bp, 16 predicted proteins | sample 7278021 | NCBI WGS metagenome assembly JAAUYK01 (sample SAMN14350223, study PRJNA611818) | marine sediment metagenome | isolation source: surface marine sediment (1.8m) | place: French Polynesia: Moorea | collected 2018-08
AGGCCGACCATGCGATCGTTGGAGATCGCGATGCGGTGGGTGTAGCGGCCGAGGTACTGGAGGACCGATTTCGGTCCCGCGAAGGGACGCTTCGCGTACACGACCCACGGCATTCCCGTTGACACACCGAGTTCCGCGATTGCCGCGCACGCCCACAAGGCGACGGCTCCGCTCTTCGCAGCGCTCCGCGGATTCGAGCTGCCGGCAATAGTGATCGAGGAGCTCGTCGAGAGGCTGCTGAATCGGCGGCTGTGAGGGCCGAACCGACGCGGCGGGAGGGCGCTACTCCGGCTCGGGCCCGTTGAGCATCCGCTGCGCGAATCAGATCGCGGGGGCAATCCGGTTGCTATCGCACCGTGCAAGTACTCGTTGCTCATAGTTGGCCAATCTCGTTAGTCCAACAGAATCGAAGGGTTGCAACGCCACCCATTTCGACACGCCTCCCTGGACGTCGGGCAGGGGGACGCCACGCTCGTTCAGGGTCGACACGCCGCGGTGTTGATCGACGCCGGGACGGCGCTTCCCGGACGTTCCGATCTGGGCCGCAGGCGCGTGGTGCCGGCGCTGCGCGCCCTGGGCGTGAGCCGTCTCGATCTCCTCGTCGTCACCCATGCGGATCTGGACCACCGCGGCGGCGCGGTGGCCGTGCTGCACTCGCTCCGGGTGGACGCGCTGTGGCTGCCGCCATCGGGGCTCCGGGATCCCGCCTTCGACCCGCTGAGGCGCGCCGCGCGCGCCACGGGCGTGCCGGTCCGCGAGAAAGGGCGCGGGGATCCCTCGTGGCGCGTGGGGGATCTGCGCGTCGTCCCGTTGTGGCCGCCGCGGGAAGGCTGGCCGGGATCCCGCAACGAGCGCTCGCTCGTCGTGCGCGTGGACGCAGGCGGTCGACGCGTGCTGGTTCCCGGCGACCTCGAGGCCGCGGGCGAAGCCGCGCTGCTGGCGGCCGCTGCGGATCTGCGAGCCGACGTCCTGAAGCTGCCCCACCACGGCAGCGCCACCTCGTCGACCGCGCCCTTTCTCGCGGCCGTCGGCGCGGCGATCCACGTGGTCTCCGCCGCCTGTGGCGGCCGCCCCGGACTTCCCCACGCCCGCGTGCTGACCCGCGCGTCGCGCCACGGCGCCGAGCTCTGGTGGACCGGCCGCGACGGAGCCGTGCTGGTGCGCCTCGGCCATCCCCTCGAGGCCCGCGGCTGGGGCCGGCGCCGGCGGGGCTGCCTGGCACCGCCTTCAGGCGTCGACCTGGAGGACCTCGCGCTCGTAGCCCGTGAGCGCGTCGAAGCTCCGGAACGGTCGCCCGGCGGCCGAGGCGGGGTCGGGGAGGCCTGTCGCGCCGCTGCGTTCCAGCAGCGTCGCCAGGATCGCGCGGAAGGCAGCCAGGGGTGCGCTCTCGCCCGGTGTCAGGGGCAGGGGATCGAAGCGGTCGCTCCGGATGCGGACGACGCGCAGGATCTCCTCTCCGAGTGAGGTCCAGTTCAGGACGAGGTCGATCAGCAGCACGGGCTTCGCCGCCAGGCCCCGCACGGCCGCAGCCGCCACCGCTTCGATGGAGGCGTAGTCGAGGTGTCCGCTGTGGCCACCAGGACGCTCGAACTCGATCCGGGCATCGAGGAGGCTCACCGGAACGGCCTCCAGGGTCTTGACCGAGGCGAAGCGGGGCCCGAGGTCGGCTTCGCCGAGCTCGGGTATCGCTGCGCGGGTCTCCTGGGCGGGCGGATCGGGCTCGGGATCTGCGACGGGCGCCGGCTTCGGCGTCGCGGCGGCCTCTGCGGCGTCGGGGTCCCGGGTCTCTCGGCGCGCCACGGGTTCCGCCCCCGGCCTGACGGGCTCTGCCTCGCGGTTTCGGGCCGCCTCGAGCTCGGCGACCAGCGCCGCGATCCGTTCGCGCTTCGACGCGTCCATGCCCTCCGCGTCGAGGGCACGACGCGCTGCCTGGAGCGCCACGCCCGCATCCACGTGCCGCGCCAGCTCCGCCACCCGCAGCGCGACGCCCGGGGCCACGCGCGCCTGTCCCCCGTCGACGGCGTGACGGAGCGCGAGCGCCGCGTCGGCTGGACGTCCCGCCTGGATGAAGACCGGAGCGAGCTGGAGCAGCCCGTGCGGCTCCGCGCGCGCGTCCGGCACCTGGCGCACCAGCTCGCGCCAGTGGTGCGCCGCGCGCTCCCGGTCTCCGCCGTCCACCAGATCCTGCTTCACGAGGCGCAGCAGGGACGGGGCGGCCTCTTCCGCACGACCGCAGGCACAGGCGAGCTCCCAGTAGGCGACGATCAGCTCCGCGACGTCGGGCTCCGCCTGCAAGGCCTCGCGGAGCTGCTCGAGAGCCCCCGCGTCGTCACCGCGCTCGCGAGCACTCAGCGCCTCCTGGATGCGCGGATGACTGGCCCGGATCGCGCCGTCGTCGTCCGAGGCTCCGAGGAGCCGCTGCTCGAGTCGAGCACGGCGCACGGCGACCGCGAACGAGAGGCCGAACGCAACCCCTCCGACCTGGGCCCAGTAGCCCACGCCCGTCGAGAACGCGGAGCTGCGGGTCAGGAACGCGAGGGCGAGCTCCCAGACGAGCCACGCCGAAGCGATTGCCCAGAACGGCGCACAGAAGCTCCCCGAGCCGCTTCGGAGTCGCTCGATGGCGGAGAGCGCGACCCCCGTCCCCGCGAATCGCATCAGGCAGGCCGCGACGAGCGCGGCATTCGCCCCCGAGGCGCCGACCAGCGGCCGCGCGGAGTACGGCGTCATGGCCGCGTAGAAGGCCCCGGCCGTCACACCGGCGGCGACGTAGAACCCTCCGAACAGGGCTCGCCCCCAACGGCTCTCGAGCGGCGGCCCGAGCACGAGCAGCACCGCCAGGTTCCCCAGCAGGGGCAGCCAACCGCCCTGGACGAACGCGTGGGTGAGGTCCGTCAGCAGCCGGAAGTCCCTGGGGACGAGCCCCCACTGCGTCCAGAAGCCGTCCGGACCCTCTCCTACGGCGAGGGACAGGCCGTAGACGACGACCCAGGTGCCCGCGAGCCCGACGGTCACCCAGGGCGGCTGGAGCGGCGAGATCGGCTCCGGTCGGTCGGATCGGATCATGCGGGTCCCGTTCGCGCCCACCGGCGCCTGCCTGGTTATCGACGCCCCTGGCGGCGCCCCTGAGGCGGGCGCGCGGAGGCCACACCGCGGCGCCGCTCGACCACGTGCTCTACCCCAGGGGGAAATCTCCGCCGAGCCCCGCTTCAGAATGCCAGGAAAGCGCTACATAAATCTCATTATCTACTTTATACTTCTGACATAAACTGCTCTATTGAATCACTTTTGTAGCTTCTTAATAGATCGGAAGGCGATCGGAAAAAGATCGGAAGTGGATCGGAAGACGGTCGGCGACCACGCGGCAAATGCGGCAGAGGCAGCAGAAGGGACAGCAGGAGACGGGCCATGATGCGGGAGAGATCTCGGAGCAGGGGGGTGAGGAATGCGATTGCGAGGGCGGCGGTGTTCGGGCTGCTGCTGGGGATTGCGCTGGGCGGATCCGATGCGAGAGCCAGCGACAACCTGGATCTCGATCAGACCGCGGCGGCTCTGGTGCTGCCCGTCATCACGGGCGGCTACTCGGGCAATCCGATCAAGGGCACCCAGGGCGACATCCTCATTCCGACCCAGGACGCCATCACGCTCGTCTCGGTGACCAACGGCAAGTCCACCGAGATCGCGCTGCAGATCAGCATGATCAGCGGCGATCCCGAGGGCAAGACCTGGCAGGCGACCTCCTTCGACTGCCCGCTCACGGGTCGGGAGACCACCACGTTCGTGTTCGAGGGCCTCGGCAGCAACAACGCCGGCGTCTACGTCGAGTGCACGGGCGTGGACTTCCGCGGTGATCCCAGGCCCATGCCGGTCGGCCTGTTCACGAACTTCCAGAACGGGATCATGTTCATCGCGATCGCGACGGGTGACGCCGCGGTCGCGGAGGACGTGCTCTTCGGCGATGCGGTGGTGGTGGACTCGTCGGCGGGCTTCGCCTACTCGTTCGGCGCCATCACGGTCCAGTCGGGCAAGGGTCTCAGCAACGGCGATCGCATCTACCGCTTCGACGACGTCGAGTACCGCCACTGGCCCTCGGCGCTGGCCACGAACTTCCTGGCTCCGACCCATGACATCGACGCCGAGCTGATCCTGTTCACGCTGGACGGGACCACCGGAGGGCTGCCCCTTCCGCGAGCCAAGGTGGGGGGGCTGGCGTACAACGACGACGAGGTCGCGTTCGACCTGAGCCACGAGTTCGATTGCTTCGACATCGTCGCGCTCGAAGAGATGAATCCGAACCTCTACTACACCGGCGGCGCCGTGGGGCTGGGAAGCGTCAGCGGCCACCTGGAGCTGGTTCCCCAGCCCATCGGAACGGCCTCCGACGATTCCCACGACCAGGAGTTCGGAGACAAGAACAACGTCCGGACCCGGGCCGTTCACGGCTGGATCGCCCAGCGGGTCCTCCCCGCCGAGGAGATGTGGGACGAGGCCAAGGTCGAGATGCTGGGCTGGCAGGGAGGCCTGGTGTTGCCGGGGGACGAGCCGATCCTCGAAGCGCCGAGCTTGGTCTTGATGGGAAGCGAGGCCGCCTGGGGCCGCCCCCTCAACCAGTCGACGACGCCCATCACGCCGTTCCTGAACGACGACGACGCGGTTCTGAACGCCGACGCCCGCGAGTGACGCGGGCGCCGGCGTTCCGGCCGGCCGAGACCCGCGCTGCACGTCCCGTCGGGGTGTGGGGTATCGTGCGACGGTGATGGAGGGCCCGGTCGCGGAGACCGCTCGCGCCGGCCGCTGGCAGCGCCCGCTGCCGACGCGCGGGGAATGGCTGGGCGTCGCGCTGCTCTTCGCGCTGGCGCTGGGACTGCGGCTCCTCCACCTCGAGGAGCTCCGGGCCAACGACCCCTTCTTCGAGCGGCCTGCGCTGGACGCGCGTCTCTACCACGAGTGGGCCGTCCGCGCGAGCGCAGGCGACTGGCTGGGAGAGGGCGTGCTGCACCACGCGCCGCTGTACCCCAGCGTCCTCGGCGTCCTCTACGCGGTCTTCGGACCGAGCCTGTGGCTCGCCAAGGCCCTGAACGCCGTGCTCGGAGCGCTCAGCTGCGTCGGGGTGTGGTGGCTGGCGCGCGGCCTCTTCGATCGGCGCGCGGCGTTCCTGGCCGGGAGCATGGTCGCGCTCTACGAGATGTTGATCTTCTACGGGGGCACGCTGGTCCTCGCCAATCTCCAGGTCCCGCTGCTGGTGGGGCTGCTCATCGCCACCACGGCCTGCCTCGAGCGGCCCGGTCTCGGCCGCTGGCTCGGGGCAGGCGTGCTGCTCGGCCTCGCGTCGCTGACCCGTCCGAACCTCCTGCTCTTCGGCGCCTTGATCACCCCCTGGCTGCCGGTAGCGCTGCGGGCGTGGCCGCCGTCGCGACGTGGGGTCTGGACGGCGGCCTTCGTCGCCGGAGCGGCGCTCGCGATTGCGCCGGTCACGCTGCGCAACATCGCGGTCGGCGGGGACTTCGTTCTCATCACGGACTCCGCGGGCTTCAACCTCTTCCTGGGCAACAATCCGGAGGCGGACGGCACCTTCCGGGTCCCGCGGATGTTCCCGCGTTCGTTCGTGGACGACCCCTGGGAGCAGGGCGTCGTGTTCACCTCGTTCGCGGAGCGGGCGAGCGGGCGCAGCCTACGGCCCTCGGAGGTCTCGCGGTTCTGGGCCGGGCAGGCCATCGACTACGTGCGGGAGCATCCCGGGGACTGGCTGCGGCTGCTCGCCCGCAAGCTGGCCCTGTTCGTCAACGCCTTCGAGGTCTGGAACATCCGCTCCGTCACGCTGAGCCGCGACTTCTCCTGGGTGCTGCGGCTGCCCCTGCTCGGCTTCGGCGCCCTCGCTCCCCTGGCCCTTCTCGGCATCGTCCTGACCTGGCGCGACGCCCGGCGGCTCGTGCCCCTCTACGCGCTGATCGCGACCTTCCTGTTCTCGTCGCTGCTCTTCTTCGCGACCTCCCGCTACCGGGTTCCGGTGGTTCCCGCGCTGGCGGTGCTCGCGGGTGCGGCCCTCACCCAGGTCTACGATCGGATTCGCGCTCGACGCTTCGCCCTTCTCGCGACGGCCCTGGCTGCCGCGGCGCTCTTCGCGTGGCCGGTGCACCGGCAGGTCGTGAGGGAAGATCTGAGCGTCGCCTACTTCAACCTGGGCAACCGCTACAAGGCCCTGGAGCAATGGGACCGCGCCATCGCCGCCTACCGGACCGCGATCCAGCGCAATCCCTCCTACCTCCCGGCCTACAACAACCTCGCCATCACCTACGAGCGGACCGGCGAGAACGACGCCGACGCGATCCGCGTCTGGCGCTGGATCCTGGAGAGCGCGGAGCGCCGCGGGCTCGAGCGCTACATCGAGCGGGCCCGACGGCATCTGCGCGCGCTGCAAGACCCGGGTACGGAGTAGGGGACGGGGCTGGCTATGCTCCGGTCCGTGTCCGATCCCGAGGCGACCTGCGCGGTCGAGCTGCTGCGCTTCGAGGAGCATCGCGCCGAGCCGCGACGGGACGCCGTAGCCCGCGAGGAGCCGCTCGAGATCCAGCTGGGCGGCGCTCCGCTCGCGGTGGTGATGCGCACGCCGGGCCACGACGCGGAGCTGGCGCTCGGCTTCCTCGTGACGGAGCGCGTCATCGCGTCTCCGCACCAGGTGCTGTCGGTTCGACACGCGAGCGAGGCGCCGGATCCGGAGTCGGCGGAGAACCGGGTGCGGGTCGTCCTCGCGGAGGGCGTCGCGGTGGACCTGGACGCGCTGCGTCGGAATCTCTACGCGAGCAGCAGCTGCGGGATCTGCGGCAAGGCGACGATCGAGAACGCACTCGCCACCCAGGAGCGGCTCTCGGACCCGAGTCGCTTCCCGGCGGGCTGGCTCTACGCTCTACCCGCGCAGCTCGAGCGCGCGCAGCCGGCCTTCGCGCGAACCGGAGGCCTGCACGCGGCCGGGCTCTTCGCCCCGGACGGCACCCTGCTGGTGGCGCGAGAGGACGTGGGCCGTCACAACGCGGTCGACAAGGTGGTGGGCTGGGGGCTGCGCGAGGGGCGCGTGCCGCTCGAGGGGCACGTCCTGATGGTCTCCGGCCGCATCTCCTACGAGATCGTCCAGAAGGCCCTGAGCGCACGGATTCCGCTGGTGGCGGCCGTGTCGGCTCCGTCGTCCCTGGCCGTCGAGATGGCGACGGATGCCGGAATGACCCTGGTGGGCTTCTTGCGGGGCCGTGCCCTGAACGTCTACGGCGCCACGGAGCGGGTCATCCAGGACGAGCCGCGCTAGCGGATCGGCTAGCGGCTCACTTGGGGAACACGATCTTGGTCTCGTGGACCTCGTATCGCACGAATACGTCCTCGACGACGTAGGGATCGCGCGCCGCCCAGGCCCGGGCGGCCTGGAGGCTCTCGTCCTCGAAGACGACCAGGCTGCCGAAGGGCCGTCCGGTCGGATCGAGGAGCGGTCCCGCGTGGCGGATGCGGCCCGCGTCCGAGAGGGATTCCAGATTCTTCAGGTGGGCGGGTCGGTGCTGCCCGCGCAGCTCGCTGCCGCGGGGCCCGTCGTAGCCGATGAACACGAAGAAGGGCACGGTCGCTCCTGCCGTTCGGGGCCGAGGAGCGTATCACAGGGAAGGCCGGCGGGGGCGGCCTCGTGTCGCGCACCCGACCCGCGCTCCGCGCGCTCGCGAGCGCCATATACTGAGCCCGCCCGAACGACGCGCGGAGCGAAGGGGCGTCCCGCGAAGGGGCGACCCGCGAAGGGGCGACTCGCAAAGGGGCGACCCGGGATGGGCTGGACGAGGGGGCGGATGTCGGTCCGAACGCACGGCGCCTGGAGCTCGAGCATCACGGCCCGGAGCCTGGCGGAGGGCGGTCTCCGCTTGTCGCAGCCGCGGCTGGATCGCGGCGCGCTGTTCTGGATCGAAGGGAGACCGCGGGAGGGGGGGCGTCAGGTGGTGATGCGCGCCGACCCGACGGGTCCGGTCTGCATCACTCCGGAAGGCATCAACGTCCGCTCCCGGGTGTACGAATACGGCGGCGGAGACTACGCGGTTCGCGACGGGCTGCTCTGCTTCGCGTCCTACGCGGACTCGCGGCTGTACCGGCAGCCGACCTCCGGCGGTGCGGCGACCGCGCTCACGAACGGCGACGCCCTGCACGCGGATCTCCACATCGCGCCCGACGGACGCTGGCTCGTCGCCGTGCAGGAACGGGCACACCCCGGTGCGGAGCCGGAGAACCGGCTCGTGGCGCTGCGGCTCGACCGCGACGCCGCGCCGCGCGTCGTGGCCGAGGGCCGCGACTTCTACAGCAGCCCCCGCTTCTCCCCGGACGGCCGCGAGCTCGCCTTCCTCGCCTGGGACCACCCGAACATGCCCTGGGACGGGACGGAGCTGGTGTGCGTGGCATGGACGGACGACGGGCCGGGGCGGAGCCGCGTCGTGGCCGGGGGAAGCGAGGAGTCGATCTTCCAGCCGGAGTTCTCTCCGCGCGGTCGCCTGACCTTCGTCTCCGATCGCTCGGGCTGGTGGAACCTCGAGCAGCTTCGCGGGTCCGAGCGCGTGCGCCTGTGTCCGACGTCCGCCGAGTTCGGACGCCCTCAGTGGGCGCTCGGCACGACGACCTACGCCTTCCTCGACGAGGGGCGGATCCTGTGTGCCGTGTCCGAGGGAGGCTTCCACCGCCTGGCCCGCCTCGACGTCGCCTCGGGCCGGCTCGAGAGCGTCGAGACCGGCATGACGGCTTTCGACGGCGTGTGCGCCGAGGGGACCCGCGTGGGCCTGATCGCCGCCGGGCCGGATCGCGCGCCGAGCGTCGGGACCTTCGATGCGACGACCGGCGCATTCACCCCGGTCCGCTCGAGCCTCGCGACCGAGCCCGCGGCCGAGCAGGTGTCGCGTCCCGAGGCGATCGCGTTCCCGACGCAATCCGGGGAGACCGCCCACGCGTTCCTGTACCGGCCCGTGAACCCGGCCGTCCGCGCGCCGGCCGGGGAGAGCCCGCCGCTGCTCGTGAAGGCACACGGCGGGCCGACGGGAGCCGCGGTCGCGGCCCTGGACCTGCGCATCCAGTACTGGACGAGCCGCGGATTCTGCGTGCTCGACGTCAACTACCGCGGCAGCACCGGCTTCGGACGTGCCTACCGGGCGCGTCTCGACGGCGCCTGGGGCGTGGTCGACGTCGCGGACTGCGTCCACGCCGCGCGCGACACCGCCCGGCGGGGTCTCGCGGATCCGGAGCGTCTCGCGATCAGCGGGGGCAGCGCCGGAGGCTATACCGTGTTGTGCGCGCTCACCTTCTGGGAGGAGTTCCGCGCCGGCGCGAGCCACTACGGCATCGCCGACCTGGAGGCTCTGGCCCGCGATACCCACAAGTTCGAGTCCCGGTATCTGGACCGGCTGGTGGGTCCCTACCCGAGACGGCGGGACCTCTACGTGGCGCGCTCTCCCCTCCACCACGCCGACCGGCTGAGCTGTCCGGTGATCTTCTTCCAGGGCCTCGAGGACCGCGTCGTGCCGCCCAGCCAGGCCGAGACCATGGTCGCGGCGCTCGCCGCGCGCGGGATTCCCCACGCCTACGTCCCCTTCGAGGGCGAGCAGCACGGCTTCCGGAGGGCCGAGAGCGTGCGCACGGCGCTCGAGGGCGAGCTGTTCTTCTACGCGCGCGTCTTCGGCTTCGAGGTGGACGTCCAGCCGCCCGTACACATCATCGGTCTCTAGGGTGTCGCGAGCGGTGTCGCGAGACCGGGTCCTGTCGCGGCCCTTCGTCCTGTGCTTCTTCGCGAACCTGGCCCAGGGCCTCGCCTTCAATCTCTTCCTGCACTTCCCGGGCTTCCTCAACGGGATCGGCGCCAGCGACGTCGAGATCGGCTTCGTCTTCGGCCTGACCGGCGTGGCGGCGATCCTGGCGCGGCCCCCGATCGGTCGCATCATGGACACGCGCGGCCGCCGCGACGTGATCCTGGCCGGCAATGCCCTCAACGTGGCGACCGTCGGTCTGTACCTGCTGGTGGACCGCGTCGGGCCCACGGTCTACGCCATCCGCATCGCCCACGGACTCGCCGAGGCGATGCTCTTCACCGCGCTGTTCACCTACGCCGCGGACTGCGTTCCGGCAGCGCGCCGCACGCAGGGGCTGGCGCTGTTCGGGGTCTCGGGGATGCTCCCGATCGCGCTCGGGGGCGTGCTCGGCGACGTGATCCTCGCGCGGGCGGACTACGCGGCGCTCTTCGCTGCCGCGCTGGTCTGCGCCGCGATCGCGGGCGGGCTGTCGCTGCCCTTGCGCGATCTCCGGCGACCGGGGGCAGAGACCGAGCCGGCGCGCGGGTTCCTCGCCGCGCTGCTGCAGCGAGACCTGCTCCCTCTCTGGTGGATCGGGACCGTCTTCGCCCTGGCGCTGGCCTCCGTCTTCACGTTCCTGAAGCGCTTCGTCGACGAGACCGGACTCGGCAGCGTGGGCGGGTTCTTCAGCGCCTACGCGTCCGCGGCCATCCTGCTGCGGGTGTTCCTCGGCTGGCTGCCCGATCGGATCGGCCCGAAGCGCGTGCTGCTCCCGGCGTTCGCGTGCCTGGCCGCGGCCTTCGCGCTGCTCGCCGCCGCCGCGACTGCCTCCCAGGTGACGCTGGCGGGGGTGCTGTTCGGCCTCGGACACGGCTTTGCGTTTCCGATCTTGTTCGGCATCGTGGTGACGCGGGCCACGGAGGCGGACCGGGGCTCTGCGATGGGGATCTTCACGGCGCTGTTCGACGCGGGGGTGGTGCTGGGTGGCCCCTCCTTCGGCGCGGTCGTCACCGCGGCGGGATTCTCCGAGATGTACGCGAGCGCGAGCGCCCTGGTGGTGGCTGGCACACTGGTCTTCGTGGTCTGGGATGGGCGTCGCTGACAGGGGCGGGGCCGCGCTGCGCGCGGTCTTCGCGCTCGCGCTGCTTTTCGGCGTGCTCGGCGGCTGCGGCGGGATCTGGGATCCGGGTCTGCTCGCGGCGCGGCATCCCGCCCTTCAGCGGGTCGGGGTGCAGCGTCTGGGAGACGCGACCCCCTACCTGCTTCCCGCCCGGGGCGTCCTGACCCTGTTCCTGTGTCGCTGGGAGACGCCGCGCTCGATTCCCGTGGAGCTGCCGCCCGACGCCACGCAGTCCGAACGGCGCCTGCTCATCCGAGCGCTCGCCGCCTGGGAAGACGCGGGTCTGGGCGTGCAGTTCGTCCCGGGACCCGCGGGCGCGGCGGCCGACGGCGGGATCCGCATCCGCTTCGGCGAGCGCTCGGATCGTCGCGCCGCCGCCACGGCCGCGGAGTGCGCCGTCGATCCGGCCGAGCGGACGCCCTCGCAGCGCGATCGGCTGGATGCCCGCATCGTCTCGGCCTCGATCGCGCTACGTCGCTCCGAGCCCGACTGGCTCGGGCGAACCGTGCCCTACTCGGAGGCCCAGCTCCTCGGGAGCGCTCTGCACGAGATCGGACACGCGCTGGGATTCCAGGGGCACGCGCGCCGGGGCGACACCGTGATGGTCCGCTCGGTCCAGGGCGTGCGCCGTGCGGGCCAGCAGCTCCTCGAGACGGGGCGCTTCTCGGACGCCACACTGCGCGCGCTCTACGCCGTGCCCTCTGGCGTCGTCGTGGCGCGCCGAGCGCTGCCGCCGGGACGGACCCGGAGCTTCGACCTGCTGGCGGGGCTGGCGGCCGAACGGGGACTGACCGGTCCCTACGTGCGGGTCGGGGATCGCGCGGCGCGCATCGGCTGGAACCGAGGCGCGCAGGCGGTGTACGCGCTCTACGTGGACGGTCTTCCCGAGGTGCTGAGGCGCCCCGCCCATCTGGAGCTGATCGCCGGCCCCGAGGCCGCGGACCTGCCGGAGGCGCGCGGCGGCCCGCGCGTGCCGCCCGGGGCACGCCTCGCGTGCGCTCAATCGAGCCCGGGGTCGAGCTCCCGCGCGTGGGCCTGCAGGGCCTCTCCCGCATCCGTCTTGCCGAGCGCCTTGAGCACGATCCCCAGCCGGTAGGCGGTCTCTCCGTTTCCGGGCTCGAGGCCGTGGGCCGCCGCGAGGTGGTGCTGCGCGGCCTCGGTCTCGGAGGGGGTCTTCTTGTACAACGCCCAGCCCAGTGCGGCCTGGTAGGCGGCCTCCTCCGGCCACAGCTCGGCGGCCGGTCTCAGGTACTCGACGGCGCCGCGGAAGTTGCCCTGCCGCATCAGGATCTCGCCCTTGCGGAAGTTGCCCTCCGCCGCGGCGAGCCGCTCTGCGTCGATCTCCACGCCGCCGGTCTCGAGGGAGGCGTCGTAGTCGCGGCGCCGGTCTGCATCCGAGAGCACCGCGTGAGCCCGCCCGATGGCGGCGAAGAGCTTGCCCGCCCGCTCTCGCGTCGCCAGCTCCAGACCCGATCGCGCCAGGAGGTCGGGGTGGAATCGCTTGGCGGCCTGGAGATAGGCGCGGCGGATCGCGGCCACGGGTGCGTCGTGGGGCACGCCCAGGAGCGTGTAGTGATCGAGCTGCTCGAGATTGGCGAAGCCCGACTCGATCTCCTGGACGAGCTTCTCGTCGACGCCGACGGGCGCACGCTCGTCCCGCATCCGCAGCGGATCGCGCTGACGGGAATCCGCAGCGGTCTCGCGCCGGGCAGCGCTCGCCGGCCCGGAGCTCGCCTGGCGATCGTCCCGAGGCGGCTTCGCAGCCGCGCCTCGCATCACCTGCACCTCGATCTCGGGCGGCCCGCCGTCTCGCGACTCCTCCGCCGCGGCGTCGCGGTAGTCGAGCGCGTGGGCCGCGTCGAGCACCCAGGCAGCGGCCAGCGCGCGAGGGGTCCGGGCGTTCTGGAGGGCGCGCCACAGCGTGCAGCGTCCGTCGAGGGCGTCGATGAAGGCCTGCACGGAATCGTCCCAGAGCAGGCGCTCCTGGATCCGGGACAGGCGTCGGTTGCGCAGCACGCGTGCGTTCATGTGGGGAGACAGGTCCGACAGGACCCGGTCCGCGCTCCAGTGGCACTCGATTCCTTCCTGGAGCAGCGCAAACAGGTCGGCGCGGAAGGGCTGGGCCTCGGAGCCGGGGCTCTCGGAGGGCTCGATGCCGAACTCGCCCGCCGGCCAGCCGAAGCAGTCGAGCAGCCGCGTTCTCACCTGGTCCTTCAACGCGACGAACAGGGCCTTGGGCTCGAGGAGCTTCAGGTCGAGCAGGGCCTTTCCCTCGCGGCAGCGGTGCCTCATCACGTGCGCCGAGACGCGGGCGTGATCCTCGCGACTGAGCTGCCCGCTATCCATGAGCTGGACGCCCAGGGTCTCGCTGGCCAGGTTCGACTCGGCGAAGATGGGGATGCCTTCCTGGAACAGGAAGGACTTCTCCTGCCGGTCGCGTCGCAGGCTCAGCCGACCGTTGAACTGCCCGCGGTACAGGTCGAGGAGCAGGCGCGGGAGGGGTGTTGCGTCCAGGCTGCCGCTCTCCGGGATCGCGACCATCGCCACGGTTTCGGGCGATTCGACCGGCGACTTGACGCGCCCCGCAGGGGCTGCGGCTCAGAGCAGGCGGCGTTGGGACTCGGCGATCTGGAAGGCCGTCGCGATGGCGTGGTCCAGGTCCTTGAGGACGAGCAGGGGCGGCGGCTCCAGGCCTTCCACGATCGGCTGCGCGAGCGTCGAGACCTCCGCCAGGATCAGCTCCGCGCCCCAGGTCTCGATGATGCGAACCATCTGCTCGAGCGCCAGCGCTCCGAACGCCTCGTCCGGGACGGCGCCGCTCAGGTCCAGCACCACGACGGAGACCTCGCTGGCGCTGGGATCGCGGCCCATCAGCTCGAGGGCGCGCAGCGCCTCGTCGGAGCCCGTGTAGGGAACCACCATGAGGGGGCCCCAGATGTGCACGACCGCCGGGTCCCGCTCGAGCCGCGCGACGTTCTCGCCGGGGAGCGCGTCCGCGGCGCCCGGGGCGGGGTCGCGCTCGGGCGTGGCCTGCTCGTGCACGAGCCGACGCAGGCTCTCGAAGGGCAGGGCGTCGAGCAGCTCGTCGACCTCCACCAGTCCCATGCCGCGCCAGACCTCGACCTCGCGAGCGACGAAGTCGCAGCCGGCCTCGCCCGACGTCGAGCAGCGGGTCTCGACGGCCAGCAGGTCGGAGCCGAAGGCACCGGAGAGCCAGCCGGAGGTGTAGCCCGCGCTCGCGAAGCAGGCGGCCCCGTGCTCGTCGCCGAAGGCCGCGAGGTGCGCGGCCGCCTCTCCGCCCTCCGGCCAGCTGCCGCGCACTTCGAGCGGCCCGTGCGGCTCGGCAGCGCCCTGCACCCGGCAGCGCAGGCGCAGCGGAGGCATCCACGCCGGCCCCGCCTCGCCGTGACCGGCACACGGTCCGGTGCGCAGGGCCGCGAAGGCGTCCCGCAGGCCGTGGAGACAGCCCATCTGGAGCAGGGCGCGTGCGGCGCCGCGCTCTCCGAGCTGCTCGCGCAGCTCCGCGTGCAGCGAGCCCAGGAACTGGGGGTTCAGCAGCACGCGGGCGTCGCGCTCCAGCACCGCCGCCGGGTCGAACACGAGCTCCGCCGAGGCGGGGTCTCTTGCGGTCTCCACAGGAGGTCTCCTCGCCGCAGCGGGTCAGTCGTTGACGAACGCGAAGATGTCGAACTTCTGGTCCTTCTTGATGAAGGATTCCCCTTCGCGTTCGATCACGCGCAGGAAGGCGTCGGCGCACTTCGGGTCGAACTGGGATCCGGAGTACTTGTGCACCTCGGCGACCGTCGCCTCGAGGGTCAGCGCCCTGCGGTAGGGTCGGTCGCTGGTCATGGCTTCGACCGTGTCCGCCACGAGGATCACCCGGCTGGGCAGGGGAATGCGGTCGCCCGCCAGGCGGTCCGGGTAGCCGCGGTCGGAGCCATCGAACCACTCGTGGTGATGGCGCACGCAGGGCGCGACGTCCTTCAGGAAGTCGACCGGCTCGAGGATCTTGGCCCCGATCTCCGGGTGCTTCTTGATCTCTTCGTACTCGTCGATGGTGAGGCGATCCGGCTTGGTGATCACGTAGTCGCGCACCCCGATCTTGCCCACGTCGTGCAGCAGACCGGCGATGTACACCCGCTCGATCAGGTCCTTCGCGAAGCCCATCTCCCGGGCGATCTTCGAGGCGTACACGCCGACACGCTCGGAGTGGCCCCGGGTGTAGGCGTCCTTGGCATCGACGGCTTCCGCGAGGGCGCCGATGGTCTGCACGTAGGCGGTGCGCAGCTGCTCGTGCTTGTGGGCGAGCTGCCGGGTGCGGTCCCGGACCTTGCCCTCCAGGTTGCGGTTCATGTCCTGGAGCTTGAAGTTCTGCTCGCGGGTGACCTGGTTGAGCCGCTTGATCTCCGCCTTGAGCCCGGCGTGGTCGAAGGCCTGGCGGACCGTCGCGCGGAGCTCGTCGTCGTTCCACGGCTTCGTGACGAGCCGGTAGATCTCCCCCCGGTTGATCGCGTCGACGGCCACGTCCATCTCCGCGAAGCCGGTGAGCATGATGCGAATGATGTCCGGCTGGCGCTCCCGCACCTGGGAGAGCAGATCCACGCCCGACATCTCCGGCATGCGGTGATCCGTGACCACCACCTGGACCGGATGTCGCTCGATCAGGTCGAGCGCCTCCCCGGCCCGCGACGCGCACAGGACCTCCATGTCCTCGCTGCGTAACAGCCGCTTCAGAGCGCGCAGGATGTTGATCTCGTCGTCGACGAACAGGACCGTGTTCTGCGGGCGCATGGGCGTGTGTCCTCCGCATCGTTCCCCTGGAGCGCGGCGCGCGCGGCGCGGCGCCTCGCCCGCCGGGTTCCTTATCAAGCCCCATGCCAAGCGGCGCGAATCGCTTTTTCTCAACGATTTCAACGTGCTGGAGAAGAACGCGGAAGCCGCGCCGCAACCCCCGTCGTCCCGCCTGTGGGATCCGGCGCGCTCGTCCGCCGGCACGCGGTCGGCAGCTTGCGAGAGGTCTGCGCGCGGCGCGCGGCGTCTTGCGGACGCAGGCGTGGACGGGAGCCGGCGCCGCGGGGGCGGGAATCCGGAGCGCGCAAGCGAGGTGCAGTCCCTCGGACGCGCGCAGGGCCGAGCGACGTCCCGGATGCGGGACGTCCCACAATGGAGACGCGTGCCGCAGACCCGTGCCGAGCCTGCGGCCGACGCGCGGCGCGACTACGCCAGCGCGGAGCTCCGGGGCCGCTCGTCGAGCTCGTCGAACAGCTGCAGCAGCGCCCGGCCGGTCCGGGCCGGATCGTGCCGCACGAAGGAGGTCGAGGACATCAGGTCCTCCTCGCGCAGGAACCGGATCCCGAGCGCGCGCAGCTTCGGCAGGTCCAGGACGACCGGTCGGGCCTCCTCGGCCTCGTAGCGCTCCGCCAGATCCGACGGGATCTCGCCGCGGTGCATCAGGACGGCGTCGGGAATGCGCCCCGCGTAGCGGACGATCTCCTCGACGTGCCGCGAGGCCGAGAAGCCGTCGGTCTCGCCGTGGCGGGTCATCAGGTTCATCAGGTACACGACCCGGGCGCGGCTCTCCTGCAGTGCCTCGGGAATGCCCTCGACGAGCAGATTGGGAATGGTGGAGGTGAAGAGATCTCCGGGGGCCAGCACCACGAAGTCGGCGTCGCGGATCGCGTCGGCCGCTTCGGGGTTCGCCCGGGCAGCGGGCTCGAGACGCACGCCCACGATCGGTCCACCGTGCGCGTTCGCCGGCCCGCCGATATTGCCCTCTCCCTCGATGCAGGTCCCATCGGCGAGCTCCGCGTGCAGGTGGGCGTGGTCCCAGGTGACGGCGATGACGCGTCCCCGGATCTTGAGGATGCGGCCGATGGCGTCGATGGCGGCGGCCTCGGAGCCGAGCGTCCGGGTGAGGGCGAGGAAGAACAGGTTCCCGAAGCTGCGATTGCCGAGAGGCTCCTCGAAGCGGAAGCTGAACAGGTTGCGCAGCAGCGCGGATTCCTCGGACAGCGCCACCAGGCAACGCCGCACGTCGCCGGGCGGCAGCACCCCGAACTCGTCGCGCAGCCGACCGGAGTCGCCGCCGGAGTCCATCATGGTGACGATGGAACGGATGTGCAGATCGCGGAAGCCGCGCAGGCCGGACAGCACGTTGAACGAGCCCGTGCCTCCGCCGATCACGGTGACCGCCCGGGGCACCGATTCCGCCTGGGGGCGAACGCACCGGTCTGTGTCGCTCAGCGCGACGCCCAGTCGCGCAGCGCGGAGAGCAGCGCTGCGTCGGAGAGCTCGGCCTCCCACTGGTCGCACAGCCAGGCGACGGGAGCCTTGATGGCGGGCAGGGCGTCGGTGCCGGGCGTCATGGCGGCCACCTCGGAGCGGAGCCAATCGAGCAGCGCCTCCAGGTCCGCCGGGTCCCCCCGGCGCAGCGCCTCGCGCAGGGCGCCGACGCTGCGGGACTCGAACTCGAGCTTGCGGTCGAGATCGACGATGTCCGGCAGCAGCAGACCGGCCTCGCCCAGCGAGACGTCGATGCGCGCCAGCAGGTCGCCGTAGACCTGGCGCGCGACTGCGTCCGCGCGACGTCGCAGCGCGTGCAGCAGGGCGCGTCCCCGAGCCGCGGGCGGGCCCTCCGGCAGGAGCTGGCAGTAGAGCTTGAGCTTCGGCTCGGTTCCCGAGGGCCGGACGGTGACGATGAAGGCTTCGGTCTGGATCTGGATCACGTTGCGGGGCATGCGGTCCGACTCGCTCGCGAACGGCCCGAAGACCTCCTCGTCCCAGTAGTCCACCACGCGCCGGACGGGCTGGCCTCCGATGCGCTCCGGAGGGGACTCCCGCAACGAGGCCATGATGCGGTCCTTCTTGAGCATGCCCTCGGCACCGATCATCATGATCGAGCGGTTGACGTTGTCGTAGCCGCCCAGCCGTTCCAGGATCTCCACGTAGTAGTCGAGCAGCGTGCGGCCCTCGCCCCGCAGGCGCTGGTGGAGCGCCGCCAGGATCATGCAGGCGGGCGACGCGTCCTTGTCGCGGATGGAGGGCAGCATGATCACGCCGTGGCTCTCCTCGGCGGCGAGCACCAGCCGTTCCGGCGAGCACTGGACGCCCCGGTAGCCGCGTCCGTCCGCGAGGCGCTTCAAGACGTCGGCCACGTACTTGAAGCCGACGAGCAGGTCGTCGATCAGCAGCGAGTCGCCGGCCTCCTCGACGATCCGAGACAGGATCCGGGTCGTGACCGCCGTCTCGATCACGAGTCCGCGCCGCCGAGGGCCCTCAGGGTCCAGCATCAGGAAGTAGCCGAGCACCGCCGCGATCTGGTTGCCGTCGAAGTGGAACCAGGAGCCGTCGGCGAGCTTCGCCTCCAGTCCCACCCGGTCCGCGTCGGGATCGCTCGAGAGCACCACCTCGGCGCCCACGCGGTCCGCGAACTCGCAGGCGGGCCGGGTGGCCTGGGGGACTTCGGGGTTCGGGGCGCGGAAGGGAATCACCGGGAACTCCCCGTCCGCCCGCTGGTCGTCGGGAACGTGGAGCGGGAAGCCCAGGCGCTCGAGCACCGCACCCACGGTATTGAGTCCGCAGCCGTTGAGCGGCGAGTAGACGATGGGGACGTCCGGACGCGGCGTGAAGATCCCGTCGTAGAGATCGACGTAGAGATCCACGTAGGTGCGCAGCTGCTCGTCGGGGACGGCCCGCACCAGTCCGGACCGCAGGGCCTTCTCGAAGGGCATGGAACGGATCGCCGTGGCCTTGGCCATCACGTCGATCAGCTTCTGGTCGTCGGGCGCGATGGGCTGGCTGCCGAAGGCGTCGTAGGTCTTGACCCCGTTGTCGTCGGGCGGGTTGTGGGAGGCGGAGAGATTGATGCCGCCGCAGGTCTCGAGCGCCGCGATCAGGTAGGAGAGCTCCGGCGTGGTGAGGACCGCCGCGTCGTCCTCGGGATTCGCGAACCAGGCCGCGATGCCGTTGCCCGCGTAGATCTCGCAGGCGAGACGGCCGAGCGAGCGCGACGAGACGCCGAGCAGCGGGTGCGTCGGGCCGAGGAAGGCGTACACGCCGGCCAGATCGCGGAACACCCGCACGTCGTTCGCCACCACGACCTCGAGGGAGCGGTCCGGGAAGCTGCGCTTCAGGTAGTCGCAGTGGCCCTGGACCGTCATGGCGACGGTGGTCTCGTTGATGCGGTTGGCGCCGTAGCCCACGCGCCCGCGGCGACCGCCGGTGCCGAAGGGCAGCACCTGCCAGAAGGCGTCGAAGAGCAGGTCGACGTGGGACTCGTCCAGGTGGCGCCGCAGCACGTCGGCGTGCGCGTAGGGGATGTCTCCGGAGAGCCACAGCTCCAGGCGCTCCGCCGCGACGCGGCCGAGCTCCCCGAAGCGCTTCTCCAGCTGCTCGCCGCTTCGTTCCAGGCTCGATCCGGACATGGAGGTCTCCCGGCGCTGTCAGCGGCTCTTCTCGGTGAGCCCCAGGCGCTCGCGACGGTAGCTGCCGGACTGCACCGCCTCGCACCAGTCCCGGTTCTGCAGGTACCAGTGCACCGTCGCGGCCAGGCCGCTCGACAGGTCGTGGGCCGGCTCCCAGCCCAGCTCGTCGCGCGCCCGGCTGGCATCGATCGCGTAGCGGCGGTCGTGCCCGGGCCGGTCCTCCACGAAGGCCTTGAGGTCCGCGTAGGCGTCGACGCCCGCGTTGGCGAGGGCCGGATTGCGCGCCGCGGGGTGCAGCTCTTCCAGCTGCTCGCACAGTGCGTCGACGATCTGCAGGTTCGTGCGCTCGCAGTTTCCGCCCAGGTTGTACTTCTCGCCCGGGCGTCCGCGCTGAAGCGCCCGCAGGATGCCCGCGCAGTGGTCCTCGACGTACAGCCAGTCGCGCACGTTGCCGCCGTCGCCGTAGATCGGGAGGGGCTTGCCCTCGACCGCGTTCAGGATCATCAGCGGCAGCAGCTTCTCGGGGAACTGGTAGGGGCCGTAGTTGTTCGAGCAGTTCGTGATCAGTGCGGGCACGCCGAAGGTGGCGTAGTAGGCCCGCACCAGGTGGTCGGCGCCGGCCTTCGAGGCGGAGTAGGGCGAGTTCGGCTGGTAGGGGGTCTGCTCGCTGAAGGCCCCGGTGGCGCCCAGGGAGCCGTAGACCTCGTCCGTGGACACGTGCAGGAAGCGGAAGCGCTCCCGTCGCGCCGGCTCGAGCTGGGAGAGGTAGCGGCGCGCCGCCTCCAGCAGCTCGAAGGTCCCCACCACGTTGGTCTCGATGAAGGCCGCCGGTCCTTCGATCGAGCGGTCCACGTGGGTCTCGGCGGCGAAGTTGAGCACCGCGCTGGGCTGCGCCTCGCGGTAGAGCTTCTCGACGGCCTCGCGATCCGCGATGTCCGCGTGCACGAAGCGGAAGCGCGGGTGGCGGGAGACGTCCTCCAGGCTCTGGAGGTTTCCCGCATAGGTGAGCTTGTCCAGCACCACGATGCGCGCGTCGGTCTCCTGCAGGGCCAGGCGCACGAAGTTGCACCCGATGAAGCCGGCGCCGCCGGTCACGATCCAGTTGTCCATGTCCAGCTCGCCTATACGTAGGTTCCCGCGTGAGGGAGGGCGATTCGCAGGCTCGCTCTCTTGTAGCGGTCTACCTCTTCCAGGAGATCCTGGGTCGTGACCGGAGACACCTTCTCTCCAGCGGCTTCGTGCCGCGCCTTGCGCCGCAGCACCGCGTGGAGGAGGCGCACCCAGTCGCCGGGTGAGGGATCTCGGTACTGACCCACCACGGCATCCCAGTCCACGGCCTCGAACAGGGGACGACCCGCCAGCTTCTCGGACGCGCCCGCGTGGAGCTGAAGCGCCTCGACGACGTCTCCGGGAAAGATCGGGTTCACCTCCACCACGCGCTCCAGGCGACCCGGCGCCGCGAAGGCGTGCCGCAGCGTGTCCGGATGGCTGGTGGAGCCCACCACCAGGGCCCCCGGCGCCGCGATGGTGCGGTCCGCCAGGTCGAGCAGGAAGTCCATCACCGGGCCGACCGGCAGATCGGGGCGCCGGGCGCCGATCTCCTCGGCCTGGGAGAACTCGAGCTCGTTGAAGAACACCGTGAGGGGCGGCATCTCCTGGAGGGTCTGGGACCAGGCGCTGACCAGCTCGCCCACCTTCCCGCCCCGGTGGATGACCTCGAGCACGAGGCGGGGGATGCCCACGGACAGGAAGGAGGTCCGGGTCAGGCTGGCGAGTGCCAGCGCGAGCAGGCGCTTGCCCGCACCGCGCTGTCCCACCAGCAGCATCCCGGAGGGCGGGTAGGTCCCCCAGCGCTCGTAGACGTCGCGGTCGGTGGCCGCACACGCATAGGTGAGGATCTCCTCCTTCGCGGTCCCGAGGCCGCCGATCCGGTCCAGCCCGAACTCGGGGAGCGGGTCGAGCTCGGTCGCCTGGGCGATCGGCTCGAACTTGCGCGCGAAGCTTCCCCACAGGTTGTGGGCGCGCTCCCGCTGGATCTCCACGTCGTCCATCGCGGCATTCTAGCCGGAAACGGCATGGCCGGGCTGGAGCGGCCGGGATCAGCTCGTGGCGAACAGGTCCACGATCTTCGCGTCGAGCGAGGCCGGGCGCGCGCGGGTCCGGGCCCAGTCGCGCAGCTCCTTGATGCGTTCCTCGTAGGTGTCGTAGATCGGTACGGTCTCTTCCAGCGCGCTGGCGAGGTCGCTCTCCTCGACCTCGCGGGAGGCCGCGAAGGCCGCGTACAGGGCGGCGGTCACCGTCTGCTCGAGCTCGGCGCCGGTCAGGCGCTCCGCCGCGGCCGCCAGCTCCGCGACGGGGAACTGATTCGGGTCGCGGCCGTGGCGGCGCAGGTGGATCGTCAGGATCTCCGCGCGCTCCGCCGCGGTGGGGAGGTCGACGAAGAACAGCTCGTCGAAGCGGCCCCGGCGCAGCAGCTCGGGCGGCAGCCCCGCGACCTCGTTCGCAGTGGCCACGACGAAGACGGGAGAGCGCTTCTCCGCGAGCCAGGTGAGGAACGAGCCGAACACCCGACTGGCCGTCGGGTCCGCGTCGGAGGCCGAGAAGCCCTTCTCGATCTCGTCGATCCACAGCACGGCCGGCGCCAGCGACTCCGCCACCTGGATCGCCTCGCGGATGGCGGTCTCGGGGCTCTGGGTCGCGCTTCCGAAGGCGGCCGACAGGTCCAGCCGCAGCAGCGGGAACTGCCACTCCCGCGCGACGGCCTTGGCGGAGAGCGACTTCCCGCAGCCCTGCACGCCCAGCAGGAGCAGGCCGCGCGGGGAGGGCAGGCCGTACTCGCGGGCCTGCTCCCCGAAGGCGCGCCTGCGCTCGCCCAGCCAGCGCTTGAGCTCGCTGAGCCCCCCCACCGTGGCCAGGTCGCTGTCGTCGTCGTGGAAGGAGAGCGCGGGGGTGCGACGCAGCATGCGGCGCTTGTCGCGCACGATCTCCGCCACGGTGTTCGCATTGAGCCCGCCGGCCATGCGGAAGGCGCGGCGGAACACGCGCACGGCCTCCGCCGACGTGAGGCCCAGGGCGCCGCGCACCGCGTCGCCGAGCACCGCGTCGGCCTGGGCGCTGAGCTTTCCTTCGAGCAGCCGGCCCAGCAGCGTCCGCATCTCGGCCGCACCCGGAAGCGGAAGCTCGAGCCGCGCCACCTCGCGCATCAGCTCGAGCGGAACGTCGATCGCGGGTCCCATGAGCACGATGACCTGCTTGCGCGACCCGAGCAGCGGCAGCAGGTCGCGCAGGCGGCGCACGGCGGTCGGGTCGTC
>JAAUYK010195208.1_pt1 | contig 22610 bp, 27 predicted proteins | sample 7278021 | NCBI WGS metagenome assembly JAAUYK01 (sample SAMN14350223, study PRJNA611818) | marine sediment metagenome | isolation source: surface marine sediment (1.8m) | place: French Polynesia: Moorea | collected 2018-08
GACGTTCCCGCGGTGACCCGGCTGCTGGTCGAGAGGCTCGGCGCGCGCTTCCAGACCGCCAGCGGCGTCGACACGCCCTCGGGCTTCGAGATCCTCTACCACTGGGCCGTCGACGGTCTCGGGCTGCTCGCTGCGCTGCGGACCCGGCTGCCGCGGGACGAGCCCGAGATCGAGTCGATCGCGGGCCTGTGCCGGGCTGCCGAGTGGATCGAGCGGGAGATGTGGGAGCTGCTCGGCATCCGCTTCCGGAACCATCCCGACCTGCGGCACCTGCTCCTGGCCGACGAGTGGCCGGAGGGCCGATTTCCACTGCGCCGGGACTTCGAGGGCTAGGAAGGGCTCATGGCCACGCGCACCATCGTTCCCATCGGCCCGTACCACGCCCTCCAGGAGGAGCCGGAGTTCTTCAAGCTCCACGTGGAAGGCGAGCGGGTCGTGGGCCTCGACATCGAGCTCGGCTACAACCACCGGGGCATCGAGAAGCTCTCGGAGTCGAAGGACTACGAGGAGACCATCTTCCTGGTGGAGCGGATCTGCGGCATCTGCTCCGCCTCCCATCCCATGGCCTGCGTCCAGGCCATCGAGGACGCCGGCTCCATCGAGGTCCCCGAGCGCGCCCTGTACATCCGGTCCACCATCGGCGAGCTGGAGCGCATCCACTCCCATCTCCTGTGGCTCGGCCTGGCCGGGCACTTCCTCGGCTTCAACACCCTGTGGATGTGGGCCTGGCGGCACCGCGAGGACGTGCTCAACGTCCTCGAGGCGATCACGGGCAACCGCAACCACTACGGCATGATGAAGCCGGGCGGCGTGCACCGGGACATCCACCGCGACGATCTGCCGACCGTCGCCCGCATGGTGGACGCGCTGCGCCGCCCGCTCGATCTGTTCCAGGGGGCGGTCATGGACGACCCCCTGGTCCACGCCCGCACCGACGGCATCGGCGTGCTCACGCAGGAGCAGGCGCTGGCCTACGGCGCCCTCGGTCCCACGGCGCGCGCCTCCGGCGTCGACATCGACGTGCGCCGCGACCACCCGCAGTCGGCCTACGCCGCGGTCGAGTGGGACGTCGTCGTACGCGAGCGCGGCGACGTCTTCGACAAGCTCGTCGTGCGGATCCTCGAGATGTTCGAGTCGGTCCGGATCATCGAGCAGTGCCTCGAGCGGCTGAGGACGGTGGCGGGCGGGATCGACTCGAAGCCGAAGCGCGTCTCCCCGGGCGAGGGAATCGGCTCCTACGAGGCGCCGCGAGGCGAGGTGTTCCACTACATCCGCAGCGACGGCAGCAACCGGCCGGTCCGGCACAAGATCCGCGCGCCGAGCTACATGAACGTGCCGACCAACCGGAGCACCGTCCTGGGACACAGCATCGCCGACGCCACGATCATCCTGGCCGCCGTGGATCCCTGCTACTGCTGCACGGAGCGCATGGCCAGCGCCGTCGACGCGGCGACCGGAGAGCGCCGGCAGTCCGGCGACGACCTCCTCCGGCTCTCGCACGAGAAGACGCGGCGGCTGGGACGGGAGCTCGGCCTCGAGGGACCGAAGCTGACACTGGGGGAGCGGCCGTGACCTCCTGGCCCGCGATCCTGACCGTGGCCGTCCCGCTGGCGGCGGCGGCCGGCTGTCTGCTGCTCCCCTCCGGCTGGAGGCGGAGCCGGGCGCACTTCACGAGCGTCGCTCTGCTGGCTGCGCTCGGCGCCGCCGCCTGGGGCACCGCCCTCGCCGCGCCGACGAGCGCGCTCGGCGCCGTCACCGCGCTGGTGATCGCGTTCCTGGGGACGGTGATCGCCGTCTACTCCGCCGCCTTCATGCGCGACCACCCCCGGCATCGCGCCTACTGCGCCTACCTACTACTTGCCGTGGGGCTCGGCTGCGGGGCCGTGCTGGCCGACGACTGGCTCGTCCTGCTCGTCTACTGGGGCGCGCTCGCCCTCACCCTGTACCTGATGGTGGGGCTCGGCGGACCGAACGCCGCGACCGCCGCGGCGAAGTCGCTCCTCATCGTCGGCGGCGCCGACGCCCTCTTCATGCTGGGCGTGGTGGTGGTGTGGATCGGCACCGGGACGACCTCCATGAGCCCGGCGGCGATCGGAGCCGAATCGCACCTCACGAGCCTCGCGCTGCTGTGCTTCGCCGTGGCGGCCTTCGCCAAGGCCGGTGCGCTGCCCTTCCACGGCTGGCTGCCGCCGGCCTGCCGCGAGGCGCCGATCCCGGTGGCCGCCCTGCTGCCCGCCGCGCTCGACAAGATCCTGGCCGTGTATCTGCTGCTGCGGCTGGCCGCGTGGCTCGAGGGCGGCGGCTCCGGGAACGCGGCCCTGATGCTGCTGGGGGCGCTCGGAATCGTGGTCGCCATGCTGACGGCGCTGGTCCAGCGGGACGCGAGGGATCTGCTCGCCTGGTCCACGGTCGCGCAGGCGGGCTACATCGTCCTCGGCATCGGCACCGGCACGGCCGTCGGTCTCGCGGGGGCGCTCTTCCACGCCATCAACAACGCCATCTTCAAGACCTGTCTCTTCCTCGGAGCCGGCGGGGTCGAGCAGCAGCTCGGCACCACGGACCTGCGCCGCGGAGGCGGCCTGGCCAGGCGGATGCCCGTCAGCTTCGCGTGCTGCGCCGTCGCCTCCCTGGCGATTGCCGGCGTTCCGCCGCTCTCCGGCTTCGCCTCGAAGTGGATGATCTACCAGGGAGTGATCGAGACGGGTCGCGACGGATCGCCGCTCTGGATCGCCTGCCTCGTCGCCGCCATGCTCGGCTCGGCTCTCACCCTCGCGACCTTCCTCAAGCTCCTGCACGCCGTCTTCCTGCGCAAGGTGCCTTCGGACGGGTCCCGGCCGATCCCGGCGCGGGAGGTGGGCGTGTCGATGTGGGGACCCATGGCGCTGCTCGCCGCGCTCTGCCTCGCGTTCGGCATCTTCCCGCACGCGCTCCCGCTGCGACACCTGGTCTTCCCGAGCCTCGGAGGTCCGGTCGCGCTTCCCGGCGTCTGGTGGGCGGGTGCGGCCACCGCGATGCTCGCGGGAGCGTTCCTCGCGGGCGCGGGCCTCTACCTCGTCAGCGTGAGCGGCCGGATCCGTCGCAGCGAGACCTACATCGGCGGCGAGCGGATGGACGAGACCTACATCCGCGGCGTGGCCCACGACGAGCGTCGGGACGTGGAGGTCACGGGCGTGGACTTCTTCGACACCGTGCGCGACGTGCGCTCGCTGCGCGGCTTCTACGCCGCGGCGGAGGCGGGACGACTGGATCCCAGCGAGTGGCTGCGAGCGGGACTCGAGCGACCCACCGCGCTCCTCGGCCGCGCCCATTCCGGCTCGCTGCCCAGATATCTGGCGTGGAGCCTTCTCGGAGCCGTGGCGCTCCTCTACGCGCTCTAGGGGAATGGAGATGTCCGGCCTGCTGATCGCCGTCCTCGCGCTCATGATCGTGGGCGCGCTCATCGCGATCGAGTCCCGCAACCTGCTGTCGGCCATCATCTGCGTCGGCTCGGTGGGGTTCCTGGCGGCCTTCGCGTTCGTGCTGATGGGCGCGCCGGACCTCGCCATCACGCAGATCACCGTGGAGATCCTGGGGCTCGTGATCCTCATCCCGGCCACGATCCGGCGCGAACGGGCCGACACCGGCGCGCGACGGCGACTGCTTCCCGCGCTCGCTGCGCTGGCGGTCGTGTCGCTCGGCGCCGCCGCGGGCTGGCGCCTGCTCTCCGGGATGCCCGCCTTCGGCCTCTCGGTGATGGATCGCTTCGCCGACGCGCCCTCGCGCTGGTTCCTGGGCGAAGGCCACGACGAGACCGGAGCGGCCAACATCGTCACCGCCATCCTGTTCGACTACCGGGCCTACGACACGCTCGGAGAGGCGTCCGTGCTCTTCTGCGCCGTCCTGGGCGTGGCGGCGATCCTGCGCGGCGGCACGCGCCGGTCGGAGCCGGGAGGTGCGCCATGAGGGAGCCCGCTGCGGTCGGCCCGGGGATGAGCCCCATCGTCAAGACGGTGGCGCGCTGGCTCCGGACCTCCATTCTCGTCTACGCGATCTACACGGTGCTGTACGGACACCAGGGCCCGGGTGGCGGATTCGCCGGCGGCGTGATGATCGCCACCGGCCTCAGCTTGAGGACGCTGGCGGAGGGCGAGCCGCCGAGCGGGGCGGGAAGGCTGGGGGCCGGCGTCCTCGCGAGCGCCGGGGCGCTGCTCTTCCTGGCCCTGGCGTGCATCGGCGCCGTCACGGCCGGAACCTTCCTCCTGAACGTCCTGCCGACTCCCGTGGCGCGCCACTTCACGCTGCTCTCCGGCGGCCTCATCCCCATCTACGAGATCGGCATCGCGCTCCTGGTCGCGGGCGGTCTGTTCGCGACCTTCGGCGCCCTGGGCGTGATCCAGCGCGTCTTCGCGCCGGGTGGAGACGGGACGGAGGGCCCATGATCTTCCTGCTCTGCCTGGCGCTCGCCGCCGTGGGCATCTACGGCGTCCTGGCCAAGACGAACGTCGTGAAGATCGTCCTCGGCCTGCTCGTCATCGAGCACGGCGTGCGACTGATGCTGGTCGCCGTCGGATACCGCAAGGAGGGCGTGCCCCCGATCCTGACGGCGGGCTCCGACCCGACCGCGCTGGCCGCCACGGCGGTGGATCCCCTCCCGCAGGCCCTGGTCCTGACCGCTCTCGTGATCGGCCTCGCCGTGCTGGCGCTGCTCGTGGCCCTGTGCATTCGCCTCTACGAGCGCTACGGGACCTTCGACGTGACCGAGATGCGAAGGCTGAGGGGCTGAACCGTGTCACAGCTACCCTTCTTCGTCGCGATTCCGCTGGGCGCGGGGTTCGTCCTTCCCCTGCTGGGACGTCGCTCCGAGACGGCGCCGCACTGGGTGGCCAATGCCGCACTGGTGCTGCTGGCCGGCCTGTCCCTGCTGGCACTGGGGCGCGAGGGCTCCTTCGCCATGGGCGGCTGGAACGCTCCCATCGGGATCCGGCTGCGCCTCGACGGCCTCTCTTCGCTGATGCTGCTGCTGGTCAACGGCGTCGCGGTGCCCGTCGGCCTCTACTCCGTCGAGTTCATGAAGCGCTACGGCGCGTGTGCGCAGTACCACGGCCTGTTCCTCTTCATGGTGGCCGGCATGAACGGCGTCGTCCTGGCGGGCGACCTGTTCAACCTGTACGTCTTCATCGAGATCGCCGGCGTCGCCTCCTACGCGCTCGTCGCCTTCGGAAGGAAGGCCGAGGACCTGGAGGCGGCGTTCCGCTACGCCGTGCTCGGCAGCCTCGCGTCGACCCTGATCCTGGCGGGCGTCGTACTCGTCTATGCCATGACGGGTACGCTCGACCTGGCGCACGTGGCGGCCGCGCTGGCCGAGGCGAACCGCTCGGGGCCCCTCCACCTCGCGTTCGGTCTCTTCCTGGCAGGCCTGGCCCTGAAGGCTGCGCTGGCACCCTTCCACGCCTGGCTCCCCGACGCCCACCCGGCCGCTCCGGCTCCGGTGTCCGCGATGCTGTCCGGGGTGCTCATCAAGGCGATCGGGGTCTACGTGCTCGCGCGGCTCGTCTTCAACGTGCTGGGGCCGAAGGCGGAGATCCTGGCGGCCCTGCGCTGGCTCGGGATCCTGTCGATGGTCGTGGGCGGGCTGCTCGCGATCCGACAGCGCGACATCAAGCGGCTGCTCGCCTACAGCAGCATCGGGCAGGTCGGCTACATCGTGGTCGGGCTCGGCCTCGGCACGCCGCTGGGACTCGCCGGCGCGCTCTTCCACCTGGTGAACCACGCGGTCTGCAAGTCGCTGCTCTTCCTCGACGCCGGGGCGGTCGAGCGCGCCGCGGGAACGCGCGACCTGCAGGAGCTGGGCGGACTCGGGCCCGTGATTCCCGTGGCCAGCCGCACCTCGCTGCTCGCGTCCCTGTCCATCTCCGGTGTGCCGCCATTCGGGGGCTTCTGGAGCAAGCTCCTCATCGTCGTCGCCTGCATCGACTCCGGACAGCTCGGGCTCGCCATCGCCGCCGTGCTCTTCAGCGTCGTCACGCTGGGCTATCAGCTCCGGCTGCAGCGCGGCTGCTTCGACCGTCCTGCGCCGGCCCCCGCCGCAGAGCTCGTTCCGGGAACCCCGCTGCTGATGGCGGCGCCCATGGTGGCGCTGTCGCTGTTCTGCGTCGGAACGGGGCTGCTGGCCCTGACCGGGCTGACGCAGCCGCTCGGAATCGCGCCCGCCGTGGCGGTCCTGGCTGCGGGTCTGGGGGGCTAGAGGATGGCGAGCCGCTTCCCTACCGCACTGATCGCCCTCGGCCTGTGGCTCCTGCTCAGCTGGCCCGTGGACCCGCACACCAGCCGGGTGGACGGGACCGCCCTCGCGGTCGGGCTGGGAGTCGCGCTGCTCGTGGCGGGAACGAGCCGGCCGGCGCGCGTCTCCGAGCTCGGGCTGTGGCTGAAGCCTCGCTGCGTCTTCTGGTCCCTGGTGTTCGCCGTCGTGTTCCTGTGGGAGGTGCTCCTCGCGGGCCTCGAGGTCGCCTATCGCGTGCTGCACCCACGCATGCCCATCCGACCCGGGATCGTCGAGGTCCGCACGCGTCTTCCCAGCACCGCGGCCCGGACCCTGCTCGCGAACTCGATCACGCTGACGCCCGGCACGCTGACGGTCGATCTCGTCGACGGCGGGATCCTCTACGTGCACTGCCTCGCGATCGACGGCGTCGATTCGACCCGCACGCGCATCCGGGTCGCCGAGCGTCTCGAGTCGATTCTCCGGAGGATCTACGCATGACCGCTGTGGGAACGTTCGCGCTGTTCCTGGCCGTCCTGCTCGGCTGTTGTGCCCTGTGCCTGGCTCGCGCCGCCCTCGGTCCGACCGTGCCCGACCGCATGATGGCCATCGATACGCTGGCGACGGTCGTGCTGGGGATGGTCGTCGTCGCGTTCGCGATCACGGGGCTCGAGTATCTGATGGACATCGCCATCGCCCTGGCCCTGCTGGGATTCGTCGGGACCCTGGCTCTGGCCAAGCACCTGGAAGGAAGGAGCTTCGGTGAATAGCGCAATCGGAACGTCGCTGATCGCGCTCGGCCTCGCCTTCGAGGTAGTGGGGTGTCTCGGGCTGCTGCGCCTGCCGGACTTCTACACCCGGATGCAGGCGGCGACGAAGTGCGTCGCGCTCGGCACGCTGCTGGTCATCGTCGGAGCCGTGGTGACGGTCGGCACGCCGTCCGCCGTCGCGAAGGGGGGGCTCTGCCTGACCTTCCTGCTCCTGACCTCCCCGACCGGATCCCACGCGCTGGCGCGCGCCGCCTATCGGTCCGGGACCCGCCTGTGGCAGGGAAGTGTGGTGGACCAGCTCGCAGGGGACTCGGGCAGCTCGGGCAACTCAGGCAACTCAGGCGACTTGGAGGGCAACCGATGAGGCTTCCGGCCCTGCTCCAGCCCAGGGTGCTGCGGGAGGCCCTGCGCTCGGTCTTCTCGCGCCCGTTCACCACCCGCTTCCCGGACGAGCCCTTCGTGCCCGACGAGGCGTTCCGGGGACGCCCGAGGTTCGTGGAGCAGGGATGCGTCGCGTGTGGAGCCTGTGCGCAGGTGTGCCCGCCCAAGTGCATCGAGGTGATCGACGATCTCGATCCCGCGCGCCCGACCCGGACGCTGATCCAGCACCTCGACGCCTGCATCTGGTGCGGCCAGTGCGAACGCCATTGCCCGACGGGCGGGGGGATCGAGCTCACCACCGAGTGGGACTGTCTCGGCGTCCGTCCGGAGGACTTCGAGGAGCGCGTCCAGAAGGAGCTGCTCCTGTGCGAGGTCTGCGGCGGCCCGGTGGCCCCGACGGACCAGCTGCGTTGGCTCTACCGGCGCCTGGGCCCGCTCGCGTTCGCGAATCCGACCCTCATGCTCGTCGCGCTCGGCGACCTCGACACGGTGGACCCGTCCGTGAAGACCGCTTCGCCGGAGCCGCAGCGGGCCGATCGACTGCGCGTGCAGTGTCCGAAGTGCATGCGAGGGACGTCGGCCGCGGTCTGATGGCCAGCGACCTCGACCGACTGGCGGAGCTCCTGCCGGGCAGGCTCTGCGTCGTGGGCATCGGAAACCGACTCGCCGGAGACGATGGCGCCGGAAGTGCCCTCGCGCACCGCCTGGCGGAGCAGCTCGCGCAGAGATCGGGGGGACCGCTGGCGGGACGCATCATCGATGCGGGAATCGCACCCGAGAATCACCTCGAGCCGATCGTTCGCGACGAGCCCGACAGCGTGCTGCTGGTCGACGCCGTCGACTTCGGCGGCAGGCCCGGCAGCATCCGCCTCCTCGACGCGCACGCCCTCTCGGCGGGAGGGCTCTCGACCCACGCGTCGTCCCTGAGCCTGATCCGCGGCTACCTCGGTGCCCGGTCCTCGGCTCGGGTCGTGCTCCTCGGAATCCAGCCGGGCCAGCTCCGCCTGGGAGCCGCGCTCAGCGAGGAGGTCGCGACCTCGGTCGAGGCCGTCGCAGACCGCCTGGCCGCGCTCGTCGCGCCCGGCCAGGCGACACGCGTCCCCGCTGCCCGCGCGGAGCCGTGAACCCCTCGCCCACGCCCTCGTCGACGAGGCACTCCGCGGTCCGTCGCTTCCAGCCGAAACGAGCCTCGCAAGCGGACGCGTCCTGACTACGCCGTACCCCCGACCGCGAGTGCAAGCGCTCGGGACACCCGCGGATTCGATCGCCGAGGGTGCGGCTCGCGCTCGGCTGGGCCAAGAACGAACGGTGGGCCCTCCACGACTCGAACCTGGCGTCGGCTGCGCCTCCATCGGGTCACGGGCTCGGGTTTGGACCCATGCGGATCGGTGGACTCGCTCCAAGATAGGGGTCGCCGAGCACCGCGCCCTTGGTGATCGTCCTCTCTTCGAGGGCCATGTCGTCGAGGACGAGCTCGACGAGGCTGCGCATCTGGCCCGCAATAACCCGGGCCGGTCGGTTCAGATCTCGAAGGCCGGCCAGGATGTAGTCGAGGAGCTCGCGCTGCTCGCGGTGATCTTCGGTCAGCCGCCTCGCGTGCTCGATGCCCGCGAGGCCACCTGCGCGCAACGCCGGCTCCAGGAAGCGGTCTTCGAAGGCCAGGTGCTCGGCGAACCTGGCATGGAACGAGAGTCCGCAGCTGCGAAGCGCGCGTCCGTCTTCGTCCCGACCTTCGAGTACACAGAACGCCCGGTGATCGAGCTCGGCGAGCATGCCCTTGAGAAAGGCGTGATCCGCGAGGACGCGTTGGCGGATTTCACGAGGCTTCATCGGATGGCCCTCCATTCATGGCGGGGGGGCACCGTGGGTCCGACTGGCTACTCCTGCTCTTCGGCATTCGCGCTAGTCACATCAAGCATAGGCCTCGATCTCTCATAAGACGAGCCGCGCAGCTGTCCCACAATGGGACAGCGAGGATCCGCGACGGCGTCTCGACCCTTCGACGCCTCCTCAGCGCCTGGCCGACGGCGTCCAGAGCGCCTCGGATCGAGTCCATGGCCGCCAGGGCGGCCTCGCGCCCGGCTTCGAAGATCTGCTGGTGGTGCTTCGGGTTCGTGTCTGACAGGCCGTACTCGTTGAGACGCGGGCAGTGCAGCATCACATCGCACTCGTGGAACCTCTGCTTGGAGGTGACGTGCATGCCCACCTCGAGTGTCCGCCCGGAGAGGGCGAGCGCACCGCCAAGCTCCTTCCGTGTCACGCTGCGAAGGGGCGTCGCGTAGTGGCCCACCACCACGTCGCAGCGGCTGCGCAGCGGCTCGATCGGGAAGTTGTTGATCACACCCCCGTCCGCGTACCAGCGGTCCTCGACCTCGGTGGGCGTGACCGAGCGAACGTACGGTGGGCCCTCCAGGACTCGAACCTGGGACCGTCCGGTTATGAGCCGGTTGCTCTAACCAACTGAGCTAAGGGCCCTCGCGCCAAGCTACCGCAATTGCCGTGGTTTTCCCGCCACTGCCCTCCGAAAGGCCGCGCGCTCGATGCGCCGGATCGCAGCCGCGAGCCCGGAGGCCGAACGCGTGTGTTAGCGTCCGGAGGCCCCTCAATCGAGCACTGCCCGGTCACCCTGCTGCGCCTCCGTGGCCCGTGATCGAGCGGATGCCTCTTCCGAGGTGCGCGCTAGCGTCGCTCGGGGCACGCAAGCGAGAGGCATTCCAGACGGGAGGAGACGACGGTGGTCGAATCGGGCTCGCAGGTGGGGATCGAGTACACCCTCACCCTTGAAGATGGAACGACGGTCGACAGCAACGTGGGCGGAGAGGCCCTGCGCTTCGAGCAGGGTGCGGGCCAGATCATCCCCGGTCTCGACAAGGAGCTGATCGGCATGGAGCTCAGCGAGGCCAAGCAGGTGAGGGTCGCACCCGAGGAGGGCTACGGCCCCGTGAACCCGGAGGCCTTCACCGACGTTCCGCTCAGCGACCTGCCCGAGGACGCCCGCGAGCCCGGCACGCCCCTGACTGCCCAGGACGCCCAGGGCCGCACCCAGCGGCTGCGCGTCCACAAGGTGGAAGGCGACACGGCGACGCTCGACTTCAACCACCCGCTGGCGGGCCAGACCCTGATCTTCGACGTCAAGGTGCTCGAGATCCGCTAGCTGCGACCGGCGAACGCGGGCTGGACGCGGCCGATCGGTGGTATGCCGCCCCATCGGGTTCTCTAGAGCAGGTTCGGTTCACGACTCCCTGAGCGGGATGTGCCCGCCCTCGGGTAGACTGACGTTCGATCGAGGTAGAGCCGAGAACGGGAGGCCTTCTATGCACGCTGCGGTCGCGAAGCGCGTCGACCAGCTCGTCGAGCTCGGGTGGGAGCCCAGCACCACGACCGAGACCAGCGCGGCCCTCCACGGCCGTCGCCCCTTCAACTGGTGGCTGTTCCTGCTCGTGGTCGTCTTCTTCCCGCTCTTCGGCGGGATCCTGTACCTGATCTTCTGGCTCTCGACCTCGAAGGCGACCGTCTTCCTCCACGCAGAGGGTGACGAGGTCGAGGCCGCCGGCGACCTGTGGCTGGTCCGGCTGCAGGAGATGCAGCGCGAGGCCTACATCGCGAGGCAGCGGGAGATCAAGGAGCGCGGCTTCCTCGCCGTGATGTGGCCACAGCTGCTCGCGTTCCTCGTCTTTCTCGCCATCTGGGTAGTGATCCTTCGCCGCTACGCCTAGCCGGTCGATGAGATCGCCACGCCCTAGAACCCCCGTTCCAGCAGGCGCACGATCCCGAAGGCCTCGGCCGCCATCCAGAACCCGAAGCCCAGGTACAGGGCCAGCATCCACGCCGCCTCGGCCAGCGAGATCTCCATGTCGCGGCGCATGAAGACCTGCATCACGACGGTCGCCACCATCAGGAAGCCCATCATGGGAACGGTCTGGGTGAAGTTCACCGAGATGGAGCCCGCCAGCAGCACGCCCAGCGGGACCGCGACCAGCAGATCGAAGACGTTGCTCCCGAGCACGTTCGAGATGCTGGACTCGGAGCGGCCCTGACGCGCCGCCCGGACGCTGATGAGCGTGTCCGGGACGCCTTAGTGGGCGGCGAGCCGGTGGCTGGCCTCCTCGAGCCCGCTGCACGATCGGTAGAGCAGCGCGGATGCCGCGCACGTGACGACGGCGATCAGCAGGAGAGTGGCGGCCATGGTCCCGAGCCGACCAGTCTACCACCGCCGCGAAGGGTCGAGCCGGCAATGCGACGGCGCCGCCGCGAAGCAGGCGGGACCCGGTGCCGCACGCCCGCTTGCGGGCTCCCCGCGGCGGGGTAGCGTGCGAGGGTGGTGACGCGAAGCGCCTGGCTGCCCTTCGTCCTGTGCGCCTGGCTGGTCGCCTGTGCCCCGGGATCCGCCGGGCACCGGCACGCGTCGGAAGCGTCCCACCACGCCCACGGACACGCGGGCCACCACCACGCCTTCGACGAGCCCGAGCGCTGGGCGGAGAGCTTCGAGGACCCCGCGCGGGACGCGTGGCAGAAGCCCGAGCTGGTGCTCGAGGCGCTCGACCTGCGCGCCGACCACGTCGTCGCGGACATCGGCTCGGCCACGGGCTACTTCCCGGTGCGGATCGCGCCGAAGCTGCCCGACGGGCGCGTGTGGGCCGTGGACATCGAGCCCAGCATGGTGCGATACCTGAACGCCCGCGCCCGGCGCGAAGGGCTCGACAACCTGACGAGCATCCTCGGCACGCCGCAGGACCCGCTCCTCCCCCAGCCGGTGGACCGCGTGCTGATGGTCAACACCTATCACCACGTCTCGGACCGCACGTCCTACTTCGAGGCCGTCGCGGAGTACCTGGCGCCCAGCGCACGGGTCGTCGTCGTGGACTTCGAGATGGGGGAGCGGCCGGTGGGTCCGCCCGATTCCATGAAGATCCCGCCCGAGCAGGTGCAGCGCGAGCTGGCCGCCGCCGGTTATCGCCTCGACGAAGCGACCCGAGGCAGGCTGCCGCATCAGTACGTGCTGGTCTTCCGCCTGCGGCCTCCCGACTGAGGTTGCCCGAGAGTAAGGTTGCCCAAGGAACGATGCAGGAGAGCCGATCGATGCGTACGGGTCGGGCGATCCTCCGCGGGATCGGCTACGCGGCGTTCCTGGTGGCGACGGCTCTGGTCGCGGGCGAGCTCTTCCTGCGCACCCGCTTCGACGAGCCGGGGCGCTACTACGTCTACCCGCCGAACCTCGACTGGGAGTTCCTGAGCTCCGAGGAGACGACGCCGGGGGTCGAAGGGGTCGGTCACTTCCGGACCAACAGCCTGGGATTGCGCTCCTCGGAGCCGCCCCCCGACCCGGAGCGGATCCTCTACGTCTTCGGAGGAAGCACCGCGATCGACCTGTATCTCGACCAGGACGAGGCGTGGGTCCAGCAGCTCGAGACCCGCCTCAACCGCGACCCCACCCGACCGCGGACCTGGGTCGGGAACCTGTCGCGGAGCTCGCTCGCGACCCGTCACAATCTCCTCCAGATGGAGCTGCTCCTCCCGACCCTCCCCCGGGCGGATCTGCTCGTGAACCTGACGGGCGTGAACGACTTCCAGCTACACCTGAAGTCTTCCTACCTCGACGAGCTGAGCGACGCGCATCATCGGAGGCTGACCTTCATCGCCATGCCGCGCGCGGATCCCTGGTCGAGGCACCTGGCCTGGGTGAGGTTCTACAACGAGCTTCGCGACCAGCGCATGTTCTCGAGGCTCGGCCTCGTGCAGGGGCGAGAAGGGCGACAGCTGAGGAGGCTCCGCAAGTGTCGCGCCTCCGCGAAGACGATCGTGGACGAGCTCCCCGAGCTGGGCGAAGGCCTGGACGCGTATCGGCGCAACCTCCGCGAGATCGTCGACCGATCCGAACGCTACGGCGCGCCGATCGTCTTCCTCACCCAACCCACGCTGTGGTCCGACGACATGGGCCCGGAGGAGTCCTCCCGCCTTCTCGCAGGCGGGCTGGGCCCGAGCCTCACCTGGTGTCGAAGGCGGCAGTACTACTCCCCCGCCGCCCTGGCGCAGGGCGTCCGTCGCTTCAACGACGTGACGCGCGAGGTCTGCAGGGAGCGGGGACTGCGCTGCATCGACCTCGCCCGGGAGATCCCGAAGCGAGCTCTCTATTTCTACGACGACATGCACTTCTCGGAGGCCGGCGCGTCCCGGGTGGCGAGCCGCGTGGCGCGCGGCCTGCTGGAGATGCCTCCGTGAGAGGACGCGTCGATCCCGCGACGCGGCGTCGAAGCTCCCATCCCGCTGCGTGGCTGTGCGGAGGCGCCGCGGTCGGGTAGGCTCCGCCGCGGCCCATGCTCAGCTCCCGCCGCACCGCGCGATCCCGAGCCGCAGGCACTCCCGTTCGCCACCGCGTGCGGAACTTCTTCTATTGGCTCGTGCGACTGCGCGGCTCCCCGCACGCCATCGCGGGCGGGCTCGCGGTCGGGATGTTCATCACCTTCACCCCGACGGTGGGCCTCCAGACCCTGATCGCCCTCGCGATCGCCACGGCCGCGAACCTGAGCCGCGCCGCCGCCGTCCTGCCCGTGTGGCTCACCAACCCCGTCACCGCCCCGCCGGTCTTCGCCTTCACCTACTGGACCGGCACCTTCTTCTGGCCCGGACCCGAAGCGGCGGTCGTCGCGAGCGCGATGCGCGACTTCGCGGAGGGCATCGACCGCGTCGAGCTCGGCGCCCTCCCCGATCACCTGGAGGTCTTCGGCCAGCTCGGCCTGGACGTCTTCGTCCCGCTCTGGATCGGGGGCACGCTCGTGGGGCTCGCCGCCGCCGCGGTCGTCTACCCCGTCACCTACCGCATGGTCCTGGCGGTACGGCGCGGCCGGGTGCAGCGCGTGCGGCAGCGGCGTCCGCTGGCGGGGCCCGCGCCCCTGGCTCAGCGCCGTCCGCCGTCCTCGACCCCGTAGAGCCGCGCCATCAGCTGCGACACCAGCCCGCTCACCGGCCGCGCCAGCTCGGCGTCCCGCGCCAGCTTGAGCGCCCAGGCCAGGTCCTTCTCCGCGGTCCGCATGTGGCCGCGCACGAGCTGCTGCACCGGCTCGCTGCGACGCACCTCGTCGGGGAACTTCACCATGGTGAGGTACTGGAGCTGCAGGTCCGTGAGCTGGCCGTTCGCCTTGCCCGCCTCCTCGAAGACCTCGGGCGGCAGCCCCGACGCCATCGCGAGTCGGCAGCCCTCGTAGGCCGCGGCCCACTGGATGTAGGTCACCACGTTGATGCACAGCTTGAGCTTGGCCCCGTTGCCGAGCTCGCCCGCGTGGACGACGTGCTCCGAGGAGGCGTCGAGAAAGGGACGCGCCTTCTCGAGCGCCTCGGCGTCGCCCCCCACCAGGTAGGTCAGGACGCCCTGGGCCGCGCGCTGCGGGCCGCCGGTCACGCAGGCGTCGAGCACCGCGACCCCGGTCGCGCGCGCCGCCTCGGCCAGCTCGAGCACGGTGGCGGGAAGGATCGTGCTGTGGATCGCCACGACGGTGCCCGGCGCGGCGCTGGCCAGCACGCCATCCTCGCCCGTCATCACCGCCCGCACGTGATCGTCCTCCGGCACGCAGATGCCGATCACGTCCGCGTTGCGCGCCAGCTCCCGGGGCGATGCGGCGGCCTTCGCCCCCGCGCTCGCGAGCTCTCGCACCGGCTCGCTCGCGACGTCGTAGACGCTCGTCTCGAACCCGGCCGGCACCAGGCGGGACGCCATCGGCTTGCCGATGCTCCCGAGTCCGATGAAGCCCGCGCGCAGGGTCATGGGGTCCGCCTCTCCGGTGTGTGCGGTGTGCGGTGTGCGGGGTACTATAGAAGAGGGGCGCAGCGTCGCCTACGCAGCGTGGATCTCGCGCGCCCAGCGCCTGGCCCAGCGGTCGAGCGGGGCCAGCGCCTCCCCCAGCGACCGGCCGGTCGCGGTGAGCGCGTAGCCCTCGGCCGTGCTCTCCACCACCCGCAGCTCGCGCAGCTCCCGCAGCCGCGTGTTGAGGACCGTGGGCGATACGCCCTCGCAGGCCGACTGGACGGCGCGGAAGGTCAGGGGACCCGCGCGCAGCTCCCAGATCAACCGCAGGGCCCAACGCCTCCCCAGCAGGTCGAGGGCCGCCATCAGGGGACGGCCGGTCGACGAGCCGCGCACCGGGCGTCCGGGACCGGGCGTGGACACGCTTCCTCCTTCGCGGAACTCTGCCCGCCTTCGAGCCGTAGAGCCCCGGCCCTGGAGCCCTCGGGCCCTTGGGCCGTGCGAGCCGTCCTGGACGGGGCGCGGATTGCTACGGAAAACGTAGCGGCGATCCCCGCCTCGTGCTACCCAGAGCAGTGAGAGGCCGAACCAGGAGACCCGCCGTGACCCGACCCCGCGTCGTCCCGATCGATCCCCCCTACTCGCCCGACACCCAGAAGCTGTTCGACATCGTCATGCCGGCGGGCGTCGACCCGCTGGTGTTGTTCCGGACCCTCGCCACCAATCGGCGGGTCTTCTCGCGCTTCATGAACGCGGGCATCCTGGACCCGGGCCCCGTGGAGGTCCGAGACCGGGAGCTCGTCATCCTCCGCACCACCGCGCGCTGCAACTCCGAGTACGAGTGGGGCGTCCACGTCACCGCATTCGGTCGCCCGCTGGGATTCAGCGACGAGCTGGTCCGCGCGACCGTCGAGGCGGACGCCGCCGACCCGGTGTGGTCCCCGCGCCAGGCCCTCCTCGTCCGCTTCTGCGACGCGCTTCACGATACGCACCAGGTCCCCGACGAGCTGTGGACGGCCATGCGCGAGCACTGGAGCGACGACCAGCTCATCGAGCTCCTCTACACCGTCGGGTGCTACCGGTCCGTATCGGTCATCGCCAACGGCCTGAAGCTCGACCCCGAGCCCTTCGCCGAACGCTTTCCCGGCCGGGACGGCGGAGGCTGAGCGCCGCCCGCGCCGCGACCGGCGCCCAGCGACAGTCGCCCGTCGCCTGTCGCCCGTCGCCCGTCGCCTGGGTGGGACGGCCGGGCTCGGATTCGCCCGGATGGAGTAGACTGGCCGCACCACCCGGTGTGGCGGCCACGTCCCGGAGAGCTGCCCACGCCTGGGAAGGGGAAGGCCTGATGACCAATCCCACCGCGGCCCAGACCTATCTCCACGCCGAGGTCGAGGACCTCGAGCCCTTCGACTTCCTCGCCGTGGGACCCGCGGGAAACCCCCTCCACCTGGTCGAGGTGACGCGGCTCGAGGAGGGCGGCCTCGAGGTGCGGGTCCCGGGGCGCCCGCCGATCCTGCCCGAGATCCCGATCCCGGTCCGCAGCGCCCTGCGCGAGCGGGGCTTCGAGTCCGAGGACCCGGCGGACGTCACCGAGCCCTGGGTGTGCCAGCCGGCGGATCCCGGCGCCGCCGTGGAGCTGGTGCAGCGCGTGCTCACGGAGGTGTTCGGCGAGAAGCCCGACGCCAAGCTCGACCTCGCCCACGGCAGCCACAAGGCCGAGCACGAGGCGCGGAAGAAGCTCGACGCCTCGCGCGAGCGCATCTCCAAGGTGCTGGTGGGCATGTGCGGCCGGAAGCCCGAGCAGGACGCCGACGGCGACTACGTGGTGCCGATCCGCGACGTCCACGTGACCGTCGCGCCGCGGGTTGCGCCGGGCGGATCCGTGGTCGTGCGGGTATTCGCCATCGCCACCGTGGGCGTGACCGTGACGCCCGAGCTCGGGCTCCTGCTCGCGCGCCTCAACTTCAGCCTGATGTTCGGCCGCTTCTCCCTGGACGCCGAACACCGCTCGATCTGGGTCGACGAGACGCTGCTGGGCGAGCACTTCAGCGACGAGGAGCTCCGCTTCACCGTGGCCGCCGTCGCCTCCATCGCCGACGAGTGGGACGACCGGCTGAAGCAGATGTTCGGCGGAGCCACGTTTCAGGACGTGCTCGACAAGCGCACGCGCCACGAGGCCCCCAGCACGAAGCCGGGCCAGGGCGGCTACCTGTAGGATCGGCCGTCGCGCCAGCTATGCTTCCGGCGCCATGTCGAACGACCAGCCCAGGCACTGTGTCGCGGTGATCGGTGGCGCCGTTGCGGGCGCGGAGGTCGCGGGCGTGCTCGCCGAGCGCGGCGTCGAGGTCGTGGTCTTCGAGCAGAACGTGCGCCCGTTCGGGAAGATCGAGGATGGACTGCCCTCCTGGCACGTCGCGCTGCGCCGGAAGGAGTACGAGACCATCGGCGATCGCCTCGCCCGGCCCCACGTCCCCGTCGTCCCCTCCACCCGCATCGGCGAGGACGTGGGCTTCCGGGAGCTCACCGAGTCCTGGGGCTTCAGCGGGGTGGTGCTGGCCTGCGGCGCCTGGCGCGACCGGCCACTGCCGGTAGACGGCGCCGACGCCTACCTGGGCAAGGGCCTCGTCTACCAGAACCCTTTCATCATCTGGTTCAACCACCGGGGCGATCCCCGCTACCACGGCCCCCGCTTCGAGCCGAAGGACGGTGCCCTCGTGGTGGGCGGCGGGCTCGCCTCCATCGACGTCGCCAAGGTGCTGATGCTGGAGACGACCCGCGCCGCCCTGGCGCAGCGCGGCATCGAGGTCGATCTGGTCGAGATGGAGGTGAAGGGCATCCCCAAGACCCTCACCGCCCACGGTCTCACGTTCGAGGAGCTGGGCCTCGAGGGCTGCACGCTCTTCTACCGGCGCGAGGACGCGGACATGCCCCTCATGGAGATGCCCGAGGGCGCGACGCCCGAGCGCCAGGAGAAGGTGCGCGCGGGGCGCAAGCGCATGCTCGCCAAGGCGATGGACAAGTACCGCTTCCACTTCGAGCCGCTGTGCATGCCCGACGGCCTGATCGTCGAGGACGGCAGGCTCGCCGGGCTCCGCTTCCGGCGCACCCGCATGGAGAAGGGTCGCCCCGTGCCCACGGACGAGACCTTCGAGCGCCGCGGCGTCTACGTGATCAGCTCGATCGGGAGCATTCCCGAGCCGATCGAGGGCATCCCGATGAAGGGCGAGCTGTTCGCCTTCACCGACTGGGACATCGGCCGGATTGGCGGCTACCCCACGGTCTTCAGCGCGGGCAACGTGGTCACGGGCAAGGGCAACGTGGTGGCCTCGCGCAAGCACGCCCGCGAGGTCGAGCAGGTGGTGCAGGGCTTTCTCGGAATCGCCGAATCGAAGGGCGACGGCCGCGGCGGCGAGGCGAAGCTCCTCGAGGAGGCCGCCCAACGCGCGGCCGAGCACGGACGACGGGTCGCGGAAGAGGTGGGGGCCCGGCCTCCCCTCGACCCCGAGACCCTGGAGCAGATCCGCGATCGGGTGGTCGCGCGCCAGAAGGCGGTCGGCTACGGCGGGGACTACCGCGCCTGGATCGCCGAGCACGGCCCCGCTTCCTGATCGGAGAGCGGGGAGCGCAGAGCGACGCCCGCGCCCGGAGCCCGAATCAGCTCTCGGTGAAGCTCTTCAGCAGGCGGCTGCGGCTCGGGTGGCGCAGCTTGCGGAGGGCCTTGGCCTCGATCTGACGGATGCGCTCGCGCGTGACCTCGAAGTCCTGCCCCACCTCTTCGAGCGTGTGGTTCACCTTCTCCCCGATGCCGAAGCGCATCTTGAGCACCTGCTCCTCGCGGGGCGAGAGCGTGGAGAGCACGCGGCGGGTGTTCTCCGCCAGGTTGTGGTTCAAGATCGCGTCCTGGGGCGACACGCTGTTCTTGTCCTCGATGAAGTCGCCCAGGTGGCTGTCCTCTTCCTCGCCCACCGGGGTCTCCAGGCTGATGGGCTCCTTGGCGATCTTGAGCACCATGCGGACCTTCTCGACCGGGAGCTCCATCTTGACGGACAGCTCCTCCGGCGTCGGCTCCCGCCCGAGCATCTGCACGAGGTAGCGCTGGGCGCGCACCAGCTTGTTGATCGTCTCGATCATGTGGACCGGAATCCGGATCGTGCGGGCCTGGTCCGCGATGGCCCGCGTGATCGCCTGGCGGATCCACCAGGTCGCGTAGGTGGAGAACTTGTAGCCCCGCTGGTACTCGAACTTGTCCACGGCCTTCATCAGGCCGATGTTGCCTTCCTGGATCAGGTCCAGGAACTGCAGCCCGCGGTTGGTGTACTTCTTCGCGATGGAGACCACCAGGCGCAGGTTCGCCTCCACGAGCTCGCTCTTCGCCAGGTGGGTCCGCTCGCGGGCCTCGGCCTCGCCCACCAGGGCCGCCTGCACCTCGGAGCGCGTCATGCGGATCTCGGACTCGATCTTGCGCGTGGCGCGGTCCTGCTCCTCGATCCGTTCCGCCAGGGCGGCCACCCGGTCCGCGTCGCCGCCGAGGCGCTCGAGCGCCTCGCGGCCCTTGCGGCTGCGGCGCGTCGAGAGCTTGGCCAGCTCCCGGAACTGCTCCGGCCCCACCGAGAGGGGCGCCGTTACCGCACGCGCGCGGCTGGCCAGCCGCCGCAGCTCCTTGTTGGCCGCCGCGAGCTTCTCCGCCACCTCCGCGATGCGCGCCTTGGCAAAGCGCGCCTCTCGCAGGTGCGCGACCATCTGCGCGTAGATCTCGTCGACCTCCGCCTGCAGGCGCCGCCGCGCCTCGGCGCCGGTGCGCGAGTTCGCGATCGAGGCGTTCTTCCGGTTCAGATCGCCCTCGAGCTTGCGGATGCGGGACATCTTCTGGAAGAACTCCCGGCGCCGCTCGTCGGGGCTGCGCTCGGCCTCGGGATCGTCGATGCCTTCCAGCACCGTCTTCAGCTCGACCTTGTTCTTCTTGAGATCCTCGGAGAGCTGGAACACGTCCCGGATGCCGAATGGCGTGCCGAGGATGGCCCGTTCCTGGTCGTGCTCCCCGGCCTCGATCCGCTTGGCGATCTCGACCTCGCCCTCGCGGGTCAGGAGCGAGACCTGGCCCATCTCCCGCAGGTAGACGCGCACCGGGTCGCTGGTGGGCGCGTCCTGCGAGGCGCCGTTGCGCCGTCTGACGGACGCCACCGCGTCGGGACGTTGCCGCACCCACTGGCCGGTGGATTTCTGGGCCGTGCCGCTCCCGTCCCCGCTCCCGCCCCCGCCCCGGTTGGCGAGGGCGGATTGGCCCGCGACCTCCTCAGTCGACTTCCGACGGCCGGACCGGCGGGGGCTCGCGTTCTCCGTGCTTCGGGGGGCGCTGGGGGCCATGGGGGGGCTCCTTGATTCCGGTCGGTCCGGGGCACCGACCTGCTACACCGCAGTTCCAACTGGGCCGACTGGGGATTGGGATCCGCCGTCATCTTTCGGGGACTCCAGAGTCGGGGACTCCGAAGTCTCCGAGATCAGCCGGCGCCGCTTCTCGAGCAATCGCTGCTTCTCTTCCAACAGGGTCCGCATGTCCGCATCCGGGTCGCGCATCCGCCGGGTCTGCGCCTGCTTCTCCTGCTTGATCTGCTGCTTGCGGAACCAGCGCAGCGTGTCGTCCACGGTGCGCGCCGCCGCGTCCGCGTCGAGGGGGCGATCACTGACCGCCAGCGCACGCAGCTCGGTGCGCGCCTCGTCTCCGAGCTGCGCCGCGACGGCTTCGAGATCGAGGGGCCCCGAGACGGCGAGGAGCGCCTCCACCACCTCCGCCAGCGCGCCCGGCCCGAGCAGCCGCTCGAGGCCCTCGCCCGGAACGCGGCGACCGAGCTCCGGGTGCTCGATCAGGCACAGGGCGAGCTGGCGCAGGTTGCGCTCGGCGGGACCGGAGCGGCGGGGCGCGATCGGGATGGCGTCGCGCGCGTCCTCGCCGCGCGCCGCCCGGCGCACGGCCTCCTCGACGTGGCGGGCATCGCATCCCACCGCCAGGCCGAGCCGCTCGCAGAAGCCGGCCCGCTCCACTGCCGAGGGCAGGCGCGCCAGCAGCGGCGCGACGCGCGCCACGGCGTCGGCCTTCTCCCAGGGCGCGCTGCAGCCGCCCGCCACCGCGCGACGGATCACCAGGTCGAGGGCGCTCGGGGCGTCGTCCACGAGCTTGCGCAGTGACTCCGCTCCCTCGCGGGCGAGGAAGCTGTCGGGATCGTCGCCCGGCGGGAGCAGCACGGCGCGAACACGCAGGCGCTCCGGCAACAGCACTTCGAGCGAGCGCTCGACGGCGCTCTGACCGGCCTCGTCGCCGTCGAAGAGCAGCACGACCTCGCCTGTGCGGCGGCGTAGCTGGCGCCCGTGCTCGGCCGTGAGCGCGGTGCCACAGGTGGCCACGCAGCCCTCGATCCCCGCGCGGTGCAGCGCGATGCGGTCGAAGTAGCCCTCCACCACGACCGCCCGCTCGCTGCGGCGGATGGGCTCGAGCGCGAAGGGGAAGCCGTAGAAGGCCGCGCGCTTGCGGAAGATCGGGCTCTCGGGCGTGTTGAGGTACTTGGGCTCCTGGCCGGCCGCGAGCGCGCGTCCGCCGAAGCCGACGAAGCGGCCTCGCGGATCCTGGATCGGGAACACGACGCGGCCGCGCAGGCGGTCGTACGGCTTGCCCGACTTCCCGCGGCTGAGCAGGCCCGCGCGCTCCCCGAGCTCGGCCGGGATCCCGGCCTGCTCGAGCGCCCGGGCGACCGTGTCCCAGCGGTCGGGCACGAAGCCCAGCCCGAATCGCGCGATGGTGTCGGGTTCGAGGCCGCGCTCGGCCAGGTAGGCGGCGCCGGGATTGTCCGGCTCCGCGAGCAGCGCCCGGTAGCGGGACTGGGCCAGGGCGTTGGCCTCGAAGAGCCGCTCGGCCAGGCCCTGCTCTCCCCCCGCCGTCTCCGGGACCTCGATCCCGCAGTCGGCGGCCAGGGTCCGCACCGCCTCGGCGAAGGTCAGGTTCTCCGTCTTCATGAGGAAGGAGAACACGTCCCCCCCCTCTTGACAGCCGAAGCAGAAGTAGGACTGGCGGTCCGGGTTGACGTTGAACGAGGGGGTCTTCTCGTCGTGGAAGGGACACAGGCCCTTGTGGTTCCGGCCTGCGCGCTTGAGGCCGACGCTACGCCCGACGAGCTCGACCACATCCGTGTGATCGCGGACCTTCTGGACGATCTCTTCCGGGATAAGGCCCACTCGCTCTCTCCCTGGCTCTCTCCCCGGTCAGCGCGCCATTCGCCTCATCTTCTTGATGGCCCGTTTGCGCGCCGCCGCCGCCTTCTTCTTCTTGCGCACGCTCGGCTTGTCGTAGTACTCGCGACGCTTGAGCTCGCTCAGGATCCCGGCCTTCTCCACCTGCTTCTTGAAGCGCTTCATCGCGACTTCGAAGGGCTCGTTGTCCCGGACCTTGACGACAGGCATTCCACTCGGCTCCCGCTGTGTCGAGACACGCCGA
>JAAUYK010107902.1_pt1 | contig 22573 bp, 21 predicted proteins | sample 7278021 | NCBI WGS metagenome assembly JAAUYK01 (sample SAMN14350223, study PRJNA611818) | marine sediment metagenome | isolation source: surface marine sediment (1.8m) | place: French Polynesia: Moorea | collected 2018-08
ACCAGCATACATGGAATCGAACTGGGTCTGAAGATCCTCGATAGTGCGTTTTAGTTGATAAGAACTGAGTAGGCCAAAAAGGAGAGTCCCTCCAAACCCGACTAAACCGCCCGTTAAAGCCAGTAACAATAGAGTATTACCTTTTTTGGGTTCCGACGAAACTTCCGCCCCCTCTTCCGATGGTTTCACTTGTTCAGTGGCCGGCCGTTCTTCCTTTACCTCAGTAGCTTTTGGTTTAGGAGACATTAACCAAGCGAAACCACTAACCAACAAAATAGCCATAAAAGAAGCAACTCCCGTGCTACCGGCCGCTATCCAGGGTTTTGATTTCAGAGGAGCATTGAAAAACCAACGGAAGTAACCTTGTTCCGTTTCTACCTGTGGTTTGTTTACTTTGAGACTACTATCAGACAAAGAGGTATTACCCCCATCATCAGACTTGACCCAATTAATCGTTTCCGGTTCTTGTTCCGATAAGAGATTATCAGTTTGTAACCCGAAACTATCACTCAAATTCTCTGTCCCTTGGCTAAAGAGACCAGAATCAGGTAACTGATCGTTCATCTCTGTGAAATCAAAATTAGATAAATCCTCTAAAGCCTCATCTTGAAACGAATCAAGCTCATTTAATACTTGCTTATGTTCTTCGATTTGGCCAGATGTCATCATTTCGGGATTGGCCTTAATAGTGGGAGTATCCTCACCAGCATGATTAGACCAATGATTAGCAGAGTCCAGTGAGGAGGTTGTGTTCTCACGGTTGGCCAAAGAAGGAGGGTTAAGATTGGAGGAGACAACAAAAGTATTATCTTCGTCGTCTGCTATTACTGAGTTGGTAATGGCTTCAGTTTCTAAACCTTGTTCATCACTAAAAGGAAAGTCAGGAAAGTCCTCGTCAACAAAATCGGACCAATCATTGTCTTCGGAGTCGGATTCATCGCTGTCAGCCAGATCAGTTTGAGAATCAAAAGGTTTAACCTCGCTGAGGGTGCTAAAAGGATCAACTTCCATTTGAAAGCCGCTTACTTCTTGCTCCTGATGATTCTGATGATTATTGTCTAAAGGTTTCCCTTGAGATCCTTGTTGCCCAATAGTGGGTTCTCCTAAATCTTCGTCATCAAAAATAGTACTATCCCAGTCTAGTGCATCGAGATCAAAATCTTGAGATCCCCAATCATCTGATGAGGATTCCGACTCTGACCATTTTTCTTCCATATCAATGTCTCCAGAACTGATATTAGAGGATTGAGTCAGGTTATTACCGTTATGATTATTCTCAGACTGATCCAGTAGTTGTTGTGCTTGTGTCAATCCTTGTTTAGCACAGTCTACTAAATCGGGGCGATCGCTACGACTAATGACCAATTGATATTGCTGACAAGCAGTTTCGTATCTTCCTAAACTGAAATAAATATGACCCCGTAATAACAAAACATCAGGATCTTCAGGGAAAGCCTCAACCATTGGTTCCATAAGGGTAGCGGCCTGTTCAAAGTTTCCCTGTCCGTAAGCGGAATAGGCTTCATTATACAATTTTGCGTAGTCGGTCCCTGATGTCATTGCCTTTCTCCTATGGGTTAAATATGGTCAGTTATGGGTTTTAAGTTAAGGGTTATCAATTAGGTATATCTATGTAAATGAATCTCTGCCTCAGATGATTCGTTTATGTCGCCCATCGGGCTGAGCGTAAAATTGCAATTTGGTCTAGTAGTCTTAAAACTTGATTGCTATTGTCTTGGTTTACCCATTCTCCTTGAACATAGGGAGCAATGTGATCGGCAACATTATTGGGGGCTTGTAATTGTTCAATATCAAGCCACTCCATATCACCTAACTGATCGATGGCTAAACCTAAAAGGGTGTCTTGTTCTTCTACAGCAATCACAGGAATTTCTGGGCGATCGGTTCGTAAAGGAACAATGTTGCCCAAAAATTGTCCCAAGTCCGCTACCCAAATCACTTGTCCCCTCAAATTGAGAGTTCCTAAGAGTAAGGGAGAGGCATTAGGAATGGGAGTGATACGTTCTGGACTTTGCTGCATTACTTCGCGAATGGCAATAGCCGGAAGGGCAAATTCTTCTTTTGAAGGCAGATGAAACCGTAAATATAGCTCGCCTTCAGGGGTTTTTAATTCCTGAAGTTCAGGGGAAATATCCTGCTGCTTGTCTTGATCGAAATCTAAATCTAAATTCCCAACCATAGTTTGTTCGATGTTATCAATAAGAGTGGGTTTATTAACGTAGCAGTTGTTGAATTGTGCCAATCAGTTCAACATCTTCAAAAGGTTTAGCGATGTACGCATCTGCCCCTTGTTTCATACCCCAATAACGATCAAATTCTTCTCCTTTAGAAGAACACATGACAATAGGAACATTTTGGGTGCTAGGATTGGTTTTAATACGACGACAGACTTCATAGCCATTCATCTTGGGCATGACGATATCTAAGACAATTAGATCCGGATTAGATTCTTCAATCTCTTTGAGGGCTTTAATACCGTCCTCTGCTACTGTTACTTTCCAACCATTCTTTTTGAGAATATTGGCAATCATTTTTTGTTGTGCTGGACTATCTTCTACCAGTAAAACTGCTCTCATAATGTTTTCTCTATAGACTGGGGATTTAGATAAATCACTCACTTTCTGGCTGATAGATGATTGTTTAGTCATAATGAATAAATGAGAAACTAAAATCTTTAAACTCAACCGAATTGTTGGGGACTGATAAGACTCCGTCGGGACGGACAGGGTTGAAAAAACACTTCTTTTCCCCAAGTGTACATACTTAATTTGCCCAAATTTTCTGAGAAAACAACAAGACAAACAGAGAAATTTTTTTGGTTCTCTAGTGAGAGCGACTTCTCATTTTTGGTGTGACATATTTTTCAATCAATAACAATAACTCTTGTTCTCCGAAGGGTTTGGTGAGATAGTCCGTTGCTCCTACCATACGCGCTCTAATGCGATCGATAAAGCCTTCTTTTCCTGTAAGCATCATGATTGGTGTATATTTAAACACTTTTGAGTGTCGGAGCATGGCACAAATCTCATAGCCATCTAATTTTGGCATGGCAATGTCACAGAGAATGACATCGGGTTTTAGTTCAAAGATTAGACTTAAGCCTGGAAGAGGATCGGTAATTAGGGAGATTTGATAACCGTTTTTCTTTAAAATACTCTCTACTGTTTTGCTAACGGAGAGATCGTCATCGATACAGACTACGTGAGGGCTATTTCTACTTTTGGCTTCTGTTGATGGTTTTTTTGTCTTAGATATTGAGGGGGATATGGTCATGACTGGGTGTAACCATCCTCTTTCCACATAAGGATAAAGTCCCCGTGCCAGGGTTCCTAAATTCCTTTGTAAGCGACGGGAAAGTCGTCTCAGGGAAGTTTTCCCATCAGCCCAGTGCAATAATTGTTCATAAGCTTTTTGCGGCAAGCTATTTTGTAATTGTTGTGGTGCAGCAATAGTTAATGCTTGTTGGGGACTATCAAAGTAAGGATGTAATTGTTTCCACTGTTGCACCTCTTGCATCATTTCCCTGACTAATGGCTCAATTTCTATACTGATTAAAAGTGGATCTAATGCTAAACCCATTTCAAAGACAAATGCTCCTTGTCTTAAACTGAGTAAGTCAAAGAGGGTTTCTCTTACCATTTGTTGTATGATACTTTTTCCTTGATCTGGAGTTAAGCGATTTTGTTTAATTAATTGCCATAAATACGCATATTCAGCTTCATTATGACTGATTCTCTGTATTTTTTCCAGGTCTTCTGGAACAATATTCACCTGATAACGAAATAAATAGTCTCGCAGCCTACGACACCCTCTATTTTGACTTTGGGTGGCATAAACGATTTCCCCATTGACAAAAAAAACTAACCAAAATATCCCGGGGGAGTCAATCTTCTCAGTTGCTGATGAGTATAATAGCGATGCCTCCCCTAGTGATGTTTGATCTGCTTCGATCAAAAGCTCTCCTGTTCGTTGTCCTAGTTTGATCAATTGCAGGATGCTACGTATATCAATTTCATTTAAAGTTCCCTGCATAATGATTTACACGAATTGGGTATTCTTATGTTAGATGCGGGTTAAATCTCCATCTATACCGATGTCCTGCCTCGGAGCCTTTCAACGGCTGGTAGTTGAGCAAATGGGGTTTCAACCCAGTGTATCTATGATACAATTATAGAGTTTAATTATAGCTTAGTTGTTTAGACTTTAAGCCGCAAAGGAAGGGGCTTAATCCCCTAATTTATAGGTCGAAATAGTAAACATTTTTATAAGTTCTTTAATCAAGTTGTGTGGATATGTGACAATAATAGATTCAGGTAATGCCAGAGAGGCGATTTTGTGATCACGCGGACTAACACTGTTGAATATTGCATTACTACCTCGACATTATCCCCATGTTAACAATCTAGACAACAGCAATATCGAGAGGATTGTGGCTAGTGCTATATCTTGCAGAAGTCAAAAAACAAACAAGAGGTTTTATTGGTGGTTATCGGACAGAGATTAAACTCTTAGCTTGTCAACATAACGATCAAACCTGGAGTCCTGTTCCTGGGGAAGAAGTCATCGCCCTTGACGAATTTGATCAGATGGGGGAAGGAACTCTCTTGATGGTGAATCTGGGCAATAATCGTCAAGTTCAGGGAGAACCCGAAGCAGCGGCCCCGGAATTAGTGAGACAGTTACAAAAGTTATCGCGGCTTTCCGAAAAGCTCAAAAACCAAGAAGAAGAGATAGAACAGTGGAAACAATCTCTCACCTATCAAAGTCAAGAGCTGGGCAGACGTGAAGCGGAAATGGAAGCTCGTCTTGAACAGTTAGAGGAGGTGGAAAAGGAGCTTTCTCAAATCGAACGCCGTCGTCAGGAAGCTGATTCAGCTTGGGATCGAGTTGATCAAACTCAACAACAATTAGAGGATTTTCAGCGTTGTTTTGGTCCGATCTTACAATTACCTGGGGTAGAAGCCGAAAAAATTCAACAACTTGTGATTCGTATTTCTGAGAGTTCTCAGGGCCTAGACTCTTTAGAAAAACCCTTTTCTGCAGCCCTAAAAGCGTTAGAAGAACAGCAAGCAATTTTCCAGCCGTTTTGGCAAGAGTGGGATAGCCTCAAAGCACAAGTGCAACGCCAAAACAGAGAAGTAAAACAACAAGGAGAAATTCTTGAAAACCGTTTTCAGGCTTTAGAAGAAACCCAAATTTCTCTTGAAAAAGCGAAGATTCAATGTGGCGTTCAACAAAATATTCTTAGCAATAAAGAAGACCGCTTAAAAAAGGTTAACGATAATTTACAGGTTATTCAAGACTTACAACAAACCTTAGAACAAGTTGCTAACGGGACGGGCGATATTGGCTCAGAAGGGAAAATCGATCTGGTGTCCCTGGAAAATATGCCCTTGGGAGAATTAGAAGAAAAGGTAAAAAGTCTACAAGAAGATTTAGAGAAATTGGTGCGTTTTGTCAATGATCAAGAAGAAGAATTGACCCTGCAATGTCAGACGGTTAAAGAACTACGAGATAAGTTAACTGATGCCGGTGATTTTGAGCGTTTAGATATAGAAAACGAACTGGCGGAAGAACAGGAAAGAAAAGAATTTTTAGATGAAACTTTGGTTGGTCAAAGACGTAATCTTAAAGAAAGACAAGAAGTTCTACTACAACATCTACGGGTTTTACGTCGTCGTCAAGGAGTGATGGACTTTGATGGACAAACACCAAGTATTAATTTAGACCCCATACTTCTTCAATTGGAAACATGGGAAAATAAAACTGTTTACGAACAGCAAACCTTAGAAACAGAAATTCAGAATCTATACAATAGCGTTGAAGAAATCCAGACTATGATTAAACAAATGGATACAGAACAATGTCAAAAGACGAAACAATTGGAAGCAGAAAGAGAAAACTGGCAGCAAGCACAAATTGAAGTTGCTCAATTACAAGTTCGTATCGATCTGTACGAAAATGCTTTGAAACCACTACAAAGACCAATGGATGAAACTAAACATCAATTAGGCATTCTTGGAGAGTGGTTGAATCCCTCTTAAACTCAGTAGATCAAAAACTTACTTGTTTAGGCTGCAAGGGAGCAGGGAGTGGGGAGAAGGGGAGATTATTTTCAAACTTTTTCGAGTAAATAAAGTTGTTTAACTGAAACTTAGTTATCAGTTATCAGTGACCAGTGACCCACTGGTTAGCTTGTAAACGACAATAACCATAATCCACTAATTCCCAAACCTAGCCAGAGTAAACAGCAAATTCTGGTTAAGTTTAATGCGTTTTCGATGGTTTGAGGGGTAATGGCATTGAGCGGATCTCCTAATAATGGTTTTTGTTTAATCACTCCCTGATAAGTATTTTTCCCGCCTAATTGAACCCCTAAAATAGCAGCATAAATACACTCACTCCATCCTGAGTTAGGACTAGGATCTTTAGGGGCATCTCGACGACAAATAGATAAAACAAGGATAGGCTTTCCTGATAGGATAGCCAAGGTTAGAACAGTGAGACGACAAGGAATCCAAGTTAAAATATCTTCAAATTTTGCACTAAACCAGCCTAGATCAGTAAAGGGTTGTTGTCGATAACCGACCATGGAATCAAGGGTACTGGCTGCTTTATAAGCTAAGGGTAAAGCAACCGGACCGACCCCAGGAAAAAAGGCTCCTGCGATCGCATAAAATAAAGGGGTTGTAACCCCATCAATGGCATTTTCTGACACCGTTTCTAGGATAGCGCGCCAGATTTCTTCGGGGGAGAGATTGGCTGTATCACGGCCCACATATTGACCGAGTTTGCTTCTGGCCAGGTCAATATTTCCCTCCCTTAATGGGGTCAAGACATCAAGAGCTGCTAATCTTAAACTACGTCCTGCAAAACAACTGGCTAAGAGAATAATTTCTAGAAAAATTCCTATCCAGGGATAGAGATGATCTCTAAGGAAATGGAGACTCCATGCTATCATTCCACTGCTAATAATTAAGCCTAATCCTAAAATAACTCCAGCAAAACGCCGTTGTCTTTTTCCCTGACAAGTAGAAAGTACAAAGTTAGAATAGGTTGAGATGAGCCAACCCATCACTTGTACAGGGTGTAACCACCCCCAAGGATCTGCTATAAGATAGTCAACAATGGCAGCAAAGATGAGAACAATTATGGTAGCATTTGTATCCAAATTAGGTCTTTATCCTCAGTTGAGTTATCCTTAATTTTTACCAGGGGATTGTTGAATTTTTGAGACATTTTTTTCCCAGTTTTGCCCATCAAAGGGCTTGATTTCAAAGTCCGATAAGGTCACGTCATCAAGACAGTTGACATTAACATCAAACCAGCCTGGATGGGAACGGGGACGATAAAAGGAATGGATACCACAAACCGAACAGAAAGTATGTTGTGCTATGTGGGTATTAAATGTATAAGTCGTGAGCAATTGTTCTCCTTGAATTAAGGTAAAGTTTTCGGGGGGAACCAATAGATGAATAAAACCTTTTTTGCGACAAATAGAACAGTTACAATCAATAGCTTCCCATTGTTCAATAATGACCTCAAAGCGCACTGCACCGCAGTGACAGCCTCCACGAAGTACAACAGAAGAGGGTAAATTTACCATAAGAATTGTTTCCTTAGACAATAAAACTGACTGCTTCTCCAAGGGACGCTTTCCAACTACGGGCATCGTAGTAAAGATCCGCTAAAGTTATCTTATAAAGGGCTTCTTTGAGCTTTTGATGGAGTCGTTTCCAAAGACTAAAGGTTACCCAATCTTCTACTTGCTCAAGATCGGGGTTATAGTGGGGTAATGGCTCAATTGTCTCCCCAACTGCGTCTAATATTTGCCCTAAAGAAATTTGACTGGGTTGGCGGGCTAATTGATAGCCACCTCGCGATCCTCTGAGTGAATTAACTAGGCCACTACGACGCATTTCAATCAGTAATTTTTCTAAGTATGGTGCTGGTAAATCTTGTCGCTTGGCGATCGCTTTTACTGATGTTGGTCCATAGTTCGGCTGTAAACTTAGATCCAGTAAGGCTTTAACGCTATAATGACTGCGAGTTGTTAGTTTCATTTGCTTGATTATCCTCAATATTTTCCGGTTATTATCAGAGGACGATGATAGATTGCTGTTGAATTTATAACATTTTTCTAAAGAGAAAAGGTAGCAAAGTCAAACTTATGTAAATTTGTTGGGGATTAGGGTCGAAATATTGGGAACAATGAATTATTATTGATCTTGTGGAATGGTAGATAAATTTTGCAAATTGTGTGTAAAATAATTATAGAGATAGTTAGTAACTTGATCATTTTTTTGATTTTTACTACCCTCTTAGTTAGTTACCATTCTGTCAACCCTATTATTCACTTAAATTACTGTTGAAGTTAATGACACAAGACAAACCCCTAACCGGAACCGAGTTAGTAGACAAAGTTAAAGAGCTAGGTGACCTTAGCAAAGAAGAAAAAGCAAGAGCTTGCGGCTATTATACCCAGACCAAAAATGGTATAGAGCGAGTTAATATGATGAAGTTTCTTAATGCTTTAATAGACGCTGAGGGCATTGAGCTTGATAGTAGTACCGAAGGACAAGGAAGAGGTGGTCGTTCAGCTAGTTACAAGATTAGTGTGCAATCTAATGGTAATCTTTTGATTGGCTCTGCTTATACCAAAAAAATGGGCTTGCAATCTGGAGATGAATTTGAGATTACACTAGGCCGTAAACATATTCATCTTAAGCAGGTGGGTGTGCCGGATGAAGATGAAGAATAATTGTTATGCTCATCCTTGTTTTAACAGACAAAAAAATAGCGTCGCTTAGCCTCTAACTGAGCAACGCTAATCAGAACAGTAAAAATGTATTATTTAGAGTGAGGGTTGCTTTCCCGATGTGGGGAAGTGACCCTCATGTATTTGTTTTAGTGACATCCTCCCAGGCAGGTCGCTAGGCTTTGTGGGGGGCTTCCCTAACTCACCATAAGGCTTTCCTGGTTATTCTCGCTTATACGAGGCTTCGCCACTTATCTAGAACACATTGGGACTAGAGATGAGTACATATTCCACTGTTGTTTCCCCAACAGAAGGACTAATCAGGGGTTTTCGTTTCCCAGAGTCCCTGGGTACTTTCTCTGAATTTATTCAATTTTTTTCGTATTTACCAAGCTCTGGAGGTCCCGTCATTTGACTGTCTTTCACTCTCATCTCGGATGGATACATTCCAACTTTGGCTCAATTCAGGTTCTTCCCTTACAGCCAATTCTAGTTTATCGCAAAATCTCTACTCTGGCTCTCATCCCTCCATTTTCGTTCCTCAAGGAAGAGCATATCTTGCTCAATGGGGGATTTCTCGTCAGGGGGGTTAAAAATTAAGGTCCGCTAAACACAGCAGCTTCCACGTCCTCACGGGATAGAGAATACTTAAAAGCTCGTGTAATATCCGAACCATCGGCTCCTGCTTTAAGATAACAAACAATAATTTCTTCCACATCTAAGCTAAGTTGTGCTTTCCAGTTAGGTTTCGTCACAGTCCAACAATTTAAGTTTTGTTGATCTTGTTGACAGCCTAAAGCAGACAGCCATTGTTCAAGGATGGGGAGAGAATGATTGTATAAGGGAGTATCAGGGGCAGGAAGGGTCATAATGAGGTTAATAAGGTTTGAGTGGTATTACGTGCCTCAGAAACGAAAATAAGGGCTACTGAGGCATAGTCTTGGGGTAAGGCGGTATTGGGTATGACTTCATCGCCTCTTAGAATAGCAATAAAAATGGCTAAAACCAAGCAACCGATTAAGGTTAATCCTAAAATAAAAAGGGCAAATAACTCTCCACCAGATAATGGGCGATCGCTGGCATCCAAATAAGCAGAAGTGGACCATTGTCCTGTTTTCGGGTCTTTTTTTGCTTCTGAGGGATCTTGGATCACATTCCAACGAGAATAGCCTATTTTTAGATCATACAGGGATCTGCTCTGAGGATTACTTAGTATCCCATAAGCTTCGTTAAGACGCTGAAATTGAGTTGTTGCCAGAGCGGAGGGTAATTCTGTAGTATCAGGGTGATAACGTTTGCTTAACTCTCGATAGGCACGACGTATTTCGATGACCGAAGCGGACGGATGGAGTCCTAAAATAGCATAATGGCTATTAGCAAAAGGCATCTGAGGGGGTATTTTCCCTGATGTTGATTGTTGGGTAGTGTGCTGCTCAGTCACAGGATCTTTTTTATCATTCCTTGTGGACATATTGTAACTAAACTTACCAGAAGGTTTCTACATCGTTATGAGATTATTAAATTTTATCGGGCAACAGGCAACAATGAAATGGCAAAGGTTGCCAAAGCTATTGATTAAAGTTTGTTTGATTGGTTTGTTATCTTTAGGGATAAGTTTTAACTGTTGGATTATTTCTCCTGCCACAGCTAATATCGATGATGATCGTCTTGATGGTAACATTTTTGTCGTTTATGCGGGGAATGGTTCTTTAGTGCCGGCTAAATTGTCTTTAAAAGATTCTTTGGATAGGGAAATGCCGACGGTGCTTGTTTATTATTTGGATGATAGTCGAGATTGTAAACAGTTTGCGATCGTGGTTTCTCGTATTCAAGAATTTTATGGTCGCGCAGCTAATATTATTCCTATTAGTGTTGATAGTATTCCTGCAAAAGATAGTTATACTAGGGAAGAAGCTGGTTATTATTATCAGGATATTATTCCGCAAACGGTTATTCTTGATGGTGAGGGTGACAAAATTTTTGATGGTCAAGGACAGGTAAAATATGAGGCGGTTGATGATGTTCTAAGAGAAGTTTTTAACCTTTTGCCTCGTTCTGAGTCTGTGGAGTTAAAACGACGCACTGTTAATGAGTTTAATGAGGAATTAGTTGATAGTTGATAGGTTATATAGCAATAAGATTTTAGCTATGAGAAAATCGTCTTTCTGGGTTTAACAAGGTTAAACTTATACAAGGATTGACTCGTAGGTTTATCATACTATTACGTGCTAATATATAGCACTTCTCATACTTGTGAGGTACATAGGTTATCGCTTTGAGGCAGGAGGCAGGAGGCAGGAGGCAGGGGGCAGGAGTTAGGTGTACCTCGTAAGTCCGAGAAACGCTATATTATCTCTTCTGACATATCATTAGTGATTGCTATATGTTGGTAGGTGCTTAATATTATTAAGTACCTACATAATTGTTATAAAAACTCTCTAAATTTTTAATGAAATTGGATAATACAATTATGATCTTTAGTAAGTCTTGGTTTGTATTCTTTTCGTTAATAATCGCTTTATTATTAATTTTGAGTATCCTGTTTTATCAACCGAGATGGTTATTAAGCATAATAGTTAAAGTTTCTCCTGGGGTTTACTATTTTTCTGAAACTACTGATCAAATTGTTGCTATTACTATTGATGATGGACTAAATACGATAACAACACCAAAAATATTAGACACTTTGGAAGAAAATGATACTAAGGCAACTTTTTTTCTAATTAGTGAAAGAATAAAAAGTAATGAGAGTATTCTTAAAAATATGATTAATAATGGTCATGAAATTGGTAATCATATGGTTAAAGATGAGAAAAGTATTTTCTTATCAAAAGAAGAATTTGAAGAAGAATTTTTGACCACTGATGAAATTTTAAATCAATTTTTGTTAGATAAATCACCAAAACTAAATTGGTTTCGTCCTGGAGGTGGTTGGTATAATTCTCGAATGTTAGAAACAGTCAAAAAATATAGTTATCAGACAGCTTTAGGTTCAATTTTTCCCTATGATACTAATATTCCTTCTTCTGAATTTGCTAGTTATCATATCTTAGCTAATTTACGTCCTGGTGCTATTATTGTCTTACATGATAGTAGTAGAGACGGTAAGTCTGGAGACTGGGGAGAAAGAACAAATATAACCTTAAAAAAGATTCTTCCTGAGATCAAAAAAAGAGGTTATCGAACAGTTACTCTATCAGAAATGTTCCTTGGAGGTTAATATGAATCATGTTGTTTTTCGGCCTGCTTGTCCTGATGATGCTTTAGAAGTTGCTAAACTTGCTATCCTAGCAGGAGGTGGTATTTTTGAGTTTTTATTGGAAGATTTTGTGAAGGATATTTCTTTAGAAAATTTAGTAGCTTTGGAAGTTAAAAAAGAGACGGGAAACCTATCTTATATTCAGACAGAAGTAGCAGAGTTAAACGGTAAAATTATTGGTAGTCTTAAAAGTACGGATGCTAACCAGGAAGATATAACTAAGGAAGAAAAAGATTTTCTACCTTCAGAAAAACTAGATTGGTTAAAGAATTTGTTTTCTGATAGAACAAAAGAAGGTTATTATATTAATAGTTTAGCTGTTAATAGTAATTATAGAAAGCAAGGTATAGGAAAAAAATTAATAGATAATGTTAAAGATAAAGCTAAACAAAATAATGATTCTTTTCTTACATTGCATGTTTGGTCTGATAATGTGAGAGCAATTAAATTTTATGAAAATCAAGGATTTAAAGCAGTTAAACAACTTGATATTGATTTTCATCCGCTTATGCCTCATTATGGTGGGATGCAGTTAATGCAGTGTATGTTAACGAAATAATTCATAAGATTTAGATTTTTTTAAAGAATATTAAATGTTGTTGGGGTAATATTTCTACTGTTTTATCCCAGATTAATCCGACTTTATTCATTTCTTTTTTAACTTGTTTTTTGGTCATTTTGTGTAAAGTTTTAATAGGAATTAAAGGATTTTCACGACGATATTCTGCTAGGACAACTTTACCCCCTGATTTTAAAGAACTTACAATATTTTCCATGGTTTCTTGCGGATATTCAAACTCGTGATAAGCATCTACCATTAACACAGTATCAACAGAATTGTTAGGTAAGTTAGGATTTTTTATAGTTCCTAAAATAGTTTCTATATTGTTGACTTTGTTTTCTTCTTTAAGAAAATCGATAATATCTAACATTTCTGGTTGAATATCTACAGCAAAAACCTTGCCATTAGAAACTAACTCAGCAAGACGAAAGGAAAAATAACCACTCCCTGCACCAATATCAGCAATAGTTTCTGTTGGTTTTAAGTTTAAATATTCAATTACTTTTGATGGTTTTTCTTGTTGTTCTCTACTAGGTCTTTCTAACCATAAAAATTCTTGATGTCCCATAACTTTTGCAATTTCTCGACCTAAATAAAACTTACCAATTCCATCACGACTATGTAAGGCGTGATATTGATAATTCTCATTATTATTGTTTTCTTTTTGAGGAATGATAGAAGTATCATAGGTTAAGTTTTGACCAGCAATAACAAAGAAAGCAACTAATAAAATTAAACTCAGGATAAAGATTTTTAAAGGTTTCATAAGTTTTTTAGTATTCTTCGGAAAGTAATTTGTTACAATTAAATTATATACCACTACTAATTAGGGTCAAGACGTTAAAGAGATTCTTCGTACCTCGGAATGAAAATTTAGTAATCTAGAGGAATTAGGAATTTTTGCACTCAATTTTTGAGTATTTTTGCCTTGAATAAACTAATATTTCACTGATTGGGAAGGAAAATAATGAGTAAAAAATTTTGGGTTTTTACCATCGGTTTAGCGAGTATTTTTAGCAGTTTATCCCCTGTAATCTTAGCAGCGCAAAATAAAGCTTCTATTAGCTATTTTAGTCGTTCTCCTCGTCTTATTAATGTCACCACAACTTATCGAGGTGCGAGAGTTAACCGTCCTAGATATTACTATACTATTGACTTACCCGTTGGAGTTGGAACACCCTTAAAAAAAATTACCATTAATCAACGTCAAGGGTTTGATGAGATTGACTATTATCCTCAAGATACTATTGCTTTTCAAGGAACACCTCATCATCGAGAAAATTCCTTAAATATTGAAGAAACAACTTGGGATAAACAAACAGAAACAATGACGATTATTTTTGATCCTCCTGTGTCTCCAGGAACAAGATTTACAGTAGGATTAAGGGCGAAGAAAAATCCAGCATACGGAGGAATATATCTGTTTGGAGTAACAGCATTTCCCGCAGGAAATAACCCTAGAGAATTATATTTAGGGGTTGGACGTTTACAGTTTGATGGGAATGATGATGGAGATTTTGATTAAGATTATGTCATTTCATTTATCATTTAACATTTATCATTTATCATTCGTTTGTAAGTAGGTTTGAAACCAAAATGTTCAATGTTCAATGTTTGGTCATTGAAAAAGTAATCTTAATGGTCAAGAAATAGTAAGCATTCAGGTGATTTATTAAAAAGCTGAATGCTTAAAAAGGTGATCCTAAAAATTAAGATAATAAATCTCACCTAATTCTGTGCTAACATAGAGACAAATGGTAATTTTTCCCCATGTTATTACATCCTGCTAACTTACTTTACTGGGTTTTAATTTGTATTGGAATCGTTTTCTTTCTGCTTGTTATTTTTTCAGGTGGAGGAGACGAAGGGGGCAATATTGATAGTGATATCGACATCAATATTGATAGTAATGGCTTCAATTTAGAAGCGGATGTGGAAGCAGATATTGAAGCAGATGTTAACGGCGATGGAGATGATATAAACCCTTTTCAACTATTAACTTGGTTTGGCTTAGGAAAAGCACCTTTAATGATTTTGTTAGGTATTGATTTTAGTGCTTGGGGGGTAGCTGGTTGGACTTTAAATACCATACTAGGTAGTCTCACTGGAACTATTCCTTATCGATTTTTTGGCTTAGGAGGTTTAGTCTTTCTTGTTTCTTTATTTATAGGCTTATGGACAGGAAAATTATTATCTAATCCCATAGGACAGATATTTTCTTCTTTTGGGGAAGATGTAAAAAGTGAGCGTTTAATTGGCTGTGTGGGAACAGTTACATCCAAAACTATTCCTTATTTAATCGAAGGAAAAATAGGACAAGCAGATGTCTATGACACCGCAGGTAATTTAGTTACCATTAGTATTAGTTTACCCCACTGGGCTGATGTTATTCCCCATCACGGACAACAAATTTTAATTATTGATCGTCAAGAACATAGTTACATTGGAATTAGTAAAGATAGTTCTGATGAAGATAAATGGATTAATCAAACTAACTTACCAAAAGATTCTTAAAAAGAGGTACAAAAATGAATCCTAACTTTGAATTACAATTGCTGCAATCTTTACCTAAAATAACTTTTGATGCTAGTTTAATGAATTTAGATGAAAGGGAGTTGTTGAAACAAAAAGAAAATCAAATAAATTTCTTGGTGGAGCAACCTATTGTTGAAGAAATATCATCAGTTAATTCTCCTTATATTGGACAGTTGGGAGCAACCTTAAATAGTTTTCCGTTTGTAGGAATTTTAGGTAGTATTGGTGCTTTATTATTCCTCTTATTATTAAGTGTTTGGTTGTACACTAGATTTTATGTTATTGCACCGAATAATGAAGCATTAGTGAGAACTGGTGGTGTTTTTAAAAAGAGTAAAACTGTTATTTTAAATGGGGGTTGTATTGTCATTCCTGGGTTCCATGAAATCACCCGTGTTCCTTTAAGAGAAATTTCTATTGATGTGGTACGCGCTGCTAATTTAGCTGTGAGAACTCAAGACTATTTAAGGGCAAATATGAGGGTAACATTCTATATCTGTATTGCTCAAGAAGAAAAGGATATTTTAGCAGCAGCAGCAAGATTATCTAAGCAAGGTAAAATCTCAGAAAATGATATCAAAGACGCTATTGAAAAACGTGCAGATGATGCTATTCGTGCAGCAGCTAAGAAGAAAAAAATAGCCGAGATAGACTCAGATAAATTAGGGTTTGCTGATGCTGTTTTAAACTTAATTCAAAATGATCTTAAAAAAGTTGGTTTAACTCTTAATAATATTGCTATTTCTGAGATAGAAGAAAGCGATACGTATGATGAAAATAACTTTTTTGATGCTCAAGGAGTTAGATTAAGAACCGAAACTATCCAGAAATCAATTCAACAAAAAAGAGAAGTTGAACTAGAAACTCAAGTAGCTATTGAACAACGAGAGTTAGAAGCAGAAAAACAAACCTTAGAAATCATTAAGCAGAAAGAAGATGCTAACTTAACCCAACAAAAAGATGTAGAATTTTTACGGGCCCAACAACAAAGAGAAATTCAAGAAACTAAGGATCAAGAAGCTGCCAAAATTGAGAAAAATAAAATATTACAGGAACAAGAAGTTGAAGAAGAGAAAATTTCTAAAGAGTTAATTATTCAACAAAAAAGAATTGCTGTTAATATCGAACTTGAGGAACAAAATAAACAATTAAAAGTGACTCAAACCCTGCAACAACAAGAAACTGAAGTTGCAGAAATTAATCGTCAAAAAATGATTCAAGCTTCTCAACTTGAAGCTCAAGCTGAAGTAGCTGCTGCTGAACAACAATCAAAAATTGCTCAACAACAGGCCGCTATTGCTATTGCTAATAAAGAGAAAGAAAGGTTTGACTCGGAAGCCGAAAAAGCCCAAGCTGAGGCTGCTGTTATCACTGCTCAAGAGGTAGAAAAAGCCCAACGGGAACAACGTTTAGTGGTGATTACTGCGGAACAAGAAGCCCAAAAAATTCAGATTTCTGAGCAAAATGTGGTAGAAATTGACGTATTCCGTCGTCGTCGTCAGGCAGAAATTGCTCGTCAAGCTGCGGAGTTAGAAGCTGAGTCCATTCGCACCCTAGCTGATGCCAATAAGTATAAAATGTTGGCTGAAGCGGAGAGTAAACAAGCTCTGATTGAGGCGGAAAATGCTCTGAGCAATGCAAACAGGACTGCTGACCTCATAAAAGAGCTTTGGCCGCAATTAGCTCCTCAATTGCCCCATATTCTGGAATCTTTAGCCCCTCAACCTGGGGTGTTAGGGGATGCCAAAATTTATGCTTTTCCAGGGTTAAACGGCAATAATAGTAATGGAACGGGAGATATTAGCAAGTTAATGTTATCTACCAGTGGTTTAACTTTGATTAACTCTTTATTAGAGGAAGGAAAGTTAGGTACATTAATTCAGCAAGTTAAAACCGCTTTAAACAGCGATGAAATATCAGAAACTAAGGAGGAAGAAAAGCCTAATGTATCTGAAGCGTCATCTACTATAACACCCCAAGAATCAACTATTTCAACGGAAGAAGTTTCATAATGGATAATGGACAATGGACAATGGACAATGACCTATCCTGAATAGTAATGTGAGCATCCTGCTCACTGATCCTAAATATAGCAAGCAAGATGCTTGCACTGCGTTAAATCTAATACACGTTTATTGACTGAAATAATGACGTAGAGGTTTTGAGGTGTTTTATCGATTTTTAGACAGATTTCGATAGGTAACTCTACATTTACACTTTAGCATTTTTTGAAAAAAACACAAGTCTCAAATTTTGTCATATTTGGTCAAAATCAGGGAAAAGTGATCTTTGTAAACGAGTGTAAATTAGTTGAAATAGCTTATATAAATCTCTTGTTTAGATAATCCTGGGTTATTAGTGGGCTGATGAGACTAATTAATACACTTAACGTAATGTAGATGCTTTTAAGTGTTTTATCGATTTTTAGAAAGATTTCGACAGGTAACTCTACATTTAAACTTTAGCATTTTTTGAAAAAAACACAAGTCTCAAATACCGTCATATTTCGGCAAAATCGGGGAAAAGTTATCTTTGTAAACGAGTGTAAATTAGTTAGAATAGCTTATATAAATCTTTGGGTTAGATAACTTTGGTTTATTATTTCAAAAGGGGAAGATTTAATGTATCAATTAAAATGACATTCCTATTTTTTACTTAGGAATCCATGCTTTATAAACATAAACTCCTCCGATATCGTCAATATCTAAAGGACCTATTTTCTCTCTTGTAAACTTAAAACCTGCCTCCTTTAAGAGTTTTTCATATTCACTACAAGAAACCTTAAAATCACCTAACTCACGTAATCCTGAATCTAGAGCTTGCTGCTCAAGTGTTGCTAATATACCTTCTTCTTTTTCGAGAGCTTTTTGAATAATGTGATTATGATAAGCATTCAGAGCTTGTTCTTTCTCTTCTCGATTATCAGAATCATGTTCTCTTAAAAATTCATCACCAACAATCATCAATCCACCATGCTTTAAATTTTTCTTGACATTTTCAAAATAAATTTCTTTATCAGCCTTTTTAATATGATGATCAGCAAAAGCAGAAAAAATATAATCAAATTGGCCAGGAGGATTATAGTCTCGACTATCTTTATGATAAAGGTTAACTTCAATATCTTGGCTATATGCTCTCAGCTCTCTTTTTTTTATTTTAAGAAGTTTGAAGCAATGCCAGTCAACTTCAATAGCATCTATTTTTCTCAAGTTTCTGAGGCTATTAACAACCTTCATTGTAAAAATGCCTGTTCCAGCACCCAATTCCAAAACGTCAAGTGGGTCTTTAGTCTCCGAACTATGTTTTTGACAAATTCCAATCATTTTTTTTGTCATTTCTTGATAATATTCATGTTTTTCTTCGTGTTCATCATAATCAACAACATCAATGTATTCAGACATTTCAACCCATTTTCTTTTATATTGAGTTAGTCCAGAAAAAATGCGATCACTGATTTCCATAATTTCTTGCTCTGATGTATCTTGACAAGAAATTTCTACCAAAAAGTCAGAATTGATCAATAAATCAAATTGCTTTTGGTATTCGTTAATCTTTTGAGTATTTGCTACAAATGAAATGTTTTTTTGCTCAAGTAACTCATTATCATACATTGCTAATATAGAAGAATTATTTTTTTCATCATGAGAGATTGTAATAACCGAAAAATCTTTGGTATAATTTTCTCCTAAAATATTAGATAATCGAGCATAGCTCATCCCATAAACCTTGTATTTCCGTGAATGTTCTTGCAGAATTTTGTAATAACTTTGAAAATCTTCTGGTTTTGTAAATACAAAAATTCTTTCGTTATTTTCATTAGATGTGTTGCTGATTTTCTTCCCTGTTGGTAGCTTCCAAAATTCTTCTTCAACATCAACAAGTGCAATAGCCTGAACAACTAGATGCGGATAAAAAAGTTCTTGTAAATGAATTAAATATTTTGAATATTCAGAAGCAGGAATTGAATAAGTTGATTTTAAATTATTTGAATAGTTAATTAAATCCGCATAAGACTTAGTAATTATTTTCTGAAACAAGACATTTTTCTGTGCTGATGTATTTTTTTTCAAACGATCCATTGCATTGTGAATCTCTGAAAACTGTTTATCAAGATTACAGTAATATTTATAAGGAGATTTACTAAAATTATCAAACAAAGATTGTAATTTAGGAAACTTATCATTAAGCCAAATATCAATTTCTTCCTTACGTCTTTCTGGTAACATTTCTTGTAGTAATTCATCCCAAGTTTCCCTTCTAAAACCATCACGTTTTTGTAAACAGGCAAGAGGATTACTAATTTCTTCTCCAAAGGTAATTAATTTACAGTTTTCTAGTTTGCCATATAGCCAACCAATCTCAAAATTGATCCAGGGTCTTTTTGATGCACCAGGGGTTAAACAAACAACTCCATAATTAGACTGATTAAGGTTGTCTGACGTTTCTTGAAACCAAGGACTTCCTGATGTAATATCTTCAGAAGAAATCCAAGGTTCTAAATCTCCATACTTAAACATTTCATTTTTAAGACACTCTGCCAATTTTCTTCCAAGTCTTCCAGTCCAAGAAATAAATACTTTAGTCATAATGATTTCTCTCTTTAAATAAAAATTAAGGTATTCCGATTCCAAAAGCTTCTTCTCCTTGTTTTAGTCTACCATGAGTGGGCATTACCATCAGGTAACCATACGGGAACCTAATTGCTGTATCGCCATCATAGGCAACTATCTCATTTTCAGCAATAGAAACAAAGTTCTCAAAATGGCGTATAAAATAAAAATTATGAGTTTGAGATTTAATAATTTTTTTGATTTTAACAACAGTGTTTGAAGTCGAGTTTTGTAATGAGGATTTTGTTAATTTCAGCATTTTTAATTTGTCCAAGACTGATACAATAACATCATAGGCAACTCGATTAGTATTATCTGCATCATGTTGTCCACATTCTACAATAATTCCAATACCTCCAGACCGATCGACTTCATCAATCAACATAGTATGTCCTCGATGAATTTCCCAACCACAGGTATAGAATTGAATTCCTGTCATTGAAAAGAGTTTTAGATGTTCTTCTGTTAAAGTTCCTGCACAAAAAGGGTTTGTTGGTGCAGAAGTAGAATGAAGATCGATTAAGTAATCAACATCTTGAAGAAAAGGAGTAAGCTCTTTAGCCAAGGATAATTCATGTCCAAATGATTTACTATTGCCGAATGAACGATTCAAATCATAGTCAATAAAACGTTTTTGATGTTGAATTGCTTGACAATTAGCAATGATCGTAATTAGACGACCCTTTACTAAAGGAGAGCATGTTAATAACTGATTTTCAAAGGTTTTAATGGCTTGTAATCCACATAATTCATTTCCATGTACCCCAGCGACAAGACAAACAGTTGCTCCCAGCAATTCTGTATCAAATATATTGATATGGCAATTGTTATTTTTGATAGTAACTTTTCTCATATTATTTTCAATAAGCTTAAAATTGAGTAACCTATCAAAACAATATATATAGACGCAAAAAAAATAGGTATATATTTCTCAATTTTAGTCAATCTGCGATACTTTATTGAGAGATGCTCCTCTATTTCCCACTCTCTCGTATAACAGGGAAATGGTAATTTTTGTTCCATTTCAAAAATGACTTTAAATTTAAGATAGTTTAGTTGTTTATATGAATCAATATTCAAGTACCAAGAAATACATAATATTAATCCGAATAATAGGAATAATAAAGACAGTATTTTGTAATTACTGATTATTTTTTCTATATCAGTAAAGAACGTCAAAATACCAAGTAATGCGGAAATAAGTGACAAGTAGAATTGATTAGCTTTACCTCGCCTTGCTGCTACTCTATCCATCATTTCAACATATAGCTTGTATTGTTCAAGTAGATAAGGCAAATTATCAAACTCATCATTTGACCCTTGTTTATTTGACATAATTAATCAAGAATTACACTTTTTTTAAGGTAACTCAACAGAAGTCGGTTTAGCAATATGAGGCAGTCCCCAGCCCAACTTTTCCCTGAGAATACGGAAAAATTCAGGTTCTTCTAGCCTAATAAAACGTGCAGAATAAGGAGACTTTTCCACATAAATTCTATCTTCCGGCAACACATAACACCCTCCATTGCCATCCACAACTAAAACCATTCGGTTAGGAGTAGCAGGAAAAATACTCACCGGTTCCTTATCAGAAAATACCAAAGAACGAGAAGCCAAAGAATGGGGGCAAATAGGGGCTAATTGTAACACTGGGACATCAGGAGTCACCACCGGACCTCCCGCGCTTAAAGAATAGGCTGTAGACCCCGTAGGAGTGGATAAAATCAAACCATCAGCAGCAATATCCACTGGTGCGTGTCTGCCAATTTTGATCTCAAAATGACACATACTGGTCAAAGGTTCGCGGTGAATGACCATTTCATTGAGAGATAAGGCTTCCCATAACAAAGTCTCCCCACGATATAGCTGTACCGTCAACATGGTACGTTCTTCTATTTCGTACTCTCCTGCCAAAACCTTGTCTAGGACTTTTGATAACTGGTTCAGATAAATTTCTGTCAAAAAGCCCATGTGTCCCGTATTAATCGTTAATAAAGGGATACCACAAGGGCCTAACTGTCGATAAGCAGACAATACAGTACCATCTCCCCCCAAGACCAGAGCAAAAGCCATATCTTGATCAAAATTCGGGGGAATTAATTTATCAATGGAAGTATGACAAACAGGACTTTCAGGGTGAGAATAGCCAAGGAGTCCTCCTCGGCCAGTCTCTAAAACAACAGTCCAGCCTTTTTCCGTCAACTCAGTTTGTAAATCTTGAGCAGCTTTACAAGCGACGGGTTTGAGATCGTTATATATAATGCCGACTTTTGGCACAACAAATTATCCTGGATCAGTGTTAACTTATACAGAAGATTTAAAAGGGGTTTTCTTTTTCTTCTTCGCTTTGTTCTTTTCGTAATCGATTTCTTTGAGCTTTTTAAGAATACGACTGAAATACTCTTGAAAATAAGCTTCTAAAGTAGTCGTTTCCTTGACATCAACCCCCAGGGTTTTGTAAACATCATCCATTGAGGCATTTAAGGGTTTACCACTAGCCAAAACTTCAGCGAACGCTAGGCGGTCAGAAATATTATACGTCCATTGGAAGAAACGAGTAAAGCCACGTAAAAATCTTAGCAGTCCCAAGGGTACGCGGGCAATTTTTACTCGTTTATCTGAGAGTCTCTCACATAAGTCGATAATTTCTTCTGGTGTCCAGGCTTTTGTACCGATCATGGGATAGGTTTGTTTTTGGGTTTCGGGAACTTCTAGCACCCGAATGGTTAATCTAGCCACGTCTTGGGTGTCCATATAAGCGATAGGAGTGCTTTCTCCCGAGATCCAAACTGCTTGATTATCCAACATTGGAACAGCGTATTGACCAA
>JAAUYK010115572.1_pt1 | contig 22534 bp, 22 predicted proteins | sample 7278021 | NCBI WGS metagenome assembly JAAUYK01 (sample SAMN14350223, study PRJNA611818) | marine sediment metagenome | isolation source: surface marine sediment (1.8m) | place: French Polynesia: Moorea | collected 2018-08
AACGTGCTGCTAAAAATCTGACATTGCCCGATGCGGACTTCCGGATCGATAATAGCGGTTCTGTAGAAAATAATGTTAAAATTTTAAGGAATTATCTGATATCCTTTTCGTGATTCACTCGTGAAAATAAAAACCATCAGGCGATCTCTTCAACCAATCCTATCTGTAAACCTTCATTGATATTTCTGATGCGATTTTAATTTAACCTTAACGAACCTGGTATAATTTTTTCATGCCTATGTGGCAAAGTGGCAGTTAAACGCTCCTATGATACTGCGAGTATCTAGCATTGATTGAGTTGTGATCAAGTAGAAAGGAGGGTCCTGATGGCCGAAAAGTATCTGCAACACGATCAGATTCCGTATTTATTTGATACTAAATTTTGTAAAACTTTTCGCATGGAAGGTACCAAACTAATTGAGATTTCAAATATCAAAACGCTTCAATCCATCCGGTTGAAATCGATGGAAATTACCCGCAAGGATGCGAGAAAACTGGCGACCGCAACTTTTAGAAACTAGCATTTTATCAATATATTAAAATAAATAGGGTTATTGATACGATGCTCTGGCTATCCATGACCAATCTTTTGGATAGGGGATTTCTAAACAGCTCTGGATAGAAACTTGATATCTGTAAACTCGTTGTTTCAAGAAATGGTGGATATACGTTACACATCCATTTCGATTGCAGTGGTTGGATTCTATCGGACACGGTGTCATTGCAAAGATACCCTCTGCGAATTCTTATACCAACCTTCAGAAAGGTTAATATGGTGAACCTGACGGAACAGATTATATGAATCTTTTTTGCTTAGGTTAGGAAACGTTTTTCCCAAAACACGCTGTGTATACGCAACAAGAAGTTTTAGCGATGGATACCGTGGGTGTTCTCCAATATTTTTTGCCGTTGTTCATCATAACTTTTATTACGGTCAGCCGATATTTGCATTTTTATAAAAGGTAAATATATTTTCAAAATAATAGTGGGTCAGAATGCTGGCACCTAATTATATGCGGCGAGCACTTGCTGCATCACTTTAACTATCTGGGATTCGTCAAACTAAGAATTTGATTTGAATGAACCCTTCAGTCTATACACTGCCGGAGGTCACACAATGGAAAAAAAGCTGAAAAAGAAATCTTTTTGCAAATGGGATAAAAAAGATATTAAGAAAAACATCAATTCTATTTATGATTTAACGGCCAAGCCCAAATACGTTTGTGAAAAATGTGCAAGAGTTTCCAGGCTAAAAGCCAATGTGTGCAAGCCGCATCAATTTAAAATTAAAAAGGCAAAATCTTAAATTCCGGTTGCGTTCAAAGCAAAGCGCGGCATTAAAATTGTTTGTTTGTCAAGCTGCTGAATTTTAGTACCAGCTGCTTCTTTAATAAGTTAGCGTTTGGTCGTCATAACTGACATTCCCACAAATTAAACCGATTCAACAATTGAAGCCCAATGAAAACATTAACGTTTGTGCGCCATGCCAAATCGAGCTGGAAGTTTCCAGAATTAGCTGATCGCGACAGACCCCTGAATAAGAGGGGGAAGCGCGATGCGCCAAACATGGGTAAACGCTTGGCGCTGCGCAATTTTGCTCCGGATGTTATCATCAGTAGCCCGGCGGTACGTGCACTTAAAACGGCTAAAATCATTGCCAAGGCGATCGGTTATCCCAAGAAAAAAATCGTTGTGGAGCCGCAATTTTATGGGGCCGGATCGGAGCAATTTCTTCGAATCATCAGAGGTTTTGAGAATCATGTTGATTGGGTTATGTGTACCGGTCATAATCCAACCCTGACAAGCCTGGCCAACCGGCTGTATCCCGAGCCGATTGGAAATGTCCCTACCTGCGGGATTGTCGAAGTGGCCTTTGACACGGATAGTTGGTCAGATATCGATCAATTAGAGCCTATCAAGTTTGATTTTGATTATCCCAAAAAAGATCATAGCTAGTTTTTCACCACGCTGTCTTTGGAAATAATCAGCGCTGTTTAGTATCAACATAAAAGAAGTTAATAACGAAGCGAAATGAGCAAGCAGCATAGATTTGCAGCCATCGATATCGGGTCCAATGCCGTGCGGCTGCTATTATCGGGAGTTTTTGAAAACAAACAGTCCACTGTTTTCAAGAAAATGGCACTCATGCGCATGCCGATTCGGCTGGGCGAAGATGCTTTTATTCGACATCGTATATCCAAAGAAAAGATTGGCCAACTGGTGACCACCATGCAAGGCTTTAGATCTTTGATCGATGCATATGCTCCGATCGATTATCTGGCGTGTGCCACCTCCGCCATGCGTGAAGCCGACAACAGTGTTGACATATGTGATTCCGTTTTGAAAAAGGCGGGTATTAAGATCAATATCATTGATGGTTTATCTGAAGCCCAGGTCATTTTTGCCAATCGCAGTAAAGATTTTTTTGACGCTAAAAATACCTATTTATATACCGCGGGGGGGGGGGGCAGCACTGAAATCACATTTTTTTCAAAGCATCGCAGAATTGCTTCCCAATCGTTTAACATCGGAACCATTCGCATTTTAAAAGACCTGGTTTCCAAAAGGCACTGGAAAGAGATGAAGCAATGGATTGAAGGCTATAGGGGCGACTATAGCCGTATTGCAGCAATCGGCAGTGGCGGCAATATTAACAAAATTTTTCGGTTGGCCAATACCAAAACTGGCAAACCATTGATTTATGATAAGATGCGAGAAGTTAAAAAATTTCTAAATTCCTTCACCCTTGATCAGCGCATCACCGAATTGAAACTCCGACCCGATCGGGCCGATGTTATTTTGCCGGCGGCCAAGATCTATATGTCGGCAATGAAATGGGCGGGCATTGAAAATATATATGTGCCTCAGATCGGTTTGGCCGATGGTCTGGTCCGTTTACTATTTGAACATCATAAGTCCGGCAAAAAAAACAAGTTGCAACAACTCGGCAATGGTGTCTATTGGAAGATGGCCCTCAATCAATAAACAGATAATATGAAGATGCAGATCACCAACTATACCATCAAAAAGCATCAATCGATAGCAAAACTCCAGGCGACGCTGACCAAGGTCTTTTCAGGATTGTCGGAGGATCGCCATCGCACGGAATTTAGCATTTGGGATACCTTTGACTGGCTTTTATACAAAAAATCCATGCTGTTGATTTTAGAGGAAAACCAACTCAAGCTTCTAAATTTTAAGGATAACCGATGCACGTTGCTGCCTGTTTCATCCGGTGAAGCAATACCACGATTCTGGTGGGAATTTCCGGAAGGGCCATTTCGAACGATTCTCGAGTCAATCGTGGACGTGCGTGCGCTGCTGAAAATGGCCGATTTTAAGAAGGATATCCGCGTATGGCGTCTACTAAATCAAGATGAAAAAACGGTTGCCAAGATCGAGCTGGAATTGATCACAACCGATGGGTCCGGTGAAGCTGCCGCGGTGGATAGGATTTGCAAACTGGTACCGATCAGAGGATATCAAAAGGCACTGCGAACTGCTGAGAAGCAATTGCTGTTTGCGGGAATGCAATCCGTTGGGGATGATTACATTGTGGGTGCACTGCAGAAGGCTGATGTGGCTCCCGGTGTCTATTCCAGCAAGCCTAATTTGCAACTGGACCCACAGGAAAAAACCTGCGAAGCAATCCGGTTAATTCTGGCACACCTGGTACACATCATCCGCTTGAATGAAGACGGCATTAAAAAAGATATCGACAGCGAATTTCTTCACGATTTCAGGGTTTCGGTGCGTCGTTCCCGGGTGCTTTTAGGTCAAATAAAAAATGTTTTGCAACCAGCAGTCATCGAACAATTGCAAAACGATCTGCGAACCCTGGGTACGTGGACCAATCGGCTGCGCGATTTGGATGTATACCTTCTCAAACAGGATCATTATGAAAAATTGCTGCCTGAGCGACTCCAGGGGGGGTTGAAGCGTCTTTTTCAAACCTTGCGAAGACAACGAAAACGCGAACTTGCTAAAATCGTGGCAATTTTAGACTCCGGGGAATATCAATACCGCATTCAAAATATTGAATCGCTCATAAGCTCCAAATTAAAGGTGGCGAACGCCTCCGAGCCTTTGGGCAACACCCCCATTATCGATATCGCCAAAAATGCCATTTACCGGCGACATCGCAAAATCCTAAAAAAAGGGCGACAAATCCAGGTTGATACCCCGGATGAAAAATTGCACCAGTTGAGAATCGATTGTAAAAAGCTAAGGTACCTACTGGAATTTTTTGCTTCGCTTTTTCCTGCGGATAAAATAAAGGGTCTCATCAAACAACTAAAAAACCTTCAAGAAAATTTAGGCGATTTTAATGATCTTTCAGTGCAACAAGATTTTTTAAGCAACTATCTTGCAGCAATGCGTAGCCGCACGGCAGATGCCTATTTAACTGCGGCTGCCAGTGGGGGCTTAATTTGCCGATTGAACGATGCCCAAAGACAATGCCGAGCGGAATTTATGTCTGTATTTCGACAGTACAACTCACCCAAGAATAGAGACCGCTTTTCCGCCCTTTTTAAATGATATGCATGTCTGGGAGATTTTCCTGTGAAGATCATTTCATTCTACAGCATAAAAGGCGGGGTTGGAAAAACGGCTGCGTGTGTGAACCTTGCCTATTTGGCGGCCGTTCAAAATCAACGAACATTGATATGTGATCTCGATCCCCAGGGCTCCGCCTCATATTATTTTAGAATTCGGCCTGCATCAAAATTCAGTGGCAAAAAATTTTTGAAAGGTGGTATTCATTTAGAAAAAAACATTAAAGGCACCGATTTTGACAATTTGGACCTTTTGCCATCGGAGTTGTCTTTCCGCAATCTCGATATTTTATTGGATGACATGAAACGCTCCCATAAACGCTTGAAACAGGTACTGAGCCTGTTTAATAGGGATTACGATTATGTATTTTTGGACTGTCCACCCAATATTACATTGTTGTCTGAAAATGTGTTCTTTGCATCTGATATTATTTTTTCTCCTCTGATTCCAACGACCTTGTCTGTGATTACCCTTGAAAAGCTTTTCACCTTTTTTAGGCGCCAAGAATTGGATGGCTCCAAAATTTACCCTTTTTTTTCGATGGTCGAAAAGCGAAAAAAAATGCATCGGCAATTTATGGGCGATAAGCGTTTCAACCAATTCAATTTTTTAAAATCCAATATTCCCTATTCTGCAGATGTCGAAAAAATGGGAATTTACCGCCAGCCCGTGGTGCATCGTTCTCCCCAATCTCCGGGTTCCATGGCTTACAAGTCTTTGTGGAATGAAATTGGTTTCATTGACGGGATGCCGCATTAAGATGTTTCGGGATGTTAAATAAATGGAGATTGAAAGAAAATTTTTAATCGCTGAACTTCCAGACTCATTCAAAGCGTTAAGCGGTCTCAACATTCGGCAAGGATATATCATTATTACCGACGACGGTTTTGAGTTGCGTTTACGACAAAAGGATGACCGTTTTTATCAAACCATCAAGCAGGGATCGGGTTTAGTCCGACAAGAAGATGAGATTGAGCTAACTCATACTCAGTTTCAAACCTTATGGCCGTTGACGGCTAATCGCCGAATTGAAAAAGTTCGTTATGAAATTCCTGTTGGGGATTTGATTGGCGAACTGGATATTTTTAGCGAACAACTAGAAGGCTTGCTATTGGTGGAAGTTGAATTTGAGACCCTTGAGCAAAGCCAATCCTTTAAGGCGCCATCTTGGTTTGGCGCAGAAGTCACGGATGATAAGCGGTTTAAAAATCAGCAATTGGCCATGCATGGATTTCCCAAAACAGCGGCGGCGTCATAGTGATAGGATGTTGATATGAACATTGAACCCAGCGATCAATCTATTTATTATCCCCAATCGGGGGTGATTCCCTATCGCATCGTTAACGATGAAATCGAAATATTGCTAATTACCACCAACAACCGCAAACATTGGACCATACCCAAAGGATTGATTGATGATGGATTTTCGTCGGCCGAAGCAGCCGTTCAGGAAGCCTATGAGGAAGCCGGTATCAAGGGCGAACTGTGCGAGGCGAGTGTCGGGCGTTATCAATACCACAAATGGGGGGGCACCTGCGATGTTGAGGTTTTTTTACTGGCAGTCACCCAACTGTTAGACCACTGGCCCGAAGATTATTTCCGTGAGCGTGTTTGGAAGCATCTTGATGAGGCGCGTGCAATGGTCAAACATAAGGGCTTGCGTGATATTTTGAGTCAAATCGCACCGATCATTTATGACGCGCAACGCCCATCCCCATAGACGCTATGGGGTTATCGCTGTACCATTTTTCTTTATGTACCAGCTTTTTTAGTGTTACACTAATAAGTGTAATCCGATGTATGCTATTCTCGCAAGGAGGCAATCATGAACATGAACGACCTTACGCAGGTAAAGCATATCGGGGCTGCAAGAATGAAATTGCTCAATGATGCGGGTATCACCACCATTAAGCAATTGCATGAAACCCCTCTTGAAGAGCTTTCTCAGATAGAAAATATTCGCCCACATTATGCCAGGCTGATCAAGGAGGCGGTAAAGGAGTTGTATGGGCAAACGACGCCAAAACCGGCCCTCAAAGCCGGGACTGGTAAAGATAAGAAAAATGCCTTAATCCATCAGGATTTACAAAAAGAGATAAAAATCCTTAAAAAGCGTTTAAAACAGACCAACGAAAATTTAAAGCCCTTGGGAAAAAAGAAGTATCTGGCATCGTATATTGAATTGAAAAAAAGATCCAAATCGCTCAGGGCTCGTCTCAAGTCATTAGGTCTACATCAAAGCAATTTATCCAGGAAGGAACAGAAAAAAATTATAAAAAAAGCAGGATCTCTGATTTCGTCCTTAAAAATCGCGGGTAAAAAACCTAAAAAGAAAAATTATAAAAGGATTGTTAGAGAAATCCAGTCATTTTCAAATTCGCTTAAATAGAACCGTTTCCGTATGGTGACAGTTTGGCCTGATAGCCGGTGGCGGTTTTAAAAATTCGTTTTTTAGAACTTTCTTAAAGTCAAAATCGACCCAGCGCTTTTTTTATGTATGCCGATAAGCATTTAGGAGTTGATATGAAAGCCACGAAGATAATGGAAAGCAAGCAAGGTCATCCAGAAGAGAAATCGGCCGGTTCAACGGCACAGATTAGAGACGTGATGAAGAAGGTCGATACGGATGTGACGTGTTTTGCACCGGACAAGCGACTTAAAAAGGTACTGAAAGTTTTAAATAAACAGGATAAGGAAGAAATAATTCAGGCAGTATTGGAGAAATATTACAACAAAGAGGAGTTGAAACCTTACCAGGCCGAGCTTATTAAAATGCACCGGCATTTGGAACGAACCCTAAAAAAAATGGTGATCCTTTTCGATGGCCGGGATGCTTCGGGCAAAGGTGGCACCATCCGACGGGTAACACGTTACATGAACGAAAAAAGATATCACGTGGTAGCACTGGGCAAACCTAATAGCAGCCAGAAGACAGAGCTGCATATCAAACGTTATATTGAGCATTTTCCTTATGCCGGGGAAGTTGTTTTATTTGACCGCAGCTGGTACAACCGCGCCCTGGTGGAGCCGGTGATGGGATTTTGCACACTGAAGCAATACAACCGATTTATGAAGAAAGTGAATAGTTACGAGCAAAATTTTCTAGAGGATGAGGGCCGGACAATCCTGCTAAAACTTTATTTCTCGGTCAGTAAAAATGAACAGGCCCGTCGCTTTGAGAGGCGCAAAAATGATCCCTTAAGGCAATGGAAACTTTCGGAAGTAGATTTACAGGCCCAGGAATTGTGGGATGAATTTACCGAAAAGAAATTTCAGTTGCTAAAACGAACGCACACAAAAAAGTCTCCCTGGTATGTGATACGATCAGACGATAAACATTTAGCCCGACGGGAGACCATGAAGGTGATCCTTAATGCCGTGCGCTACAGAGGCAGAAACCGTAAGTTAAACTTCACGCCGGATCCGGAGATTGTTATACCGGGCAATAAAGAATTAAAAATAATGAGAATGCAGCAAAAGAAATATGGGAAATCCCTGGTTTGATCTCTACAGAGCACTTAAAGATGTTTTGTCCATTATGTGCTATACTGATGTTGGGTTGGTGTGTAGCATGAATTAAAGGAGGCAAATATGGCTAAAGGCACTACACAGACATCAAAACCGAAAAACCTAAAAGCCCCAAAAACAAAACAAATTCCTGCTAAGCACAAAGATGCGTCCAATGCAAAAAATGAGTTAGTCACTAAAAATGGGAATAGACCCAGGAAATTAAAGAAGAAATTATCCGAACACACCGCCTTTAAGAATTTGCATAAATCCCAAACGAAAAACCGTCAGGCCGTTTGGGTCAAGAAATTCACCCTTGACTATGAAGAGGAACTGCACAAGCTGCAAATCGAATTGTTGAAGATGCAAAAGCATGTCAAGAATGAAGGATTGCGCATCATTGCCTTATTTGAAGGGCGGGATGCTGCCGGCAAGGGCGGTACGATTAAACGCATTACGGAACATTTGAATCCGCGGGGCACTACAGTCGTAGCCCTTTCAGCCCCCAGCGACACTGAACGGACACAGTGGTATTTTCAAAGATACATTCAACATTTTCCATCGGCCGGAGAGATCGTGCTGTTCGACCGTAGTTGGTATAATCGTGCCATGGTTGAACCTGTGATGGGATTCTGTAGCGATGAGCAAAATAAGCGTTTTTTAAAAGATGTACCCTTTCTTGAAGAGATGATTGTCAAGGACGGTATTATTTTATTTAAATTTTTCTTTTCCGTTTCTAAAAACGAGCAGCTGCGTCGGTTTGACTCGAGAGAGACCGATCCATTAAAACATTTTAAAATATCCCCGGTGGACAGAATGGCTCAAGACCTGTGGGATGATTATACCGTCAGAAAATTTCAGATGCTTAATGAAACCAACCGAACCCTTGCGCCCTGGACCATTATTCGCTCCGACAATAAAAAATTGGCACGTCTCAACTGTATCAAGCATATTCTGTCCCAAATCAAATATGAGGATAAAATTTCTAAAAAAGAACTGCGAAGCGATCCTAACATTTTGATTTCGGGTATTGAGGAAATCAGATTCCTTGAGAAACACTTATTGAAGCCCACTGAATTACCCGGATAATAGAAAGTATTCCTCACAGCTTGGCAGTCTAGGAGCGATTGATAATGCTACAAGCTTTTCGTGAACAACAAACTACCTTTTCTTAATTGTATACCGGATCTAGTTGAATCACGCATAATCCAGAAATCATATATAAGCTATCCATTTTATAGAGAGAGGGAACCGTCATGCCATTAACACAAAAAATAAAAGACCGAATGATTCCAATAAAAAACTACGCAACGATTACCCCGGATGCCACTTTGAGGAAAGCGGCACGCTCATTAAGAAAATCATTTTTTGAATTGGATGGCGGTATGCGCACCGTAGCGGGTCCCCGCGTCGTTCTTGTCACGGATGAAAATATGAAATTGTTAGGAATTTTGGACTTTAAATGCTTTCTTGAGAATTATTTCCCGCAAATCGGCGGACTGGCTAAAAAAATATTGGTCAAGGATATTATGCTGAAAGTCAAGGGAGCGATTGACGTTTCTGCCACAGTGGAGGAGGGACTTAGAACAATTGTTCAAAACAAAATAAGCGTGCTGCCCGTATATGACGGTGATAAAGCGGTGGGCCTTGTTCGGGATACGGATATTTTCCTTGCGATCACGGATAGTTTGGAAAAAGAAACTTGAATTACCTCTGGGTCGTCTTCGGCATTACCCTTTCAATTTGTTTTCTAGCTTTAAATAGGAGTAGATTATTACGAGGTTAAAGAATTATTTGATCAAAACGGGTACAATGCCTGCTTTGTTTCGCCGCCTGCAATGGTTTACGCTGCGTTGAAGCTGATGGCCGAAAAAGAGATCGGTGCGCCTGTGTCGAATAAACCAATCTATTCTTGTATGCGACTGGTCTGATCACCGTAAACCTGTACGTATATCCGGGGCATTTGCAGGATCATTGCTACCAAGACATGGTTCCTATTAATAGCTAGAAAGTAGTTAAAAGATCATTTAACCGAGATGGGACTGTCCTACGCCGGCATTTTATGAAAGGGACAAACATTTAGGGGTACAGAACCATTCGGACAGGGGCAGTCTGGTAGAAAAGGGTTACTACAAGTCAAATGCAAAGAACGCATCAATTACTTTGAAATCATGGCCCTCATCATGTCGCCGGCGTTTTCAGCATGGTCGGCGATTCTTCCGATTTTTTCAGCCAATCCTACCATGTGAAAAATAGTGACCGGATCAATATCTAGGTTGAATATTTTGCGTTTTAGATCGTCTTCGTATTTATCTGCTTCGTTTTCAATGAGTCGTAGATTGTGAATCAGCTCTTTAACATTATTGCGCTGGTCTTCAGAGTAGTTTTTAAAGTAATCACGGGCTTCCTTGACAATTTTACTTAAAAGCTCGATGGGTTCTAAGGTCGCATCGATAAATATGAAAAAGTCTTTCTGAAGTTCTTCGGGAATGGCCGGCTCGTCGCGATAGGATATCCAGTTTAAGGTCTCCTCGACTGCATCCAGGACACTATCCTGTTCGCGTAAATAACGGAACAGTTGAAATTTTTCCACCGGCATCAAAGTGCCTTTGGGAAGATGACCCCGGATGCGGCGTTTAATGGCATCGGCGTCACTTTCAATTTCACCGATTTCCTGTTTCAGTTCTAAAAAACGTCTGCAGCGCAAGGCACAATGGCATTCGATGGCTTCCTGGAAAGTCAAGGTGCATTCTTTGACCTTTTCGGCATGTTCCTGAAGGCCTTCAAACGGCGATGTGATAAACATGGATTTAAAAGGCAGTCGCATGATAACCTCTTTTAAATAAAGATTTGTAGAATTTTAAAAAGACACATACTGGTTATTGCTGCCGCAGGCACTGTCAGCACCCAATATATCATAATTTGAAAGATAATTCTAAAATTGACAGCTTCCAGTCCGCGCGCAATGCCAACACCCAACACGCCCCCCACAGCGGCATGGGTTGTTGAAACCGGCAATCCCATCTTGGATGCAATCATCACCGTCGTTGCGGCAGCAAAATCAACCGAGAATCCGCGCGTGTTGGTCAGGGTTGTAATTTTGTGACCCAAAGTATCCATAACGCGATAGCCGGCCATAGATATACCGGCGGCAATGCCAACACCGCCAAATAGCAATAAAAAGGTCGGCACCGGCACTTTGCCGCCGACGCTGCCGGTTTTAACCAAGAAATAGATGACTGCCAATGGCCCGATGGCATTGGCGACATCATTGGCACCCTGTGCCAATGCAACGTAACAGGAAGTCCCGATTTGTATCCGTCTGAATATTTCCTCAGCCCCTTTTTCAGCTTTGTCTTTGAAAAAATGCCTGAGTACCAGATAGCCGATCAAACCACCAATGACTGCCATTAAAATGGCTATCAGCACAGCCGTAAAGGTACCCACCGCCAGTTTTTTGCCCAAAGGGGTTTTAAACAGAAACGATAGAAAAACCACCATAAATGCTGTCCCAATAAAAATCGGGGATAATTTCAAGGCCCATTCAAAAGGATTGTGTCGGGATAAAATCGATCGAATGATGATTTTAAACATCACAAAGGCGATAATCATGGCAAAGACCGGTGAGATCACCCAACTCATAACGACTGCTGCCAGTTTGGCCCAGTTAATAACCGAAAAGCCACCGGCCATGATGCCGAAGCCGATCATGGCGCCGACAATGGAGTGGGTGGTTGAGACCGGCAATGATTTCCAGGTGGCAAAGCTGACCCACAGAGCTGCTGCCAGCAGCGCAGAAAGTGCACCGATTAGCGCAATTTGCGGATCGGCTAAAATATCGGTGGAGACAATGCCTTTGCGGATGGTGTTGGTGACATGCGAACCGATGAAAACCGCACCAACGACGTTTAATATGCCTGCAATGAAAATTGCCTGACGGATGGTAATCGCCTTGGCGCCGACAGCAGAAGCCATGGAATTGGCCACATCATTGGCGCCGATATTCCATGCCATATAAAAACCGAAGATATAGCCGACGATCAGGATGTAATATTCAGGGGCCAAGTCGGTACCGGTGTTTTCCTGAAACGAATCAATGTCTGTTTAAAATTCGTATTTAAATAAAACTAGCAAGGAAGGTTTTTCTGAAAAATTGTTGGGGGGTATATAGATGAATGCTTCGGGTAGGTCAAACAAAAAATTGAATCGAATTAGGGTCAAAAACGTAACGCTGGCCGAATTTTCAATCATGAAAAAGCGACCAGTTTCCAAAATTTGGAAATATATGCCTGTTTTCACATTGCCATATCGAGCCGCCTTGTTTAGGCTAGCGTCATGAGATCCAAATCGCCCTATCATTTAACCCTGATTGTCTGTATTTCGGAAATTTTTGCGCTATCATCGATCGCCACTTTTCCGGCCTTATTGCCAACCTTTCAAAACGAGTGGCAATTAAGCCACACCGCCGCCGGATGGATCAGTGCCGGTTACTATGCCGGCTACATGGCTCTGGTACCGTGGCTATCCGGTATAACCGACAGGATCGATGCCCGCAAAATCATGGGCTTCGGTGCGATACTGGGCATCCTGACCGCGCTAGGCTATGCTCTGTTTGCGCAGGGTTTCTGGTCGGCCCTGATTCTGCGTTTTTTATCAGGTATCAGCCTGGCAGGGATTTACATGCCCGGGCTAAAAGTGGTCAGCGATCACACAGAGGGCGCGCTGCAATCCCGATTTGTCTCCTTTTATACGGCCAGTTTCAGTATCGGTGCCAGTCTGTCGTATCTTGTGGCGGGTGAGATAAATGCCATGGCCGGGTGGCGTTGGGCATTTGCCACTTCGGCAATAGGAACGCTCATCGCTCTGGTTATTGTCATTTTGTATGTACCCAGCGGTAAAGTCTCCATTACTCACAAAAGAATGTTTTTATCAGATATAAGGGTTGTCCTTAAATCCCGTGAAGCCATGGCATATGTGTTGGGTTATGCGGCGCACATGTGGGAGCTCTTTTCTTTTCGCGCCTGGATGGTGGCCTTTCTCGTTTTTAGCATTCACCTGCAACCGACAGGTGCTTTTACATGGCGACCGACCCAGGTAGCGTTTCTGATAAACTTAATCGGTCTGCCGGCCAGCATCGGCGGCAATGAATTATCACGGCGATTCGGCCGGCGAAAAGTGGTGTCTTGGGTAATGATCATATCGGTGGGATTGGGGGCGGTTCTCGGTTTTACGGCGCCGCTGCCTTATTTTCTGGTGGTGTTGCTGGTGATCCTTTATGGTATTACCGTAACAGGCGATTCCGCTTCTTTGACAGCCGGGGCGGTGGCGGCGGCACCGGAAGGTTTGCGAGGAACTACCCTGGCGGTGCATTCAACCATTGGATTTGGTGCAGCTTTTTTGGGACCGCTGGCCATCGGCATGGTTCTGGACATTTTTGGCGGCAATCGCTTGGCGTGGGGCATGGGATTTCTCGCTATGGCAGGCGGGTGTCTACTGGGGCCGTTTTTTTTACATTACCTCGGATCAAAGGCCAAAAATTGAAACTTTATGTAGAGTAGAAGCAAAAGCTCGGCAGGTACTATTGTACGGCGCTGTGGCTTTTTCTGGCCAATTAGCATGGTAATTTTCATTCTTTGATCTTTCCCAATTGTAACCCCGTTGTCATCAGAAATGTTTTGGCAATATTGGCGGTATAAACATTGATTTGCTTAAGATGGTCCATTAATTCCATGTGGATTTCATGGGTTTCCACAGATTCATGCCGTTTCTGATGCAGCCGTTCCAGATGCCGGAGCCGGTAAGTCGTTTCTAGGTCTAAGTACTTGCCCTCTTTGGCCATAATTTTGCGAGCGACGCGCATGTTGCGCTCCGCAAACGCTTCTTTCAATCGGCTGATTTGTTTGCAGACCTTTACATGGTAAATCATGAGTTCCTCTTTGCCTTCTTCGGAAAAATCAGCATTCAATTTTTGCTTTTTTTCAATCAAGGGTAGCATATTGCGGTGAATAATATCACCGATGCTTTCCATATCATTGGCAATTGTAATCATGCCATACACTTCACTCACCTGCTCATCCGATAATTCCTGCCGGGCAACACGGATGAGATAATCCACGATTTTTTCATCAAGAAAGTCGATTTTTTCTTCCCGCATATCAAGGCCTTCGAGCAACTTCAGCTGCGGAAAAATTTCATCCCGCGTGGGGATTTCTTTGACCAAAAGATCAGCCTCTTCCTTGGAAGCCTCCTGCCGGGATATCCATTTGGCATCCGACACAAATGGAATGATAATGGCCCGCAGCATACGCCCCAGTATATTTGCCATGCGCGAAATCTCGGTACGCGCCAGATCAATGGCAAATTCCGGCGTTGTTATCATGCTGTCATCCAAATGCCATGTGGCTGGGATGACATCTTTCATTTTTTCATCACGGGGTAATATTTTCAGCAGGATGCCGGCAAAAATCGTCGTAAAGGGTATGAAAACGAGGCCCAGGCTAACGTTGAAGATGGTATGGGCATTGGCAATTTGACGAGCGGTATCGGATCCGAATTTAGCAGCAATGGTGCGGATGATTTCAGCAAACGTTGGGATCCAGAAAATAAATAGCAGCACACCGCTCACCTTAAACAAGACATGGGCCAGCGCCACACGTTTGGCCTCGCGGGATGTGCCGATGCTGGCTAAGCCGGCCGTGATACAGGTGCCAATGTTGGCGCCGAAAACCAGAGGAATGCCGGCCTCCAGCGTGATTAACCCCTGCTGGGCCAGTACGATGACAATGCCGGTAAATGCGCTGCTGCTTTGAACTAGGGCGGTAAACACCGTTCCAATTAGCAACCCCATCAGCGGATTCTCCAGCCCTTTCATCACGTTGATAAACTCTGGGTAAGTTCGCAAGGGCTTCATGGCATCGCTCATCAGCTTCATGCCGTAGAAAAGGATGCCGAATCCTAATAGAACTTCGCCAAGGTTTCTAAAGAAATCGTTTTTACCAAACATCCGCATGCCAAAACCCACGGCCACCAGCAAGAGGGCATAATCGGTTACTTTGAAGGCGATTAACTGGGCGGTGATAGTGGTACCGATATCCGCTCCTAAAATTACGCCCAGTGATTGGGCGAAGGTCATTAGTTCGGCCTGCACAAAGCTAACCAACATCACGGTAGTGGCACTGCTGGATTGAATCACTGTGGTGACAAAGGCGCCGACAAATAGAGCAATGATACGGTTGTTTGTCAGAGCCGAGAGGATCGCACGCATTTTATGGCCGGCGGTCTTTTTCATGCCTTCGCTCATTTTCTCCATTCCATAGAGAAACAGGGCCAATCCGCCGAAAAGACCAATGATCAGAAATCCCCATGAAATAGATGATGCTTGATCGCTGCCGGCCAGCGCGGTGCCGGGGAGAAACACGCAAAGGATGGTGGCAAGCAAGAGAATGCTTCGCATGGTTATATGGTTGATAATGATGCTCATATTGCTGACAATATCAGGACAATAATATAATTTGCAAGCGTGTAGGTGCGTTATCTGGCTCAGCGGTTATCCGTTATCGCGGATTTAATCATCACAGTCGGCATCAGGCCGGATAGCAACACACGTGATGGTTGCAGGTGGTGATTGGCTGCCAACGACGGCAACGAATAAGATGTGTGAATAAAGGGTATAGCTGGGGAAAAAATTGAAACATTGCTGCAGTCTGCCGAAACGTTTATTGTGCCGGTAAATATAAGGTAAATTTACTGCCTTTACCGGGTGTGCTGTCGACAGTCACGCTGCCGCCATGGACCTGGGCAATATGTTTGACAATGGCAAGCCCCAGACCGGTGCCGCCTAATTTGCGGCTACGCGCTTTGTCCACCCGGTAAAATCGTTCAAAGAGGCGCGGTAAATGGTTGCTGGCAATACCAATACCGTGGTCTTTAAAGTTCAATGCCAATTGGCCATTTTCTGCGACAACACTCACCTGCACACTGCTTTCGGCCTCGCTGTATTTAATGGCATTGTCGAGCAAATTGACAACCGCTTGCTCTATCAATTGCCGATCGACCTTCACTGTCGTATTTTCGGGACAATTTAATTCCACAAAAATGTTTTTGGCCTCGGCCTTGGACTGGCATACCTGGATGGCAGTTTGCATCACATCACGCAAACGACTCTCTTTAAATTGAATGGCTTTTTTCTCGCCTTCTTGTTCGATACGCGACAGCGAAAGCAGATCCTCTACGATGGCATTGAGCCGGTTCACATGTTTCAGAGTAATATCTAAAAAGCGGTGTGACTCTTCGATGTTTTCCACATGGTTGTGGCGCAGAGTTTCCACAAAACCTTTGATGGCTGTAAGGGGTGTTTTGATTTCATGCGAAACGTTGGCAACAAATTCACGCCGAATGTTTTCCAGCCGGCGCAGTTGGGTGACGTCCTGCAATACGACCAGCAAGCCAATGGGGTTTTCCTGGGCATCTTTTAATGGGGAACTATGGACATGAATTTCGCGTTCCTCATTCTGATACAGGTTAATGTCGCCTTCAACGATCATATTAGTCGACAAAGCCTGCTGAATAATTTTTTGCAGTGGTGGATTACGCAGAGCCTCCTGCACACTGCGATTTTTTAAATAGTCGACGGTGCTGTTAAACATTTTGGCAGCCGCGGCATTAATACTGATGATGTTATCCTTGGTATCAATCGCAATAACGCCTTCCACCATGCTGGATAGAATAACTTCAACTTCGTTGCGCTGGTTAATAATAGTTTGGATGCGGTCGTTAAGCTGTGACGCCATGGCGTTAAGCGATTCGGTAAGGCCCGCTAGTTCCTCGGTATCAGGTGAAGGCAGCCGGTGGGAAAGATCGCCCTGGGCGAACCGGGTTGCTCCGGATTTCATTTTTTGAATTGGTTTGCTGATGCGGCGCGAAATATAAAAGCTGATACCAGTGGCGATGATGGCAATCAAGAAGCCGCCTATTGCGATTTTAAGTTGAACGGCGTGCAGGGTTTGATCAATGGAAGTAATCGGTATCGACGTACGAATAATGGCAGCAGGCTTATCGTTGTGTTTAACCGGAATAGCCACATACATCAGTTTCTGTTGCACCGTTGCGCTGAAACGAATTGCGGTACCGATGCTGCCGGCTAAGGCCTGGGCGATTTCCGGTCGTTTGGCATGGTTATCCATGCGGCTGGGATTTTCTTCGGTGTCACCGATAACGCGCCCGGTGGGCAATATAACCGTGATGCGTGTGGCGGCTGATGAACCAATGGCTTTGCATATAAAGTCAACAGCTAATTGGTCCAGAGGCGCTAAATATTGGGAAATTTGTTTTTCAACCAGATGGGCGCGGGCTTCCAGATCGTTTCGGGCTTGTTCCAGGAAAAATTGGCGGAGGGCGCTGGATGCATACCAGGTAACGGCCGTCAGCGACAATATGATGGTGATGACGTAATACGGAAATAGATGCCATATCAGCCGGCGTTTTTTTTTCATGCGCTAATTTCTTCCATAAATTTGTAGCCGACCCCTCTGACGGTTTCAATATGCTTGCCGTAGGGGCCAAGCTTTTTGCGTAATCCGACAATTTGAACATCTACGGAACGGTCGGTCACGGGATAATTGTCACCCCTTACCAAATCAACGATTTGTGATCGGGTGAATACCCAACCGGGTCGTTTCGCTAAAAAATAAAGTACTTGAAATTCGGTAAAAGTCAACTCGACCTTTTGGCCGTCAATGGTGACGGAGCGCCGGCCAGGATGGATATGGATGCCATGGATATTGAGTTCATTCATATCGGCCACCGGTTCCTGCGACTTGCGTCTCAGCACGGCACGGACACGCGCTAATAAAACCCGCGGACTGAATGGCTTGGTGATATAGTCATCGGCACCCAGCTCCAATCCAGCAACCACATCGGCCTCTTCACCTTTAGCGGTGAGCATGATGATCGGTATGTCCTGGGTTTTGGGGTCGTTTTTCAGGGTTTTGGCCACTTCCAGACCGTCGATTCCGGGAAGCATGAGATCCAGCACGATGAGCTCGGGCGGATCTGTTCTCACCTTTTTTAATGTTTTTTCGCCGGATTCAGCCGCTTCAATTTGGTAGCCTTCCCGGGCCAAATTATAGCGAAGAAGCTCCAGGATATCTTCTTCATCATCAACAATTAAAATTTTTTCTTTCGCCACGATGCACCTGCAATTGGTCTCGCCTGCTTACAACGGCGATGATTGAGGGTTATTTGATTCTTGATGGCCAACCTTCCCGCAAGTTCGGTCAGTTGACGTCCGCTAAATGGATATACTTTTGATCTTGGCATTCAAAAACTGGGGTGTTTGCTTGCATATTGGCTTCAATAAACGGTCAGCGAATCCGGCCATTCCATATTTCAGTAGTTTCATACGCAACACTTAAGTGCAAACTGAAAAATGTGGCTCTAATATATTAAATAATGTGCTATCAAATAGTTAGATAATAATTAGATTTTTGTTAGGATTAGTAAAAATAAAACAATTATTTTAGGATTGGCGTATTAAAGCTTGGTTTGTTTTGGTATTATGTGCGTGCTGGTATGCGATCGGCTGTGTTTGTTAGATTTGTGTTAAGAAGTGTGAAATCTTGATGGGTTGTCAATGTGCTCAAAACGAAAAATAAATCGAAATCCGCTAAACAATTTAACCAGTCGTCATTTTTGCACAATATCTTAGTTGTGTTTACCACAGCAGCTTCCAGGACCGTTGCAATGAGACGTTGCGGGTGATGAGCCGCAGCAGGCGGTATCGCCAGTTCCAGGAAAGGCAGCGTTGGATTTACCGTTGTAGGACGAGTGGGCCGACAAAAGTTTGCGAAGATTTTGGCTTTGGCAATGCTGGCACTGGGCTTGATCGTCTGAATTGGCCATCAATATTTCACTTAACGCGCCACAATCCAGGCACAGAAAATCATATAACGGCATTAATATCTCCTTGCATTTAATGGTAAACAGTCGACTGGATAATGAGCATATACTCATAAACTTTTAAAAGATTTTGATCTGTTTTACAAGGCCAAAGTTATGGTAAAGAGATCGGGGTGGACTTAAAAAGAAACTATGATTGCGCATTCCAAGGCATCGCTATCACATAAAAAGAGGCAACGCCCCATGATGATAAAAGTTGTTTCCTGGGTGGCCGTTTTGTATGTCGTATATGGCCTTCTATTGTTTTTATTGCAGCGCCAAATGATGTTTCCGCGCTACATGATTGGCGATCCCCCCGAAAAAACCATCGAAATTCCGGGGTTTGAAAAGATCTGGTTGGATATGCCCTGGGGCAAGGTTGAAACCTGGTATTTTCCGCCGGTTGCCGCTGGCAATGCCTCCGGTCCATGGCCGGTGGTTATATATGGCCATGGCAACGGCGAGCTGATCGATTTTTGGCCGGAAATGCTGCAGCCGTTTACCCAAATGGGTCTTGGATTGTTGTTGGTCGAATACCCGGGCTATGGCCGCTCAGACGGCAAGCCTTCCCAAAAAAGTATTACGCAAACGTTTATCGCCGCTTATGAAAAAATCACGGCCCGTGCGGAAGTGGATGCCAAGCGTATGATTCTTTTCGGGCGCTCCATCGGCGGCGGGGGCATCTGCCAATTGGCCAATCAAAAGCCATCCGCCGCACTTATTCTGATGTCCACCTTCACCAGTGCGCGTTCCTTTGCCACCCAATACCTGGTTCCCGGATTTCTGGTCAAAGACCCCTTTGACAACCTGGCGGTTGTTAAAAGGTATTCAAAACCGACGCTTCTAATCCATGGAAAGTATGATGAAATCATCCGATATTCCCATGTCATCAAACTGCACCAAGCCGCCGCCAACAGCCGCTTAATTACCTATCAGAGCGGACACAACGACTGTCCGCCCGACTGGGCGCATTTCTGGCGGGATGTGCGTTCGTTTCTGGCATCCCACGACTTGATCGAAAAATCAGCCCTTGATCTAAAGAACCAAGCTAACCCAGCAGCCAATTAGTCTGTCTGATAGGCCATTCAGTTTGGAATATTGTCATCCCTCATAACAAGAAATCTAAAAGCCTTTCCTTTATTTCAGCTGTTTCCCAGGGTCTGCGATACCTTTAATACAACACCACAGGGGCGCCAATCGGCACCTGGTAACATTTTAGGTTATTATAAGTTAATATGAGTTCATTTAGTTACATTTTAGACCTTTAAATAAAATTATATTGACATAAAGTTACCATAACAATATACAAAAATCCTTTCATTAATGGTGCTAGATTCGACCTGAAATTTATTTGTTGAGCGGTTAACCGCAAATCCACAATAGAGCCCAAGCCGTCGCTATGAAAAAATTTTTGACCACCAAAGAGGTCGCCCAGTTTTTGGATGTGAACGAAAAAATGGTGTACAGCCTTGTTTCCGAAAAAGGGCTGCCGGCCTCAAAAGTTACCGGAAAATGGTTGTTTCCCCGACACCTGGTTGAGCAGTGGATTGAAACCAATACGATCAACTATCCTGAAGGCCGGTCCAAACTCCCTCCCTATCAGGGATTGTTGATTATTGCGGGCAGCAATGATCCACTGCTTGACCGCACCATTTCCCTGTTTAATAACCGCCATGCTGAGCATGTCGCCGTGTTTGGAAATTTAGGCAGCATGGGCGGGTTGCGGGTTTTACGCCAGAATCTCTGTCACATCGCTTCCAGTCATCTGTTGCAGGATAATGAAAGTGAATACAATTTTGATTTTGCCTTGAAGGAACTGGACCAAATGCCGGCGGTGGTCAATTTTTGTCGACGTGAGCAGGGCCTGCTGGTGCAAAAGGGCAATCCTAAAGAGATTAACAGCATCAACGATTTGGGCAAACCGGGCATTAAGTTGGTGAATCGATCATTGGGCACCGGCACACGCTTGCTGCTGGATCGGGAGCTAAAACTCAGCGGCATATCGGGGGAAAAAATTGACGGCTATACCAATGAGGTCAACAAGCATTTGGATGTTGGTCTGGAGGTTCTGTCAGCCAGGGCGGATGCCGGCCCCGGCATCAAGGCGGTCGCCGGGCTTTTGGATCTTGATTTCATGCCGATTCGCTGGGAACGCTACGATTTAATGGTATCCAAAGATCGTTTTTTTGATGAGGGTGTGCAACGCTTTGTGAGCTTGTTGCATGGCAAAGCGTTCCGCGATCTGGCCAATTCTTTCCAGGGCTACGACCTTTTGCTAAGTGGGAAAATGGTATTTCCTCAGCCCAAGGATGCGCCGGAGGTGGGTGATGATGCCAAGGCGTAGATTGTCTGCATATAATCTTTCATTATAAATCGACTAACGGCGTGAGATAACGGAAAGGAGTGCTTTTAATGAGGCGGAAGGTTTTCGTTTTAACGTTGGTGATGATGGGGATTCTGGGTGCGGTAACCAATGGTGGTGCGGAAGACAAGATTATCAAAATGTCGACCACCACCAGTACCCAGGCATCCGGACTGCTGGATGTGTTATTGCCGGAACTTCAAAAAGACACCGGTTTGCGGGTCAAAGTATTTGCCAAAGGCACCGGTGCGGCGATCCGTGACGGCATGGACGGTAATGTGGATGTTATTTTTGTGCATGCCAGGCAGCGGGAAGAAAAATTTGTTGCCGACGGATTCGGTACCAAACGGTATGCGGTGATGCACAACGATTTTGTCGTCCTCGGCCCCAAAAACGACCCGGCCAAAATAGCCAGAACAAAGGATGCGGCCATTGCATTGAAAAAAATTGCCGTATCCCGATCCCTGTTTATATCCCGTGGCGATGACAGCGGCACCCACACCAAAGAACAGGCGCTATGGCAGGCAACCGGCCTGACCATGGATACCAGAACATCAACCATTACCAAAAAGGGCAAAAAGCGCAGTATCAGTTTCCGCTATCCCAAGGATTCCAGCCAATGGTATTTGTCTATCGGACAGGGTATGGGCAAAACCATTACGTTTGCCGAAGAAAAAATGGCGTATACCTTGGCCGATCGCGGAACCTATATCAAATACAAGTATGGACGCGATCAGGGATTGGAATTAGACGTATTATGTGAAGGGGATGCTGCTTTTAAAAACCCCTACGGGGTGATTCCCATTAATCCAACCAAATTTCCGCATGTAAAAAACGCTTGGGCGGAAGATTTTGCCAAATGGCTCGTTTCGGCAAGAGGCCAGGCCGTGATTCGCAATTACCGTTTATTGGGCAAACAGCTTTTTTACCCGGACGCCATTCCCTAATAAGCGATTGGTTTTAGAAGAATAGCAAGAAAAGGTTAACCGTATCGAAAACATTACCGGCTTACATATGAGTGAACATCCGAAACAATCGCTTAAAAGGTGAAGATTATCTCACGGTGCAGATGGTGATGGCGACTGTTCCGGATGTTCACTCAGATGTAAGCCGGTAATGTTTTCGATACGGTTAACCTTTTCTTGCTATTCTTCTAAAACCAATCGCTTATTA
>JAAUYK010085029.1_pt1 | contig 22527 bp, 22 predicted proteins | sample 7278021 | NCBI WGS metagenome assembly JAAUYK01 (sample SAMN14350223, study PRJNA611818) | marine sediment metagenome | isolation source: surface marine sediment (1.8m) | place: French Polynesia: Moorea | collected 2018-08
ATACTCTGTCGACGCTGGCAAGAGAGACAGAGTATAGCGCAGGTCGATACAGCGCCTGGCTGGCCGCAAAGCAGGAAAAGGGTATGACACATAAATTGGTTGGAAACGTAGTATCTGTGCACGTTGGCACGACTGACGAGCTTGGCAAGGAAGCACGCGACCGGATCCATCTCGAGCTCGACGGCATCGTGGGTGATCGCCATCGTTCATTCCAGCGCAGCACCTGGGAAGGTGACAAGCAAGAAGAAGGCACGGTGCGCAGGAACGAGCGCCAATGGTCGGCCGTGTCTATCGAGGAGCTTGCGGAGGTCAGTACCGAGATGGATCTCGCCGAGCCGGTCACCGCGGCGCAGGTTGGGGCCAATCTCTGCCTGTCCGGCGTCCCGCAGCTCTCACGGTTGCCGAAGGGCACGATTCTCAGGTTTCCATCTGGCGCGGAGCTGATCGTGGAGGAGTACAACCCGCCTTGCCACGATATGGGCAAGGCGCTGGCCGATGCGCTGCAAACCCGCTCCGGCAATCCGCTCGAGTCCACCGCTTTCTCCAAGGCCGCGAAGCTGACCCGTGGTGTCGTTGGCGTTGTCGAGGTGCCTGGTGAAATCGCGGTCGGCGACGAGGTGATGGTCGAAGTGTATGCCACGCCGTCATGGCTGCTGCGGGACGCGGACTGAGGCGTCAGCGGCTAGATGTCAGCCGGAGGTGTGGTCCGCGCCCTGGCCGGCGTAAAGAACGGCTTCTTGACGATCGTTGCACGCGCCATGCGGCGGTACTGGCGCAGGTCCTTGGCGCGGTAGATTTCCGCCCACAGATCGCCCTTGAGGTATTCGCTTCGGATCATGGCCAGGGCAATGTTCGACTTGATCGTTGGCGACCACAGGGCGGAGGTCACATAGCCAATCTCAGTCTTACAGCCCTCGCTGTCGTACATGATCGCGCCTTCGGCCGGCCAGTTACCCTCGATGCTCAGTCGCGTAAGCGTCCATTTAGGGCCGCGCTGCTTGTGCTCGAGCAGGGCGGCACGACCACTGAAGTTCGGTTTCTTGAAATCGACGAGCCAGCCAAGCTGCAGCTCGAAGGGCGTCTGGTCGTGCTCGAAATACACGGTCTTGAGCGCCTCGGTGAAATCGACGTAGGGCATGATGAACCCTGCCTCGAGCCGGGCCATGTCAGTCGCCGCCTCGCCGTAGGGCTGAATGCCGTAATCTTCGCCGGCCGCATACAGCACGTCCCAGAGTTCGAGAGCCAGTTCGTTGGGTATCCAGAGTTCATAGCCGAGATCGCCCGTGAAGCCGGTGCGCGAGACCATCAGCGTTTCGCCTTTGAACGGGAAATACATGATGTCGAAGGCCTTGGCGTTCTCAATACCTTCGAGGCCCATTTTCTTGAGAACGGCACAGCTGGTAGGGCCCTGGAATGACAGCCCCGCCAGCGTGTCGCTCACATCCGTAATCGCGACCTCGTCGAAGCCGTAGGCACTCTTGCGCAACCACGCGGTACAGGGACTGCCGCAGGTCAGCATGAAGCGGTCGTCCGCCAGTTTGAACACGGTGCCATCATCAATGACGCGACCCTCGTCGGTGCACCACACCGTGTACATGACGCGGTTCATGCCGAGTTTGCCCATGTCGCGCGTGATCATGCGGTTGAGCATGGCCTCGGCATCCTTGCCACTGATCTCGTACTTCTGCATCGGGCAAATGTCGTAGGTGCCGCACTGGTTGCGAATGCAGAAGTACTCGTACTCCGTATCGTAGTAGTAATCGGCAAACAGGTAGCCGTTCCACGACGACCACGCGTCACGAATATTGAGCTCCTGCTCGCGCGGGTAGAACGGCGTCAGCTTGAGGCGCTCGCCCGCGTATCGGTCGACGTTGCTCATGGCTTACTCATCGTAAAAGTCATCTTCCGGCACACTGTTCGGCCGCTTGAGGTCCAGCAGGATTTCCCGGGCCGCGTTCGCGCCACAAACCGCAGACACGCCGCCACCCGGGTGCGTCGACGAGCCGCACATGTAGAGGTTCTTCAATGGCATGCGGTACTGGCCGTATCCCGGGAACGGTCGATTGAAGAACAGCTGGTCAATCGTGAGTTCACCCTGGAAGATGTTGCCCTCGGTCAGGCCGATCTCGTTTTCGATCTCGTGCGGCGTGCGGACCTCCATGTGCACGATCAGGTCCTTAAAGCCCGGGCTGTAGCGCTCGATCTTGTCGATGACCGTCTGGCCGAACGCGTCGCGTTTCTCGGGTGTCCATGGCCCGTCCGCCAGCTGCGGCGGGCAATACTGGATGAAGTTCGACATCCAGTGCTGCCCGGGCGGTGCGACCGTCGGGTCCCAGGCAGACGGGATGACCGACTCGACAAAGGGATCGTCGGACCAACGGCCGCGTTTCCAGCAGTCGTAGGCACGTTCCATGGTCTCGAGCGTGCCCGTGAAGCCCTGGCCGCCGCGATTGATGTAGCGGTTGTCAGGAACGCCGGTGAACGTCGGCATGCCGGAGAGCGCAATGTTGACCTTGCCCGACGAACCGCGAATCTTGAAATTTCGGGCGCGCTCGTAGACGCCGTCGGGCAGGTCGTCCTTGTCAATGATCTTCGTGAACGTACGTTTGGCATCCAGGTTGGAGACCACGATGTTTGCCGAGAGCTCATCGCCGTTCTCGAGCACGACGCCACAGGCCTTGCCGTTCTTCACGATGACTTTGTCTACGCCGGCCTCGGTCCGCAGCTCGCCGCCATGCTCCTGCATAGCGCTGGCAATCGCCTGCGAAATCGCCCCCATGCCGCCGCGCGCCAGTCCCCATGCGCCAATGCTGCCGTCGACGTCCCCCATGACGTGATGCAGCAGGATGTATGCGGAGCCCGGTGAATACACGCCCAGGGCCGTACCGATGATGCCCGGACTGGCCATGGCGGCCTTGATCATGTCATTTTCGAAGTAGTGCTCTAGGAAATCGGCCGCGCTGATCGTGAAAAACCGGATGTACTCGTAGACCTCCTTCTCGCCGAGCGCCCAGAATTTCTTCGCGAGCCAGATGAACTCACGAATGTCGCGGATGCGCATCGACGCGGGGTCGGGTGGTGTCCGCATCAGCGTCTTGCGAATCAGTTGCGAGTAGCGCGTCAGGTCGGCCTGGAAGCGATACATCGCATCGGCATCGTGCGGCGAGTGGCGCTTGAGTTCGAGATACGCGGCCTGCTCGTCGTGGTAGGCGAACAAGCGCTCGTCACCGTCGCCGAAGTTCACGGTGCCCAGGTAGGGCACGAGTATCAGTCCGTGGCGGCCGAGATCGAGGTCTCGATGGATCGCCTGGCGCATCATGCTGCAGACGTAGGAGCAGCTGGAGTACGTCCAGCCCTCGTGGAGTTCGCGCGAGACGGCGGCGCCGCCGATGTAGTCGTTTTTCTCCACGACGACGACCTTCAGGCCAGCCTTCGCCAGGTACGCCGCGTTCGTCAGGCCGTTGTGGCCGGCGCCGATTACGATGGCGTCATAGCGGCTCATCGCAGCACCTCTTTGGCGGCGTTGCGTCCTGCTGCGCCGACAAGATCACCGGCCGGATGGCAGCCGGCGCCGCACAGGTAAAGGCCGGAGACGGGAGTCGCGTACTGGGCGGCGCCGAAGGTCGGCCGCATCATGAGCATCTGGTCCATGACGAATTCCGCATGGTGCCAGTGGCCGCCCGTTACGCCGTTCTCGCGTTCGATGTCCGCGGGTGACAGGAACTCGGCAAAGACAATCTGTTCGCGAATGCCCGTGGCATAAGCGGCAATCGTCTCTACGCTGCGCTCGAGCATCGTGCTACGCGCTTCGTCGGTCCAGCCACCCTTGAGCGCATAAGGGACATACATGACGTGCGCAGAAAGCACATGTTGCCCCGCGGGGGCGAGGGCAGGATCGTGCTGGCTCGGCACAACGATTTCCATGACCGGGCGCTCGGGCAACGCACCGTACTTGGCGTCGTCGAACGCAAACTCGATGGCATCCATTTCCGGGGCGATGATCATGCGGCCGTCCGGCTGTGTGAGTCCGTCGAAAGCGGGCGCGTCGCTCAGCGCCAGGTGCAATTTGCCGACGAAACCATCGCATCGCAGCCGCCGGATGCGGTTGGTGAAGCCGATGTCCAGGTGCTCGACGCCGAGCAGGTCGATGAAGGTCCGCCGGGGATCTGCAGAGGAGATGACATTGTCGGCCTCAATCGTCGTGCCATCGGCCAGCGTTACGCCGTTTGCGACCGGGCCCGAATCGGCATGGCCAATGTCGATACACTCGACCGCTGCGCCGAAACGCACGGTGACGCCGGCGGCTTCGGCTGCCTGCAATAACGCATCGGCCAGCTTGCCCATACCGCCCATCGGTACGGCATGACCCCCGCCCGAGGCGCCGGATAATCGATACAGCAAGGCGAGTACGGCGCCATTGGGCGATCGTGGCGCCATTTTCGAGCCGATCAGGCCATCCCAGCAGAGCACGGCCTTGACCAGGTCGTCCTCGAAGAACTCGTCGACAAGATCACGCATGGGCAATGATGCAATGCGCATGAACTCGCGCATATCGTCCTTGCCGAGGCCGCGCAGCTTGAGTCCCATATGAGCAAATGTAAGCAGGTCGGCGGCCTTCGAGCTGCCGATGCGCGGCATGGTCTTTTCCCAGAAGGGCGCGAGCGCGGCGGCAAAGCGCTGCATCAGCGCCGCGTAAGTCGCGTAAGCCGCAGTGTCGGCACTATTGCCCCCTGACAGTCCGTCGGCGCCGAACGCGACGTGCTCGCCAGCATTGCCCAGCCCGACGGTATCTATGGCCTGTAGCGCAAAGCCATGATCGGAGAGCCCGAGATCTGCCTGGACGCTCGAGGAGAAATGGCTGATCGAGTGCGCGATCGATGCCGTGAAGCCAGGGTGAAACTCGCGGCTCTGCGCCAGGCCACCGGGGGCGTTGCCGGCCTCGACAACGAGCACGCTCTGGCCGGCGCGCGCGAGATACCCCGCACAGACCAGGCCATTGTGGCCGGCGCCGATGACTATGGTGTCGTACTGGGACAAATCGTTGCCGTTCTTATTCCGCCAAGTACCTGACGCAACAATAGAAAAGCGGACTCCACCAAGCTTCCTTGCCTACACGCGGACGGCCTTGTTTCGATGGCCCGCGGACCCCCAAAACTGTGTGCCAGTTCCCAGATTATGCCCGCGCCACTGCTCTATTCTGCCATTACAACTGGCATCCACAGGTGATTCAATGAGGAAATCACTCAGCATCCTGCTCGCGACCGTCGCGTGCGGCCTCGCGTCGCCCGCAGCGGCCGATCTGCAGGTCGAAATCCAGTCGCCGTCGACGGGTTTTACGGCCAATGAGGGCGCGACTACTGTTGAGGTTGAGGGTATCGCCTCGGCCATCGGCGGCGTGCGTTATCTCGACATGATTTTTGTCATGGATACGTCGCAGAGCCTGCGCAGCACCGACCCGAAAGACTACCGTTCGCTGGGCGCAATCGGTCTTGTCCGCAATCTTTCGCCGCGCAGCGACATCAAGATCGGCGTGGTCAGCTTCGACAACAAGGGCGAACTCGCCCAGCCGTTGACGTCAGACCGCGATGCCGCCGTTGCGGCGTTGCGGGAACTGCCGAAATCCGGCAGCACGAACATTGCCGCCGGCATTTCCACGGCACTGAAGGAGCTGTCCGAGAACGGGCGCCCCGGCTCGTCGCGCGTCATCATGCTGTTCACCGACGGCATGTCCAACGAGCGCAAAGCCTACGAGGCGGCCGTGCAGTCGCATGCCCACGGCGTCACGATCCAGTCGCTGCTGCTCGGTTCCAACACCAAGGGCGGTTCGATTCTCGACACCGTGGCCTGGGCAACGGGTGGAACATTCCTGACCGTGTCGGACCCGACACAGCTGCCGCAGGCGTTTCTCGACATGCGTACGACGGGCGTCGACAGCGTCATGCTGAGTGTCAATGGCGCCGAGCCCGTTGCCGCGAAGCTTGCTGGCGGGACGTTCTCGGGAGAGCTGCCGCTCAACATCGGCGAGAACCACATCACGGCATTCGCGACCAGTCTTGACGGCGAGACCAATGAATCGTCGGTCACGGTCATGGTGCGTGACGCCAGCTGCGCCGCGCTCGAGGTCGCCGCGACGAAGGACGGCCGATCGGTATTGTCACTCAATGACAGGGCCGTCGAAATCGTTGTCGATGCCTCGCGCAGCATGTGGGGCCAGATCAACGGCGAGGCCAAGATGAGCATCGCCAAGAACATCCTCGAAGACGTTTCTTACTGGTACCCGCAAGATCTCGACCTGGCCCTGCGCGCCTATGGCAGCACGAGCCCGTCCGAGAGCAACAACTGCAGCGACTCCTCGTTGCTCGTGCCGTTCTCGGAGTACAACCGCGAGCCGATTCGGACCGCCATCTCCGGACTACGCCCGACCGGGCAGACGCCTATTGCGTTCGCCCTTGACCAGGCCGCCCGGGACTTCGGTTCGCTGGCCAGCGATCGTGCTGTCGTGCTCGTTACCGATGGCATCGAGAGCTGTGGCGGAGACCCGGCCCGCGCGGCGCGCGACCTCGCCGACCAGGGCATCATGGTTCACGTGATCGGCTTCGGCCTCGGCAACGCTGCCGACGAGGACACCTGGAGTCTGCAGGCGATCGCCAATGCCTCGGGTGGCCGCTACGTCACGGCAGGCAGCGCCGAGGAGCTCAAGCAGGCGCTGGCCCAGACCGTTGCGACGTCGTACAGCGTCTACAAAGGCAATGCGGAAGTCGCCAGCGGTTCACTGGGTTCCGAGCAGACGATCTATCTGCCGGAGGGTGAATATCGTGTCGAACTGCACAGCTCGCCGCCGCAGATCGTGCCGATTAGCCTCGCACCCAGGGACAGCCTGGCGCTGACATTGGAAAAGGCGAACGGCAGGGTTTTCCACTCCGCCGACGTCGAGGAAATGGAGCACCGCTCCTGCGAAGACGTCGTAGCCCGCATCGAGCAACTGGAGAACAGAGCAGCCGCCGTGGACTGAACCGGAAGCCGCTAGAACAGCACCGTGACCAGCAGATTATCGGTGTAGGATCCCGGATCGGGGAACTGGTTGGGCAGGATGCGCCCGTAAAGTGGATGGGACCTGAACGTCGGCCAGCCGCGTGATGGTCGACTGCCCGATACAACGAACGTCGGCGGTACGCCGTTACCCCAGATCTGCGTATACGCTGCATCGCGGTAGACCGTGTAGCCGAGCGTTTGGCCCGGGCCAGCCTGGAGCAAGCGTGCGAGTTGATCGCCACTTTGGCCTGGACCTATGCTGATCGAGTAGCTACCCGGCGAGCCGAAACACAGCGTATCGACCCGGCCGACCGCATCCAGCGGTGTCGTCTGACCCGGCATGTACATCCCGAACGAAAGCGGTGCGACCCGCATGATGCAGAAGATCGCGTTGGCCGACTCGGGCAACAGCGAAATCAAGGCGATGAGCATCCAGGCGGCTTTCTTCATTCGAACTTCCTGGGCTCGCAGGTGAACTTCCCGAGATTGGGAATCATCGTCCCGCTTTGAGGTTTCGGAACGATAAAGTCGCATACCGATCCGTTCCAGCGCACCGTCACCTGAGACGGCTTTGTCAGACCTTGCAGGTAGACCCGGCCGTCACTGCCGACCGGTGACCAGTCGCTCTGTTCGAACACCCGGGCGACCGCCCCCTGGCGGACCGGGCTACCGTCGGGAAGCACGACGTGAATGATCGCGTCGTGGGCCTCGAGGACCTCAAACTCAACCACAACACCGCTGCGCAGGTATGGAGAGGCGTCCTGTCGCAGCTCACCAATCTGGGCCGAAAGCGGAAGATCATCGACCTCGATCGAGATCTGGTTGCGCTGGTAGGGGCGCAGTCCAGGGACGAAGATTTGCCCATTCTCATTGGTGCGACCGATTTCCCGGTTCTCGGAATAGACGCGTACCCCCTCGTAGTCGCCGACGTCGACGACCGCGAAGGCTTCCCGAATTTGGCGAGTGACGTGCGTCATGCCGCCCATCGTGGCCACCGAACCCGAGGAGCCCAGCTGCCACTCGGAGCGGGAGCCGAACTCGCGATAATTGACCGAATAGGTGCCGAAGTCATTCTGGGCGACCGCCCCGGCGTCGAGGGACGTTTCCTCGGCCCGACTTACGGCTACGTGGTAGCCCCAGCCCGGTCCCAGCGGCAGGTTGCGTCGCGTTTCGACCTGCACCTGGGTATCGGACTCTCGGATCGACAGTCCGCCACTCGCAAAATTGTTGTCGCCGAACGGCATCGAGACGCGTACCCCGACAGTGAGATCGTGCTCGCCGGCATCGACATACGAAGCCACCGCGGAAACCGACAGTCGTCGTCCTATGGTCGTCGAGTAATTCAGTGAGGCTATCGAACGGTCCTCGCGATCACGGTAGTCCTGGTGCGTGAAAGCGGCGCCAAGCGTACCGCGGATAGGAGCGTTGATGCTGCCACTGGCAAAGAATTCCACTGCCGGTTGTGGCTCGATGATGCCAACGAGCGCGAACTTACGCGTTGTTCCGGACACGCGTACGTTGTAGCTGAAAAGGTTCGCGGCTCGCTGGAACCCTGCCAGCCATTGCACGCCCGTGCCGTTCGACCCGTTGCTCAGCCCCAGGCCGAGATCGATGATGCCGCCGGCAGGGGGCTTGAACTTGGTGGCGCCGGTCACCACGCCCAGGTGGCCGCCAAACTCCGCATGGCCCTCGAGCGTCAGGTTGTCGCGCAGCCCGTGTCGCCAGGTGGCGGATCCGGCGAGGTCCCCGTAGGAAAAGTTTTTGATTCCGTAATCCTCGCGCAGCGCGCCGAGGCTAAACGAGTAGTCATTGAGGCCCCGCCGCAGCAGTGCGGTTGAACCGTAAAAGTCCTGGACGATGGACTGGCGCCGGCCCAGCGCATCTTCCGTCACAATTTCCATCTGGCCCGACCCGTTCACCACCGGGATGTCCTCGAGGATGAAGCTGCCGGGAGCGACGTCCTGGCGCCGGAACAGCTGGCCATTGATGTAGATGTCGAGAGCTGTCGGCACGGCCGTCTGGCCGTAGAAGTTTGGCAACGGGTGAGTGACCATCGTTGGCCGCGTTGCGAAATTAGTCGCGAACTGGACACCACCCAAACGCAGCGCGCGTCCCAGGGAACCGGGGCGGCTGATAACGTCGCCGACACGCAGGCTGCGTACGTTTGCCGGGTCATCACGTGTGTAGGTCAGGTCGAGCACCGTCATGCCGTTGGCATCGGGTGGCAGTGTGGCGGATCTCCGAACCGACGCATCGCGGAATAGCAGGTTGGCGGCCACGTTGCCCTCGGAGCCGAATACCACGGGCCGCAAGAGGCTGGAGAACGTGCGCACCGTCCCTGAATCCTGGTCCCTGTAAGTCCAGTCGTAGTCCATGAATGCACCGAAACTGGCTTCGGGTTTGAGATCCATTCCGCCGCGAAGGCTGACAACGCGGGTAGGGAGGTGCCGCGGATGCATCTGGACCTCGAGGACCAGTTCCTGCGATTTCAGGACAGCCGCAGCGTCATCGAACCCGCTGATCGCAAAAAAGTCCCTGCCCCGAAATTGCCGGGCCGGTGGGGGCGGCGTGACGATTTCCCAAAGGTCCAGCCACCGCCTTTCGACGTAGAAATCACCCTCCGCGTCGGTGAGCACGATGGCAGTTCCAAACGACTCGCCGTTGAAGCGCAGCTCGACGATAAGCAATTCGTCAGGGGTGTCTGCCAGCGCCAGCTGGGCGCTGCAAATCAACAACAGGGGCCAGACGGCCCTATTCCAGCTCCGCCAGCACATATTTCAGTACCCCGGCAGTATCCGTGACGAGCTCCAGGGTGCCCGTTGCGTTCTCGTCGGGAATGTCGACGGGAAGGTACCCGGTCATTCCAGGGTGGAGATAGAAGACTGTGGGAGTAACCTCGGGCGCCGAGTTCGGCGACGCGAGGTAGCGGATTTCTATGACCTTAACCCGGACATTGCCGTTGTTGCGCAGCTGAACGGCCGTCTGGTTGCCTGCCGTCGTAGACTTCACGAGTTCGATCGCGCTGTGCGCAGGCGCCGTCGGCGCTACAAACACGGGGATGCCGAATCGGAGGCGCATGTTGACACCGTTGTTCTCGTCGCTGGTTTCGGGCGGGGCAAGCTCGGTGAAGAAGACGCGGTAGGCGAGCTCGGTTGTCGCGTCGGCCGGCCGCATCAGGCCGATGCGCACGACCTGTGTCTGCCCCGGCTGGAGCGTGAACAACGGCGGCACGGCCAGTATTTCGTCAGTGTTGTCGTAAATCTCCCGCTCCTGGTCGGTTTGCGACCAGGCGACGGCATTAACCTCGAAAGACTTGGCAATGCCGCTGGAATTGGTGACGCGGACGACGTCCCTGTCCCGGCTGTCGCTCATCTCGAGCAGGACAGGCGATACGTTGACCGACGCCAGCGCCGCAGCGGAGGTTCCGAGTAGAAACAGGAAGGCAGCGAAGAACGCTGCCTTCCTGGCATTTCGCTCTGTTGTGGTCATCGCTCTGATTGCCGGTCAGGGCAATATCGTGACCACCACGGTGTCGTTGTAGACGCCCGGCTCGGCAGCTTGACCGTCGGCGAGCAGGACGCGGCCATAGACCACCGAGTCGGTGACATTGCCCATGCCTGTGCCGGCAATCGAGACGGTGGTCGACGTACCCGAGCCGTCACCCCAGACCTGGGCGTAGGTGTTGTCGGTAAACAGGTTGTAATCAAGATTGTCCGTGCCGTTGGTCATGGCGCGGTTGTCCGGGTCGGACGTCGTTGTGCCGCCGTCGATCGAGATAAACGTGTTAAAGCCGTTGGAGCAGCGCCACCTCAGCGTGGTCGTCGCCACAAAGTCGGCCGAGGCCGTTGCAACACTGCTCAGGTCGAACGCCATCGTGTCTTGCGACGTGCCGTCGAAGATGCAGAAGTTCGGGACCGTTGCCGATACCGTAATATTCTGCGTTGCCTGTGCATCGGCGTCGCCGGAAAAGGCAAAGCCGGCCACTGCGACAAGCAACAGTTTCCATTTCATCAGTTTCATGGTGATTCCTCTCGTGGTTGACGCAGTCCGGCAATTCCGCCAATGGCGAAAATCAGGGAGCCGCGCCCCGCCTCATTGCGGGTTAGCCTCATGTTGTGACCGGTATGGATCCCGGTAGCGTCAACAAATCCTATTACTTTCAATGCCTTGCGAAGGTCTTAGAGATAGGCTCTCTCGACGTTGGGCTGATGCTACATAATTGCTTTTGGAGGCGGTGTGACACGGTTCAAGGATTCACCAGCCTGCGCGGCGGGCGAGAATGGGCGTTTTTTGAGGGAGCGCCGGGGTGCTCAGCTGTGATCGTAGGGGTCGAACCCTTTCGATGTTTCCTCTTCAGGAAGGTCGTCGTTGCCATCGTCCACCTTGAGCATGACCTGCAGCATCTGGGTGGATACCAGGGATAGGGAGGAGGACGAGGCCTCATCGGAACTTCCGGGCAAATTGGCGGCCTCGTTTTGCCGCAGCATTTCCAGCTCTTTGTCCGTAACGACAGTGAATATGCCGGTTTCGCGGTGTCGGGCCACGACGCCTGATTCCTCGGACTTGGCGATGGCGGCCATGGATTCGAGGCTGTCGCTATTGGCTTCCTGCAATATCACCTCGAGTTCACCGGTCGAGAGCAGTTCGAGTTCGATGTCCTCTTCCGGTGGCGCGTCCAGGATATTCCGGCCCCGATCGTCGGTACGGATCTTCGACGGCCGCCGGATGACGACCGTGGTTTCTGCAGTGTCGGGTGACTTGTCTTTACCTTTAGAAGAGTACAACGAGAACATCCCCTCTGCGCAGTACCCGCGGTCGAGCACCGCTGTAGCGGACGGCGTCGCGGGCGATAACCGCCCGGCTCGGCAAGTCCTTGACGGCAGTCTGACAGGACTCCGGGTAGTTGCAAAGGGGAGCTGGCACGACTGCGCCAACGGTGATTCGTGTTGTTGCCTGGCTCGACGCGAAGTTCCACGGGATCATGACACCGAGAACTGCGAGGCTGGCCGCTATTATTCTTATCATGGCAGCGTCCGGTTTCCAGCCAGTTTGCGCGCGGCTTGCGGCGCCTAGGCCGGAACAGCGTTTTTGCGCCAAATCGCCAGTTGCGATGGCGCCTGGACGCCCATCTTAACCCGGTTCCCACTCGCTGAGAAAATGGTGATCTCAATGGGGCCGTTCTTGAACAGATCGCCGAGAGTCATCGACGGATCGATTCCCTCTTCGGGTCTGATCTCAATGGATTCGGCGTCACGTCGGCTTACAATCAACATAGTTTCGAGTCCCGTTGGCCGGTTGAATAATCAGGCTTCTACGATCGAGCGTAGGTTATTAACGCCGGGCTCGACGCCCTGGCGGCTATAAGTGTCTGAATTTGCTGAGCCGCCACGGACAATCGCCATGGCTGACTCGATCTGCTGCTTGCGGGCCCGGATGATCGAGCCGTTGGTCATGTTGCGGCGGTTGCACTCGACGGCGAGTTGCACGAGGTGCCGCCAGCCATCGGCTACGGCACGGTTCTCATCGCACCACTCGATCATGTGATCCATCTGATCGTCGCCCTCTGCGAAACCGGCGCCGGTGCAAATGGCGCTACGCTGCCGGTCCAGTTGCCGGAGGGACTCCACGCACTGGCTCTTTTGCGCCAGGACGTCCTGCAACGCGTCCATGTCCTGGGCTTCCAGCGCGCCGCGCTCATTGCCGAGCGTCTCGATGAGCGTCTCAGCGAGCACTACGGAGTCGCCGATAACCTCGACGAGCTTCTGGCGTGCTACCGGTGCGTCGGTGGGGTTCATCGTTACTCGCTCAGGGAACGTTCGAACCGCAGCATCGCCTCGGCGATTGCCCCGGAGTCAATTTCATAGTCGCCATTTTCAATAGCAGACTTGACCTCTGCGACCCGCGCTTCGTCAACGGGCGGGAGGTCCGCCAGGGTTTTCTCGAGACGTTCGAGCAACTTGGCGCCGCTGGTCAGGTTTACCGTATCGCCACTCGAAGCGGAATCCTGACGGGGATCCCGAGCTACGTTCGTGTCGTTGCCAATCTTGCGCTCGACACTCGTATCTTCGACTTTGCTGCCGGTTTTACTGATTGCGCCATGATCCATGGGGCCGATCCTGTTTGTCATAATGTCAATCCTCAACGATCATTGTTGCTAGCCTGTGTATCGGCAGTACTTCCGGTAACTTTAGGCGTAGCGTTGGAAAAACCGCGCGTGTCCGGAAGCAGGATTTCCACCTGCTCCCGTGACCGCACGACACCCTCGACAATCCGCCCGGAATTCAGGTTTTCCACACGGATTCTCTGGTTCATTGCGCCGTCTGTCAGCGCTTTGCCGGCCATGGATACGTTGATCCCGGAGCTGGACGCCACCAGTGTGACGCTTTGCCCGCGCCTGACGAGCTGGTCAGCCTGGACCAGTGTCAGAGTATACGGGCGGCCGGCGATGATCTGCTGTTTGAGCCGCTGGCCGATCAGCTCGTTGGCATCGGTGATATAGCCGGAGTTCATGCGCGATACGTCTCGCTGGTCGCGGCCCAGGTCCGCCGCCGTCAGCAGGTGACCTTTAGGCAGAGTCCGCGCCGCGACAAGGATCTCCGCACTCACGAAGACATTGACCGGAACGTGGACGGTCCAGGTTCTGGCCCCGCTGCAGCGGACGCCGACAATCGTACGAGGGCCGATCGTCGTGCCGCGCCGCATGAAAGCGTGCAGCGGCTGGTCACACAGCGGCAAGCGGTGTCGCGGATCGAGTGCACCGGCCTCAACCGTGGTGGGCCCGGAGGACCGGCCCACACGATCCCTAAGGAATGCTTCCGCGGCGGCGCGAATGTCCTCGGTCCGTTGCCACTGCTGCTCCACGGCGTTGCTGGCGCCGCCGGAGGCCAGTAGCAACAGGCACAGGCCGGCGCAGAGGACGCTTCGCGACCACTGCGGTCCGACAACTCCTTGGCGGCGAAACTGTCGCGACGTCAATTTACTGACGAAATCAAGCAATTCGGGCTCCATTAATACCTTCCGTGAAGGTAGATGCAATTGCCATGCCAGCTGCGGCCTGGTCGTCTTGCCGGGGCGTGCAAACGTTTGCCAGCAAGCGGCAAAGCCCTGCCGGTTGGGGGCAGCATTGCTTTCGGTGACGGCAAAGAAAAGACGGGAAGACGGCGGTTCGACAACTTGGCACGGCCCTTGCATCACGAGTTGCAGGAAAGCATTTACGGATTGCCAAAATGGAAATCGATGGATTTGGATTGCACGAGACCGCGCTCAAGTTCCGCGCCCGGCGCAACCAGCTGCTGTCATCGAATATCGCCAACGCAGATACGCCGAATTACAAGGCTCGCGATATCGAGTTCAGCACGGCGTTAAAGAATGCACAGCAGGGCGGCATCGGGCTGGAGCGCACGAGCGACCTGCACATCAAGTCGTGGGGCACTGCCAGAGATGGCGGTGAGGCTATGTATCGAATCCCGATGCAATCGTCGCTGGACGGCAACACGGTGGAAACCGACGTGGAGCAGGCGGCATTTGCGGAAAACGCGCTCAAGTATCGCGCCAGCCTGGCATTCCTGGACGGCAACCTGCGGACGCTGCGTTTTGCCATCAAGGGAGGTGAATGATGTCGCTGTTTACTGTCATTGACGTCGCCGGTAGCGCCATGAATGCGCAATCCGTGCGGCTGAACGTCACGGCGAGCAACCTGGCCAACGCTGGCAGTGTCAGCGGCGATCCCGACAAGGTTTACCGCTCGCACCAGCCCGTTTTCAGCAGTTTTTCCGACGCGATGTCCAACGAGACCGGCGTCGCCGGTGTGCGGCTGTCCGGAATCGTCGAAAGCTCGGCACCGCTGTCGGTTCGATACCAGCCCGAGCATCCTGAAGCCGATGAGAACGGCAACGTCTATGCCTCGAACGTAAACACCGTCGAGGAGATGGTCAACATGATCTCGGCGTCGCGTTCGTACAAGAACAACGTAGAGATGATCAACACGACGAAAGACCTGCTGTTACAGACACTGAGTCTCGGGCGCTAGGGAGATAAGCCATGACAACGACATCACCCGTAAATGAATCGGATATTTTTGCGCCGCCACCGCAGGCGAAGCGCAATGACGAACTGGGCCAATCGGACTTCCTGACCCTGATGATTACGCAGTTCAAGAACCAGGATCCGTTCAAGCCCATGGAAAACGGTGAGTTCCTCGGCCAGTTGGCGCAGTTCAGCACGGTCAGCGGCATCGATTCACTGAATACGGCCTTCGAGGGCCTCTCGAGTGCCCTCCAGGGAGAGCAGACATTGCAGGCAGCGAGCCTGGTGGGCCACAAGGTGCTGGCCGTCACCGACGTCGGCTACCTGGAACCCGATGGCAGCATTAACGGAGCAATCGAGCTGAGTTCGAGCGCCAGCGACGTGCAGGTCGACATTCTCGATGAGACCGGGGAACTGCTGCAGACCATGCGGCTCGGCCAGCAGAACGCCGGCCTGGTCTCGTTCAGTTGGAACGGCAGGAACTCTGCCGGGGACCTGGTCGAGTCGGGCCACTATCGGATCGAAGCACGCGTAGCCCGGGGCGGGCAGGTTGAAGGCTCGCCCGTGGCTATCGAATCCACAATCAACAGCATCACCCTGGGCCAGTTTGGACAGGGAATGCGTCTCAACCTGAACGGCGGACTCTCTATGCCGCTCGCCCAGGTCTACCAGATCGTCAAGTAACAGTTTTTAACCAGGAGAATCAGTCATGCCATTTGCCATTGCACTCAGCGGTCTAAACGCCGCGTCGGCCGACCTCGGAGTCACGGCCAACAATGTGGCCAACGTCAATACGACCGGTTTCAAAATGTCCCGCGCGCAGTTCGCGGAGGTATTTGCGGTCGGCACTCAGAGTGTCAGTTCGAGTGCGTCAGGCAGCGGTGTCCGCTTGTCTGCCATTGCTCAGCAGTTCACTCAGGGCAACATCGACTTCACGGACAATGCGCTCGATCTCGCCATCGGTGGCGAAGGGTTCTTTGTACTGAGCGATGGCGGAGCGCGCAGCTACACACGCGCCGGCGCCTTTGGCGTAGATAACCAGGGCTTTGTCGTCAATTCGCAGGGCGCGCGGTTGCAGGCTTATCCCTATGCGGGTAACAACCTGTTCAATACCGGTACGCCGCAGGATCTGCAGCTGACCATCGGCGCCAATCCGCCGGCGGCAACCACGCAGGCGGACTTCGGCATCAACCTGCCGGCGAATGCCGCTGTGCCTCTGAACCCGGTGTTCGACGCCAATGATCCTGCCAGTTTCAACCACACGACCTCGGTAACGGTCTATGACTCGCTCGGCTCGCCGCACACGGCGACCGTGTACTTCATCAAGGACGCCGTGCCCAACGTCTGGAACACGCAGGTCGAAATCGCCGGTAACCCGGTGGCCGGTGGAGCGCAGATCGTCTTCAATCCCGATGGCAGCCTCAACCTGCCGGCCGGCGGTCTGATGCCGCTGGCGCCGTACGACCCGGGCACGGGCGCCGCGCCAATCACCATGTCCATGAACTTCCTGAACGCTACCCAGTTCGGCGATAACTTCGGCGTGAACTCGCTGTCGCAGGACGGCTTCACGACGGGCCGCCTGACCGGCGTCAGCGTGGACACTGAGGGCGTGGTATTCGCCCGGTTTACCAACGGCCAGTCGACCTCGCTGGGCAAACTCGCCCTTGCCAACTTTGTAAACCCGCAGGGTCTGCAGCAGATCGGCGACACAGCCTGGGCAGAATCCTTCCAGTCCGGTGACGCATTGCTGGGTGAGGCAGGCACGGCGTCGTTCGGCAACATCCAGTCGGGTGCTCTCGAAGCCTCCAACGTGGACCTGACCGCGCAGCTCGTCGACATGATTACCGCGCAGCGCAACTTCCAGGCCAACGCACAGATGATCTCGACCGCCGATGCGGTCACCCAGACCGTCATCAACATCCGCTAACAGGAGTTCTGAGCTAACGCCATGGACAAGATGATCTACACCGCGATGACCGGCGCCAAGCAGACCGAAACGGCGCAGGCCATCAACAGCAACAACCTGGCCAATATTTCGACCACGGGTTTCCGCGCTGATCTGCACGCCTTCAGCTCGGTTCCCGTGGATGGCCCGGGTGTGGAGTCGCGGGTTAATGCGGTCGTCGAGTCCTACGGCACGGACATGTCGCAGGGGCCGATCGTGAATACCGGCCGCGACCTCGACGTTGCGATTCGCGGCGCCGGTTTTATCGCGGTCCAGGCGGCGGATGGCCGTGAGGCCTATACGCGCTCCGGCAACCTGCAGGTCGAACCCGGCGGGTTGTTGACGACGGGCAACGGCCACCTCGTGCTGGGTGATGGGGGGCCGCTGTCCCTGCCGCCCAACAACAAGCTCGAGATCGGCCGGGATGGAACGATTTCGGTACAGCCGCTCGGGTCCGGGCCCGAGACCCTGACGATTGCGGACCGCATCCGGCTGGTCAACCCGGACGTGGGCCGTCTGCAAAAGGGCGAAGACGGCCTTTTCTACCTGCCGGACGATGAGGTTGCGGATCCGGATGCGACCGTCGAGATCACCAACGGTGCGCTCGAGAACAGCAACGTCAATGTCGCCATGACGCTCGTCAACATGATCGAGCTGGCGCGGCAGTACGAGATGCAAGTGAACATGATCAAGGCGTCGCAGGAGAATGCCGACGCGGCAGCACAGATGATGCGGCTCGGTTAACGGGACGCGCAGGAGATAGCAATGACTCAAGCATTATGGATTGCGAAGACAGGGTTGGATGCGCAACAGACCCGTATGGCGGTGGTGTCGAACAACCTCGCCAACGTCAATACGACGGGTTTCAAGCAGGGACGAGCGGTGTTTGAGGACCTGCTGTACCAGAATGTCCGGCAGGCAGGTGGTTCGAGTTCGCAGGACACGATCCTGCCGACGGGCATGTCCCTTGGCACCGGCGTTCGGGTGGTCGCCACGGAGAAGCTGTTCACCCAGGGCAGCGTTCTGAACACCGAGAATGCCCTCGACGTCGCCATTAACGGCCGCGGCTTCTTCCAGGTGCTGAAGCCGGACGGTGAAATGGCCTATACGCGCGATGGTGCCTTCAAGCTGAACGACCAGGGCGAGATCGTGACCTCGAGCGGCTACCTTGTGCAGCCGGGCGTGTCGATCCCGGATGGCGCCCAGAGCATAACGATCGGTGTTGACGGCACCGTGTCGGTCCGGCTCGCAGGGCAGACGCAGCCGTCGCAGGTAGGAACCGTGGAGATCGCCGATTTCATCAATGCGGCTGGTTTGCAGCCGATTGGCGAGAACCTGTACATCGAGACGGCCTCGAGCGGACCGGCCCAGTCCGGAACGCCGGGACTGACGGGGCTCGGCACCCTGGCGCAGGGCGCGCTGGAGGGGTCGAACGTCAATGTCGTCGCGGAACTCGTCAACATGATCGAAACGCAGCGCGCGTACGAGATGAACTCCAAGGCCATCTCGACCAACGATCAGATGATGCAGTACCTCAACAACAACCTGTAGTGGGAGCGACGATGACGCGGTTATCTAATTTCATGACGGCCAGTCTCTGCCTGTTACTGGGCACGGGCCTCGCAGGCTGCTCTTTCCTGCCTGCGAAAGAGGAATCGTACGCGCCACCGCCGCCGGTTCAGATCATGTACGCGCCGCCGGCCGACGGGACCATCTACCGCGCGGAAACCGATATGCGCCTGTTCGAGGACCTCAAGGCGAATCGCGTCGGTGACATCCTCACCGTCCGGCTTGCCGAAAGGACCAATGCGAGCAAGGCGTCGCAAACCACGACGTCCAAGTCGACCGAGGCATCGCTGGCAAACCCGGTGGTGCTGGGTCGACCCATTACCCGAAATGGCAACCCGGTATTCGGCGGCAGCCTGTCCGGAGACAACTCGTTCGAGGGTTCCGGCGAGAGCAGTCAGAGCAACAGCCTCGTCGGCGACATCACGGTAACCGTGGTCGAACGCCATCCCAACGGCAATCTCGTCATCCGCGGCGAGAAGTGGGTAACGCTGAACCAGGGGCGCGAGTTCATCCAGGTGTCCGGAACGATTCGTCCCCGGGATATCGAGACGGACAATACCGTGCTCTCCACGCGCATCGCCAATGCGCAGATCACTTACAGCAGCAAGGGCGTGCTCGCGGCCGCCAACAAGATGGGTTGGGTAGCGCGCTTCTTTAACTCGGTGCTCTCGCCGTACTGATACAGAGGATGACCATGCATCAACGATTAAAGGAACAGAATTGGCTGCGGGGCCTGGCGCTGCTGGCCGTGTTTTTGCTGATCGGCACGCAGTCGGCGCTGGCGGAACGCGTCAAGGACCTGGCAAGTGTCGCCGGCGTGCGCAACAACCAGCTCGTGGGCTACGGTCTCGTTGTCGGCCTGAGCGGCACCGGTGACCAGACCACGCAGACACCGTTCACGGTGCAGAGCATCATCAATATGCTGACGCAGTTCGGCGTGACCATTCCGCCCGGCGTCAGCCTGCAGTTGAAAAACGTCGCCGCCGTTACGATCCAGGCCGAGCTACCGCCATTCGCGAAGCCCGGGCAGACGATTGACGTCACAGTTGCCTCGATTGGCAACGCCAAGAGCCTCCGTGGCGGCAGTCTGCTGATGGCTCCGCTGCGAGGGGCGGACGGCAACGTGTATGCGATCGCACAGGGCAACCTGGTGGTCGGCGGCTTCGGAGCGTCCGGTGACGACGGCTCCAGCGTGACGGTCAATATCCCAAGCGCCGGTCGGATTCCGAGCGGCGCCACGGTTGAGCGGGCGGTCCCGAGCGACTTCCTGGCCAATGAGGCCATCGTTCTCAATCTGCATACGCCAGATTTCACGACGTCCAATCGCCTGGCGGAACAGATCAACACGATAATGGGCGAGGGTACGGCAACCTCGATCGACGCCGTATCGGTTGCGGTTCGCGCGCCGGTCGACAACAGGCAGCGCAGCGCTTTCGTATCCATGCTGGAAAACATCGACGTGGAGCCGGGCGCCGTTGCCGCGAAGGTCATCGTCAATTCACGCACCGGCACGGTAGTGATAGGCGACAACGTCCGGGTAACGCCGGCCGCCGTGTCGCACGGCTCACTCGTGGTGACAATTAGCGAACGACCCTTCGCCAGTCAGCCGAACGCGCCGTTCAGCAATGCCGGAGAAACCGTAGTCCTGCCGGATTCGGACGTCGAGATTACCCAGGAGCAGGCCAGCATGTTCCTGTTCGAGCCGGGCACCAGCCTTGACGAGATCGTCCAGGCGGTCAACCGGGTCGGGGCAGCGCCCGGCGACCTCGTTGCGATTCTCGAGGCCCTGAAACAAGCCGGCGCCCTGCGAGCGGAACTCGTTGTCATCTAGGTTTTGACATGACTGCCGCCGTCACCGACTTCACCCAGTTCAGCACGCTGCGCGCGGGCGCGGAGCGCAATGATCCTGCGGTGCTGCGCGAGGTGGCGGGGCAGTTCGAGGCGCTGTTCATCGAGACGGTGCTGAAAAACATGCGCGAGGCCTCGCTCGGCGATCCGCTGATCGGCAACAGCGATCAGCACGAGATGTACCGTGGAATGCTCGATCAACAGCTGGCTGTGGAGATGTCCAGCGGCCGGGGAATCGGCCTTGCGGACATGCTCGTGCGCCAGCTCGGCGGCGAGCAGCCGACGCCATTGTCGTCTGCCGACCTGCGCATGCCCGAGGTCCAGCCAGCGGCAGAGCCGCTGTGGCAAGACCCCGCCAGTTTTGCCCGTGATATCTGGCCGCATGCAGAGAAGGCCGCCAAGCGCCTGAACGTCTCGACCGAGGCGGTGGTTGCGCAGGCGGCTCTCGAGACGGGTTGGGGCGCCTTCGTGCCGCGCCACGCCGACGGTAGCAGCAGCTTCAACCTGTTCGGCATCAAGGCGGCAAAGGGCTGGTCGGGGCAAAGTGTCGCGAAGCCGACCCTCGAATTCGAGGACGGAGTACCAACCCGACAGGTTGCGGAATTCCGCGCCTACCAGGACGTTGCCGCGACGTTCGATGACTACTCGGAATTGCTCACAGCGAATCCCCGCTACGCCGCCGTCAGGGATCACGGAGACGACGTGGAGGGGTTCGCCCGAGCGTTGCAGTCCAGCGGTTATGCCACCGATCCGCTTTACGCCGCGAAGCTTCGCGACGTTGCTCAGGGCGACACGATGCGCAAGGCGATCGCCGACTTAAAGTCTGAAGCTGCCCGGCCGATAAACGAGCGACAGCCGGCCGATGCGATTTGACAATGGAAGGCGTCTAGAGGGGATCCGTAATGCCTGACCTGTTAAAAACGAGTCTTAGCGGCATGCTGGCGTTTCAGCGTGCTCTCGACCTGACTGGCCACAATATCGCGAACGCCAACACGCCGGGCTACAGCCGGCAGGTCCCCGAGTTCACGTCACGCATTGGTGGCGGCGCCGGCCAGACCTACATTGGGGGCGGCACGCAGATACGGTCGATCGAGCGCATGTACGATGCGCTGCTCGTTGAGCAGCTACGCACGTCCAATACCGGTCTAAACCGTTTCAATATTCTGAATGCGCTGGCCGGGCAGGTCGACAGCCTGCTCGCGGACCCGGATACGGGCCTCAATACCGGCATGCAGGGGTTTTTCAATGCGTTGCAGGATGTGGGCAACGACCCCGCCAATCTGCCGACGCGGCAGGCGCTGCTGGGCGAAGCGGATGGCCTTGTCAGTCGCTTCCAGTCGCTGGATGCGCGTCTCGAGTCGCTCGAGTCCGAAGTCAACGACCGCGTTCGGCTGGCCGTGGACGATATCAACCGCGTTGCTACCGAAATCGCTACGGTCAACGACAGGATTGCGCTGGCCGGCGCCGGCGCCAAGCCCAATGACCTGCTTGACCGCCGCGACCAGCTGCTCCTCGAACTGTCCGGGCTGATCTCGGTATCCACGTCCGAGCAGGATGACGGGACCCTCAACGTGTTCGTGGGCAGCGGCCAGGCACTGGTGCTCGGTGCCGAGGCACAACCACTGGACGTGCGGCCAAGCGAGTTCGAGCCAACGCGACTCAGCGTGGTCTATCGCGGCGCGAGCGGAGACACGCCGATAGACACGTCGCTGTCGGGAGGCACGCTGGGAGGCTTGCTCGAGTTTCGCTCGCGCATGCTGGACACGAGCCGGCAGTCGCTGGGCCAGACGGCCGTGGCCTTCGTGCAGCAGTTCAATGCTCAGCATGCCGCGGGTATGGATCTGCGCGGCAATCTCGGCGGAGACTTCTACGGCATCGACCCGCCTGACGTACTGTATTCATCCGGTAACACTGGTGCGGCAACGGCAACAGCGACGATCTCCGATCTTGGAGCTTTCACCGGCGCCGATTACGTACTCGAGTTCGACGGTGCTTCCTATGGCCTGACACGCGCCGATACCGGCGCGAGTATTCCGCTGTCCGGCAGCGGTACCGCCGCCGACCCGTTTGTCGCTGACGGCGTCAGCATCGAGGTCAGCGGCGCGGCG
>JAAUYK010100847.1_pt1 | contig 22482 bp, 19 predicted proteins | sample 7278021 | NCBI WGS metagenome assembly JAAUYK01 (sample SAMN14350223, study PRJNA611818) | marine sediment metagenome | isolation source: surface marine sediment (1.8m) | place: French Polynesia: Moorea | collected 2018-08
CAACAACGGGGACGCATCGGACTTAATCGCAGTTTTTTAGTCAACACGTATTATCCCCTCTCTTCAACCTTTTTTGCAGAGCTTGGTTTTGAAACCGTCCTGCCGGACGAGCCATCACAGGCAGGAATCGATCTGCGGGGAGCACCGTTTTGCTTTCCTGCAGAACGATTCCTGCCTGTGATGGCTCGTCCGGCAGGACGGTTTCAAAACCAAGCTCTGCAAAAAAGGTTGAATAGAGGGGATAATAGGTGTTGACTAAAAAACTGCGATTAAGTCCGATGCGTCCCCGTTGTTGTTGGCCAGAATTAAGATCTAGTTTTCCAGCGTATTTTTCAAAAATTAGTTTTTGCCGTATTCGAACCAGATCCAATGTGGCGACATCGTGTTTGATCTTATGGCGCAAATTATAATACCGGTTGCAGGCACCACCGAACGGATATTGGGTGCCTTCGATGTTTATCATTGCGATGTCACAACGCCGGTCGCATTGCTCTTTTCCGCCTTTGCAAATGAATGATTTATTATAATCAATGTCGCGTTGAACCAAATCGGCAAGATCAAACTGCTGGGGTTTAAGAAGGCCGGCTTCGATGCGTTTTTTAACTTCCAAAGCAACACCAAAGGCTCCCATCAGACCAGGTTCCGGCGGAACAATGATCGGTTTGCCCACTAAGGCCGCCATTGCCAATGGTACTGCACGGTTGTAACAGACACCACCCTGCATAAAAACTTTTTCGCCCACCGGGCGATTGCCTTTAACCCGATTGGCATAGTTCATACAGATAGAATACACCAAACCGGCCACAATGTCGTCATGGGCAATGCCTTCATGGATGGCATTTTTGATGTCTGAAGCAATAAATGCGGCACATTGGTCATTGAAATTGGGTGGCTGGCGGCCCTGCATGGCAATATCCGCAATGTCTTCCATTTTAACGCCTAAAGTTTCCAGAGCCGATTCTTCTAAAAAAGAACCGGTGCCGGCAGAGCAAGCCTCGTTCATGGCATAATCAGAAGGCACCGCATTGGTGATATAGGTGTATTTGGCATCCTGTCCCCCAATTTCGAAAATAGTGTCCACCTGGCTATCAAAATAAACTGCCGCTGTGGCATGGGCGATGATTTCGTTGATGACGCCGTCGGTTAGGGCATGCAGGCCGGCGATTTGGCGGCCGGATCCGCACACGCCTAAACCGGAGATAACAACGGAATTCGGATCGATTTTATTACTGATTTGAGACAAGATCGATTGATAGCAGTCGCGTGATGCACCAACCGGGTCGCCGTTGGTGCGAAGATAAACCGATGCCAAAATGGCGTTATCGGTTTTGCGCAACAAGACCGCTTTGGTTGTTGTGGAGCCGACGTCCAAGCCCAGAATGCATTGATCGTTTGATTGGATCTCATCCTGGGCAACGCTTTTAAACTCCACCAGCTCTTCAAACTCCTGCAGTGGCAACAGGCTGTCAAACGATGTGGCTTCGGGATTGAACAATCGGTCAAAACCGGGAAATGGCTTGGTGGTGCGATTAAGCGCCCAGAGCGCCGCCCCGAGCGCTTCGAAATAAGGCGCTTCATTGGGCACGATCAAGCCGGGAATTTCACGCCGCAAATATTCGATCATCATTTTATTTTGGGCGGTGCCCCCTGTAACCATGATGTTTTGACGCTCAACCTTTTTCAGAAGCTCCAGAATTTTATTGGCCATCATTTGGCATAAACCGGCGGTAACTTTGGCCTTAGGAATACCCTTGTTGGTGGCATGGGTGCAGTCTGATTTGCAAAACACGGAACAGCGACCGGAGACCGCGTAGGGATCTTGCGACACCGCCCATTGGGCCGCCTCCTTGAGAGAGACGTTCATGCGTCGCAATTGCTGTAAAAAAAATTCGCCTGTTCCCGAAGCACATTTATTGCCGGTGTGCACATTGGATATACGGCCTGATTTGTTGAGGGTATACACCATAAAGGTTTCACCCCCGGCTGAAACAATTGCCGGGCTATCGATGGATTTCAACTTCACCATTTGATAAGCTTGTTCGACGGCTTCAGGTTCGGGAATCGAGGAAAGATTGACAAACTCCCTGAATCGCCGGCCGGTAGCGGCAATGCGGTCAATGGCGGACATATCAATGGATTCAAGGGCGTTCTGCAAGGTCTGCTTGGGATCACCTTCATGGGGATGCAGGCTGTAGTTAAGGATATGTGGGCGGCTGTCATTCTTGGCAGGATCGCATTCAACCTGAACCACCGATACGGTGGAAGCGCCAAGGCATAAACCTAAAGCCCTTAGAGGCAAACTTGGCCTGACTTCGGAATCTGAAGAAGTTGCGGCGTACTGAGTCATCATTTCACTATGACATAACCAGGCGATAAAGACCTATTATCAGAATTGAAAATCGCTAAATTACCTTATTTTCTAACAATAACAAGCTAAATTTTATCTGAGTAAATCTTTATCAGTCAAACCATCTAACAAAACAACTGCAATGAGCACCAGTCTTGGATTATTGAGAACTATCAAATCGTTTTACGCATGGTGTTGGGAAATTGTCATATTCCGGTTAAGAGATTGGTTATTTGGAAATCGTATATTATTAAACATCGACGATGGTGAAAGGCTCAATTATAATCGCGCCCGCTATTAAAAGCATTGGTAATTTGCCCGAAATTTAGCCAGAATATATTGCTTTAATGTTGGGGGGTCAAGCATAATTCAGTAAACATTTTGCATCCAGATGGGCTTTATTTTTTGGAAAAAAGTGATAACCTCACCTCTATGAAGCAGAATTAATTCAAGAAGCTCTTGACTTTTTGACGCCATATTGTACCGGTAAATATCCATCTTAATCACGCTGAATTTGAAAGTTTCAGGAGTCCGTATTTTGAAGAATGCCAATTCTTATGATCTATGCGTTATCGGCTGCGGAGTTGCCGGTTTTGCCGCTGCTATGTCTGCGGTTGATTATGGTAAAAACGTTTGTGTGGTTGAAGGCGATGAAATTGGTGGAACAGGGGTCATGTGGGGCGCCCTCGCCTCTAAAACCATGTGGGAGCTTTCCAAGGACTATGCGGTGGCCTCTAAAACGGATCGTGGTTTTTACGCCGATCAGCTACGCGTGGAATATCAGGCGGTTCGCAAGACGGTTTTGGAAGCCGTTAAAGAAAAACAGACCCAGATGCTTCACCAGATTGAGGCTTATGCCCCCTCCCAATGGCAAGGTCCGGGATCCATAACCTACAAGCGGGGATGGGGAGCGTTTGCGTCCAGTAACGAATTAGTTGTGACCTATCCTGATAATACCTCAGAGCCTATAACCGCGGGCTTTTTTATCATTGCCACGGGCTCTAAACCGCAACGTTTCCCTCATATTGAGATCGATCAGCAGCGTATTTTTGACACCGACGGTTTTTTAAATCTAAAATCTTTCCCACGCCGCTTAATGATTATTGGTGCCGGCATTACCGGTTGTGAATTTGCGACTATTTTTTCCAATTTTAAACGCACCCACGTCATATTGGTGGATAATCAGCAGCGCATTTTGCCATTTGAGGATGAAGATATTAGCCATTTTGTCGGCAACAACCTGGAGCAAAATGGCGTGACCATTCATCATTCAGCGTCACTGAAAAATATTTTGAAAACGCCTGAGGCCCTGGAGGTCTTGCTTGACTTTGACAATGCCACCGCCAAACGCATCGAAGTCGATGCCGTGCTGATTTCGATCGGACGGCGACCGAATTTTACATGTCTGAGGCTGGACAATGCCGGTATTCAACCCAATGCCAACGGAATCTTAGATACAGACGGGCACTGTTTGGTCGATACCTGTATTTATGCGGCCGGGGATGTGACCCATTATCCGGCTTTGGTCAATATGGCGGATCTTGAAGGTCGCTATGCCGTGCGGCAAATGTTTGAAAAAAATACACCACCACTGAATTATCGAAATCTGAGTACCATCATGTTTTTTTACCCACCGGTGGCGGCGGTGGGATTCAACGAAAGAATTTGTCAGCAGAAAAAAATACCTTACCGCGTGGCTTACTATGCGAACGCCATGTTAACGCGCAATATCGCCATGCGGTCGACCAACGGTTTTGTCAAAATTATTGCCAGCGACGATGACACCCAAAAAATCTTGGGAATGCGAGCAGCCGGCCCGCAGGTCTCCGGCACCATCATGTCCATTACGCTGTTGATGGATCAGGGCAAGAGTATTCAAGATGCCCTAAATTCGATTTATCCCCATCCCACCATTTCCGAAGGTATTCAGGAATGCATGCGAATGCTGTTGGGAAAATCCTCATTCAAGGCGCACACCTTTCCGGAACACATGCGGATTCGGCGGTGGCATCCTGATACAGGTTACCATTCATAGGTGTTTGATCTAACCAAGTTAATTGCTCGGATCCAAGCTGAGCTCTCGGAATTCTGATTGTCAACCAATCAACGGCGAGTTGCTGAAACGGCGATACATGTCTATCATGCTTTCGCAACAATCCCTCTGTGATTAAAAAAATCTATTTATTTCAAGCATTTTTGATTATCCTTTATTGCTTGACACCTGGTGGCCATTTTTCTATACATTTACGTTAATCTTTTTTGCTTTGATGCACGGGTGAACGGTCGTTTTCGGGAAAGATCGATTGATCTAACATGATCTATCAACCAAACATGAGGAGGAACTCTATGAAAAGACGGGAATTTATCAAGAAAGCTGGTGCTGGCGCTATTGCTGCTGGCGCTGTGATTGCAGGCGCGCCTGCCGTACACGCACAAAAGAAGATGGAAATTACCATGGTGACGACGTGGCCGCGTGATTTTCCTGGTCTGGGCACAGGGGCGCAACGTTTTGCCAAGCGCTTATCCGATATGACCAACGGTCGTATGAAAGTGAACTATTTTGCCGCGAATGAGCGGGTAAAGGCCTTTGATTCATTCGATGAGGTTGCCTCGGGTAATGCCCAGATGTATCATGGCGCCGAATACTATTGGAAAGGCAAGCATCCTGGTTTTGCTTATTTTGCAGCGGTTCCGTTTGGTTTAACCTACACAGAATTGAACGCCTGGATGCGCTTCGGCGGCGGCCAGGAATTATGGGATGAACTGGGCGCCGCATTTGGGGTCAAAGGACTGGTGACCGGCAACACCGGCTCGCAGATGGGCGGATGGTTTCGCAAGGAAATCAACTCCCCCGATGACCTGAAGGGGCTTAAAATGCGTATTCCCGGCCTTGGGGGCGATGTCATGGCCAAATTGGGCGCCTCTCCCGTTTCCCTTCCCGGCGGCCAGATCTATGAAAACCTGATTGCCGGATCAATCGATGCGACGGAGTGGGTCGGTCCTTGGAATGATGGATTCATGAAATTCTATGAAGCCGCCAAGTATTATTATTTCCCGGGCATGCACGAGCCGGGTACGATGCTGTCTCTCGGCATCAATAAAAAGTGGTGGGACGGCCTATCAAAATCGGATCAATTGACGATTGATGCCGCCGCTGCCATGGAAAATGACGTCATGATGTCGGAGTTCAATGCCAAAAACGGAGAAGCCCTTGCCAAACTAATCAAAGAGCAAGGCGTTAAACTGCGTGAATTCAATGATGATGTCTACGAAGCGTTTGGTGAAGCGTCTGCCGAAGTATTTGAAGAGACAAGAAAGCATAGTAAATTGGCGGCTAGAATCCATGACAGTTTTGCCAAAGCGCGCAAAGAGATTGGAAGCTGGATGAAGATCTCCGATCAGGCCTACCTTAACAAGCGCAACAGCGTACTCGGTCTGTAATCGATACGCAAAGAAATATGGTACCCTGAAGGGTACCATATTTCTCATCTTTATGGGACGAATCAACTAACAAATTAGGCTATCTGATTTCGTATTATCGCACAATTATTATACATCTGCTAACCATATAAACAGTCCGCAACCTATGAGCGCTTCAGACACCATCGATACCAGTGAGCTTTCAAACCCGGCTATGAAAAACGATGCTTCAGGCCGTAAAATCATCACTTTACTGATGCGAACAGTAGCCGTATCGATCGTTGCGCTCATGCTGTTTTTTCTCATTAACAACTACCTGAATGTCAGGCAGCAATGGACTGGATTGCCCTCTTTTTTTGCACACTATGGCTGGTTTGGTCTGGAGGCCTTACGCACACCTCTTGCGGATAATCAGATTACCCAAGGGTGGCTTCAGCTTCTGGGTTACCTGGGAGCAGTGGCACTGGCGATTCTTTATGTTCTGGGGACACATAGACGGTCCTTGCGAGCGGATGCTGATTTACTGACCCAATTTGCGACCTATATCATTCGGGCGTCCTTCTGGATCGTTCTGATCATCGGTTTTGTCGATATCATCATCTCTTTTCTAAGGGTGGAGGAGCTCCTGGCACCACTCATTGGTGATGATCTAACCCAAGCCCTTGGACGCCCTCAATTTCGTGGCATGTATGTGCACCTTCCATTGATCCTGCTGTCGTTTGTCATCGCCTTTTTTAATCGATCCCTGGGATTTACCTGGTTGGCCTTTCTGGTGGTGTTGGCCGAGTTCCAGATTGTTATTTCCCGATTTGTATTTTCCTACGAACAACCTTTTATGGGAGACCTCGTTCGTTTCTGGTATGCGGCCTTATTTCTATTTGCCAGTGCATATACGCTGGTGCACGAAGGCCATGTGCGTGTCGATGTGTTGTATTCACGCTTTAGCAAACGCAGCAAAGCATGGACTAATACGGTTGGCACCTTGCTGCTGGGCTTACCATTGGGGTGGATCATCCTCATGACCGGTATGTGGGATAAAACCAGCAGCATCAACAGCCCGCTTTTCAGTTTTGAAGTTTCCCAATCCGGCTATGGGTTGTACGTAAAATACTTGATGGTCGGGTTTTTGGCCGTCTACGCCGTGTCCATGATTGTACAATTTTCCAGTTACCTGCTCGACAGTGTCGCTGACCTTCATCAAGAACCAGGTGGTGATCAATCAGCCGGTAAGTCGCAATAAGATACTTCATTAAAAAGGGTCACTACATGGAACTCGTCTTTCTCGCTTTTCTCCTCTTACTGATGATTGCCGCCCTTTCTTCCGGCTATCCCGTCGCCTTCTCACTGCCAGGCGCGGCTATTATATCCATTGGATTAGCAGCGCTGTTTGGTTATTTGATTGCAGGAGACACCAGCGCCTTCTTCGTAGAAGGCGGCCCTTTCCAGTGGCTCAGTGCCGGCGTGACCAATTTTCGCAGCCTCTATTGGGATGTCGAACGGGACACCCTGATCGCGGTGCCGCTGTTTATTTTTATGGGCATTATGCTCCAACGCTCCAAGATCGCCGAAGACCTTTTGGTTACAATGGCCCAACTGTTTGGACCGGTTCCCGGAGGGTTGGGAATCTCCGTTGTTCTGGTCGGTGCCCTGCTCGCGGCGACGACCGGTATCGTTGGGGCTACGGTGATTGCCATGGGATTGATTTCACTTCCGGCCATGCTGCGTAACAATTATTCTAAACCATTGGCCACGGGCACGATTTGTGCCTCGGGTACCTTAGGCCAGATCATCCCTCCTTCAATTGTTCTGATTATTCTTGCTGACCAGTTGACCGGTGCATCCGATCAAGCCAGTACGCTTCGAAAATCAGCTTACAAGGCCGCAACCGGTGAATTCAGCATGCCTTCGATCCTGGACGTCACCTCGACCAGCGCCGGTGAAATGTTTATGGGTGCCCTGGTGCCGGGTTTGGTCCTTGTCGGGTTGTATATCATTTATATCTTGATCGCGGCGTTAGCTAAAAAAGGATCTGCACCGCCGGTACCCTATGAAGGCAAGTTCGATCGCGTCTTTGCCAAACGGGTTGCCTTGGCATTGACACCGCCATTGACCCTTATTCTTCTGGTGCTCGGCTCCATCATCCTCGGTGTGGCCACGGTCAATCAGGCCGGTGCGGTGGGTGCCATTGGTGCCATGGTCATGGGGGGCTATCGCCTTGCCGAAGGTCAACGCAACGCCTATTATCCGGCCATTTTGGCCATCGCCTCAACCGTTGTGATTGCGATTATCCTCGCCTTCTATGACCTAAACGTCAAAAGCATCGGGGAGGGGGATGCCATCGGTATCTTCCTGGCGGCGGTTGCTGTCACTGGGCTGCTGATTGCCGTGGCCTGGAGTACCTGGCGGGTATATAAAATTGAAGATACCCTCAACGCGGTCATGATTGAAACCGCTAAAACAACATCCATGGTTTTCATTATTCTGCTTGGTGCGGCCATGTTGACCTCTGCCTTCCGTGGTTTTGGCGGGGAAGAATTGGTCAAGCATTTTTTAACCAATCTGGAAGGCGGTTTTTGGGTTCAATTCATCGTCGTCATGGCGGTGATGTTTATCCTCGGTTTTTTCCTTGATTTTCTCGAAATAGCGGTTGTCGTCGTTCCAATTGTTGCGCCCATTCTGCTGGCCGATCCGGGTGCCAATGTGACCGCCGTGTGGTTTGGTGTGATGGTTGGCCTTAACCTGCAGACTTCATTTTTAACACCGCCCTTTGGTTTCTCTTTGTTTTACCTGCGTGGGGTCGCTCCTCCTATTGTTAAGACACTGCAGATTTATCGTGGGGCGGCGCCTTTTATTGTATTACAGTTGATCGCCCTAGTCATTGTTGCGCTGACGCCCGCTTTGGTGAACTACCTGCCCACGCGCATTTCTCTATCTGCGGAAACAGCGCCACCGCCAATCAATCCGCGACTGCAGTACTGTATCGAAGAATACCTCTTTGAATACTACGATCTAAACGGTGAGCAGTTGCGCAACCATGTCAGCACCTTACGCGCCACCGATCTCAGTGTTTTACCGGAAAAAAGACAGAAAGCCTTGAACACAAGCTTAGATCATACCTTGAATACGTTCGATTTAGTCAGCAAGGTTCGCGAGGCTGAGGCTAAGCGGGTCAGCTATGCACCTGAATTTCGGCCCTTACATCAGCATGTCCGCGGTTTGCAGTCAGAAATGCGAAATCGCAAATTGAAAGTCGATGAACTGAAACAGGATTTAATACGAATTTCGCAGAGCGATTCCCCTGAAAAGAATGATCTCATTCGAATTGAAGACGATATCAAGAAAACCGAGACTGAAATCACAGACCTTCAAAACCAGATTCCTGAGACGTGGACTGAAGCCAGCAAACGTTATACGGAAATGGAAAAAGCTGAAAAGCAAGCGCGTCGCGTGTATCGCAATAACGTCGACCAAGCTTATGAAACGATTGTGGAATTGCGCGAGGTCATTGATGGCGCAAATGATTTGGCCGGTCTCAAACAACAGATGATAGCCCTTGATACCGCAATTATCAATCAGCCGGCCAAGACTGCCATGGAACAAATCAAGCAATCAGAAAAGGCCCTTGGTAAGATTGCCGGCACAAGCGCCATTAAGTCCAAGCTTTCCAAAGCACGCAGGGCGCTTAAAGGCAAAAAGCCAAAACCCGAAAAGGCCCGTCAGTCGCTAGACGAAGGACTAAAGCTATTTGCGGCGGAAGTCGATTGGCGTCATCGCGCAACCACTGAAATTGGTCCGGCACTTGCCGCTTATGACAATGCCATCAAGGGTTCGATCGGTCTTCGATTGCAGCAACGGATGTCGTCCGAGCAGGTCAAAGAGATTGCCGGTTGTCGGTCGGTCCATCGCGATTATTCATTGCAATTCTAATCACCATCTGCCTTACGTTAGGATATTGATGGCTCCGAGAACATGAAAGTCCTTATGTCGTCCAGCATAAGGACTTTTCAATTTTTTAATACGTCGCCATCAATTGCGGCAACACTATTCACGACAGCGGTATCACCATTACCGGTTTTTCGCTCCGGCGCAACACCCGGCGCGCTGTACTACCCATAAGCTTACCGCTGAACAGACCTGTACCGTGGGTTCCCATCACAATGATATCACAGTTCTTTGCGTTGGAATGCTCCAAGATTTCCTCCACCGGTTCACCACGGCTAACTTTAATTTGGTCAACCAGAAACGGACACTCTTTGAAATGCAGGGCCATCTGATTGCAAAAGTCGGAAATGCGTGCCTTAATTTTTTCAACAAATTGTTGCTCATTGTCGTTGCTGATTTGCTGCCACTTTTCTTTGCCTAGGTATCCAATTATCTGTTCTTCAATGCCGGGATTTACGCCGTCCAGGACATGTAATAACGTTATCTTAGCATCAAACTTGTTGGCCAGGGTCGCGGCATAACCAAATGCATAGCGGGCATTTTCCGACAAATCGGTTGCATACAAAATTCTATGGATTTCAGGAATCATTGCGAAACCTCTTTGCTTGGCGGTTTTTGAAATACTAATAATTACATAAAGTGAAGCTGGCCCGGTATAACATTTCAAATATAGCGGGTCAAGAATGAGCCCCTGGCAGTAATTTGCGGCAACCCTAAGGTGTTAGAAGTTTTAAAAGGATTTTAAAGCACGGGGTAGACTTTAGCCATGGTAGTTTTATTCAAATGACAATTCAGGGACAGGACTGACAGTGTCGCCGAATCCCCACGCATAGGCCTGCATCGGGAATCGTAATATTTGCCGTGAAAAGGGGTGTGGCTATTTTTCGTTAAGTTGGTGCTTGGGGATGTTTATCTGTTGGACGGCGATGAGTGATATCAGGCTGAAAACCGCACCCATCACAAAGGGGATGCGATAATCGACGATCCACAACAAGCCACCAAGGGCAGGGATGACGATGGCGGCAATATGGCTCGCCGTAAATCCAACCGCCATGCTGGGAGCAATGTCACGCGGATCTCCGATTTTTTGAAAATAAGTTTTGATAGCAATTGCAAAGTTAAAAAAGATATGATCCAGAATGTACAGAAACGCAACGATGAGCTTAGAATCGACCACCGCATAGGCCAGAAAGATAAATATCAGGCTGAAGTATTCCAGAGAAAGAACTTTACGTTCGCCGAAACGAATGATCCACTTGCCAATCCAGGGGCTTAAGAAATAGTTAACGGCATTGTTGATAACAAATAGGGCGGTGACATCTTGGACCGAGAACTGAAACTTTTTTACCAACAAAAATACCGCAAAAGCGATGAAAATTTGACGCCGGGCGCCGGCCATGAATGTGAGAAAGTAGTAGAGCCAGTATTTTTTGCGTACAATCAAACGCTTGCGCTGCGGGGCAATGTCGGTCTGTGAGGGATCCCGCAAAAATCCCCATAGACCGGCCACTGCGACGGCACCACCGATCAGCATGTACATTTGGATAAAGCTAAGATATGGTTTGATGCAATAAATGATAACGCCGACTACAATGCTGGATGCCGCGGCCAGGCTGCGCAATTTACCAAATACCCACGGAGAAATATCTTTTTTAAAGTATTGCAGGGTGAGGGACTGATTGGTCGTTTCATAATAGTGAAAACCAAAGCTAGAGATCAATGTGGTCAAAATTAGTCCGTAAAAAGTGGGTAGCCAGCCGGTGGCCATCAGACCTAGTCCCAGGAAAAGGATGGAAAGGGCGGAGACGCGGTATTCACGGACTAATAAAATGACAAAAATAACGAGAAAAGTTAAAAAACCGGGAATTTCTCTGATGGATTGAATGACGCCGATATGATGGCCGTCAAGATGTGCCATTTCAACGGCAAAATTATTAAACAGAATAAGCCAGCCTTGAAGTCCCACCGTCGAGGCGATGGTCAGCACGGATAAAAATTGATACATTGGGTTGGCTTTTAATTCTTTTTGCATGGTGGTTTTTTAACCCCGGATCAGCAATAGAAGTCGGGTTTTAGGACCTAAGCGTTAATGTCGCTTTTTCAGTTATACTTTATCGCCTTTATGCTTCAACCATCACCATCTCAAAATGGGCCGATAGAAAATTTAGAACAATATACCTTTAGATATTTAAATATCAATGGATTATAATGATAAAGGCTTTTTGGTTTGATCCATTTAAAATTTTATACCACGCACAATTTTAAATGCCGGACAATAACAAATAGTTTTGATTATAATACAGCACAGGTTTATGGATTTGAACAGTTGGTGGGGCCTGAAGTATTATCAACCTCTAATTGTAATGCGGAACCGGAGTATTGTTTATGACAGTTGCATCATTGAATCAGGAGTTTAGCGATTGGCTCGTTCAGTTGCGGCGAGAGTTTCACCGTTTTCCGGAGCCGGCCTACAAGGAGTTTAAAACCGCAGAGACGATTTGCCGCGAACTCAAACGACTAGATGTTCCGTTTGAAAAGGGTGTTGGGGGCACCGGCATTGTGGCGCGATTACAAGCAGTGAATTCCGGTTTGTTGATTGCTTACCGCGCCGACATGGACGCCCTGCACTTGGAAGAGGCCAATGATGTTGCGTACCGATCACAAAATACCGGATACATGCATGCGTGTGGACACGACGGTCACATGACGATTGCATTAGGAATTCTTCGCAGATTGAAGGATACAGGTTGGCATGCTAACGGCGCGGGTGAAATTTTGTTTATCTTTCAGCCGGCGGAGGAGGGCGGTGCCGGTGCGCGCGCGATGCTGGATAGCGGTTTTTTCGATGACAAACCGGTTAAAGCGGTGTTTGCCGGTCACCTTTATCCCGAGTTACCGGTGGGTCAATTTGGTATTGCTGAAAACATCTGCAATGCTGCCGCCGACTTGTTTACGATCCGCCTAACCGGCAAAGGCGGCCATGGGGCGCATCCCCATCAGTGCAAAGATCCCATCATCGCTGGTGCCCACTTAGTCGTACAATTCCAAAACCTGATTAGTCGCGAAATCGATCCGCTGGCAAGTGCCGTTGTGACCATCGGTCAATTTCATGCCGGAACCGCCGCCAACATCATCCCTGAAACAGCTGTGCTGAACGGCACCCTGCGCACGTTGCAGCCTGATATGCGGGAGCGACTGATTGCTCGGATACGAGACATGGTAACCGGTACCGCTAAATCGTTTGATGTAGAGGGAAGTTTTGAAATAAAGGATGGATACCCGGCACTGATCAACGACCCTAAGCTGGTTGCGCATGCCATTAAAACAACCACGGAGGTGTTTGGAGGTGATGCAACGCGCATTGAACGCCCGCGCATGGGATCGGAGGATTTTTCGTTTTTCTGTCAGCAATGGGGAGGGTTCATGATCGGTATCGGTTGCCATAACCCCCATGAAGGTTTCCAGTACGGGTTGCATTCGTCGCATTTTAATTTTGATGAAAACGCACTGGTCGCGGCCGTATTGCTTTTTGAAAATTTACTTAAGCGCTACTTGGATTGTGGCAATGGTAAATCCCTTGCCGATTAGTGAAGAAATGGAATAACAGCATGGCTCAGAATACGTCTGATTTTTGGCAAGAACATTCTCTGCGATTTTTAGAGATGGCCTTTCGCACGGATAAACGCGAGCGACTCACAGATCCTGACGGCTATGGTAAAAATACGGGAGACTGTGGCGATACAGTGGAGATGTTCTTGAAGATTCGCAACGGTCTTATTCAAGCCATCTGCTTTGATACCAACGGTTGTTTGAATACCGATGCGTGCGCCAACGGGGTGGCCTATCTCACCGAAGGCCGCTCGCTCAATGATGCGTGGCGCTTGAAACCTGAAAATGTGTCGCAGTTCCTTGAAACCCTGCCCCCCGACCATTTCCATTGTGCGGAGCTGGCGGTTGGCGCTTTGTACCGGGCCTTAGCCAATTATCGCGAACTGCAGCGCCAACCATACAAGCGATTGTACCAAAAAAAACGATAGCGCTAGATGGTGTTGTCTCTTCTTTCGACCATGTCTTGGCACAATGGCCATTTTCTTTTGCCTTGACATGGTTTGGCAATTTGTATATAAACCGGCCTTTGGCGTAAGTGGCTCATATTTTTGCAAAACAACCGCTTTACGCTATTCAAAATTGCTTGAATGACAAGGCAAAATCAGTGAATTAGGAGCTGCTTGGAGCATGGGTCTCGCGGAAATCTTGGAACAACACAAAGGGGCGATTGTTAATAAGTGGTTTCAGACCGTTATTGAAACATATCCACAGGACACAGCCCGCTTCCTGAAAAATCGCAAAGATCAGTTTGCCAACCCGGTGGGCAGCACGACCTTGCGCGGTTTACAAGGTTTGTTTGACAGCCTGTTCACAGACCTCAACCGGGAGCAAATTATTGGATACCTAGATCCGATTATCCGTATCCGCGCGGTTCAAGATTTCACACCTTCCCAGGCGCTAGCCTTCATATTTGAATTAAAAACAATACTTAGAAAGCGAATCAATCAAGCTTTAGATGACAAAAATGCTCGCCGTGCGTGCGACCAGCTTGAAAGTAGAATAGATATTATCGGGCTCATTGCCTTTGACATTTATATGCAATGTCGTGAAACCATTTTTAGTCTAAGAACCAACGATGAGCACCGCAAAACCCTTCAGACATTTAAACGTGCAAAGTTGATAGTTGAGGATTCGGATGTACAACCGAATCTCAAGAGTGTCACATAACTTTTAATTCGGAAACCCCTCTCGCTACCACAGAATTGTGGCGCCAGGGGTAAAAAGTGAGGTAGCCGTCGATGAATGTACACTACATTTTTCCATTCCTCGTTGTCTGTGTGATGTTTCTGATATCGTATTTTCTTTCAGAAGCCGCCACGGGGTTTAAGTATCTGTTTGGAGTGGTGATTCCGTACTTGGCCATCCTGACATTCGTTGCAGGCGTTACATATCGCATGATGAACTGGGCCAAATCTGCGGTGCCGTTTAGAATTCCCACCACCGCGGGTCAGCAGAAATCACTTCCCTGGATCAAGCCGAACCAATTCGATAATCCCTCAAGCAAATTTGGGGTTTTGGTGCGCATGCTGCTTGAAATACTGGTCTTTCGATCCCTTTTCAGAAATACCAAATTCCGCATGAGTGAAGACGCCCAATCCTCCTATGAGATGGAAAAATGGTTGTGGTTGGGAGCCTTGGTGTTTCACTGGGCGTTTCTGGTTACCTTGGTCCGACATTTACGGTTTTTCACCGAACCGGTTCCCCAAGCACTGATGCTGCTAGAAAGTCTGGATGGATTTATGCAGGTCATGCTGCCGGGACTTATGCTGTCGGGTGTCGCCCTGCTGGCTGCCGCCACCTATCTTTTTCTCAGGAGAATCTTTCTGCCGCAGGTGAAATACATCTCACTATCCTCGGATTATTTCCCGCTATTTTTGATTATCGGCATCGCCGCTTCCGGGATTCTGATGCGCTATGTGCCCGATTTGAAGATTGATGTTACCGCCGCCAAAGAACTCTCCATGGGCTTGGTCACGTTGCGTCCCACCATTCCCGAAGGGGTGGATGGTATTTTCTTTGTACATGTTTTCATGGTCAGCGCACTTTTAGCGTATTTTCCATTTAGCAAATTGATGCATCTGGGTGGCATCTTCCTCAGTCCTACCCGTAATATGACAACCAACACACGTGAAGCCAGACATGTCAATCCTTGGAATTATCCGGTTAAAGTTCACACCTATGATGAGTACGAAGATGATTTTCGCGAAAAGATGATCGAGGCCGGACTGCCGGTTGAAAAGGAGTAAAGAATGTCAGATCTGTTAACACCTGAAGAGATGAAAGCAAACCTGGACTATCATACACCGCATTCGGGTTGGATGAATACACCGGTTAACATCCGCAAGGGAATGTATTGCTATGCATCCAATCCCAAAAGTGTGGAAACGCTAGGCTTGCCGAACGCCCGTAAATGGAACCCCATGGAAGAGGATTGGGAACTGCCGGAAAACTGGCAACAGATTTTGCATGAAGGTTTCAAGGAGCGTTTAGAGCGGTTCCGATCTATTAAAGTTTTCATGGATATTTGCGTGCGATGCGGTGCCTGTTCCGACAAGTGCCACTTTTTCATCGGCACTGGCGATCCCAAAAATATGCCGGTGCTGCGCGCCGAGCTGCTGCGCTCTGTTTATCGGAATGATTTTACCCGTTTTGGTAAAATTTTCGGCAAACTGGCCGGTGCACGCCCCATGACGGCCAATGTTCTGAAAGAGTGGTGGTACTATCTGTTTCAATGCACGGAGTGCCGACGTTGCTCACTGTTTTGCCCTTATGGAATTGATACCGCCGAAATTACCATTTTCGGTCGCGAACTGCTGAACCTTTTGGGGCTCAACATCGACTGGATTGCCACACCGGTCGCCAACTGCTACCGCACCGGCAACCATCTTGGCATCCAGCCCCATGCCTACAAAGACATGCTGGATTTTTTTGTGGATGATATTGAAGATATCACCGGTTTGCGGTTGGAGCCTAACTTCAACAAAAAAGGCGCCGACATTCTCTTTATCACCCCTTCCGGCGACGTGTTTGCCGATCCGGGAACATACACCTGTATGGGGTACATGATGCTGTTTCATTATCTGAAAGAAAAATATGGGTTGGATGTCACCTGGAGCACCTATGCTTCGGAAGGCGGCAATTTCGGATTTTTTACAGCCCACGAAGTCATGAAGCGGCTCAATGCCAAAATGTATGCCGAAGCCAAGCGATTGGGTGTGAAGTGGATTCTGGGCGGCGAATGTGGCCACATGTGGCGGGTTATACATCAATATATGGATACCATGAACGGACCGGCAGACTTTTTGGAGGAGCCGGTATCGCCCATCACGGGAACCAAGTTTGAAAATGCGAAATCAACCAAAATGGTTCATATTACCGAGTTCACTGCGGATTTGATCAAGCACAACAAACTCGAGCTTGATCCCAGTCGCAACGATCATCTTAAGGTGACGTTTCACGATTCCTGTAATCCTTCACGCGGCATGGGTATGTTTGAAGAACCCCGCTATGTCATCAAAAACGTGTGCAATCATTTTTATGATATGCCGCGCAACACGATTAAGGAACAAACCTTTTGCTGCGGCAGCGGCTCGGGCCTAAATGCTGGTGAAGACATGGAACTGCGTATGATGGGCGGACTTCCGCGCGCCAATGCCGTGCGCCATGTGCATGAAAAGCATGGTGTCAATATACTAGCCAATGTCTGCGCCGTTGATCGGGCCGCTTTACCGGCGCTAATGGAATACTGGGTGCCTGAGGTGGATGTCACCGGAACCACCGAGCTTGTCGCCAACGCCCTGCTAATGCCCGGTGAAAAGAAACGAACGACGGACCTGCGCAGTGAACCACTGCCGGGAATGGAGGAAGAAGCTGATGAATGATAAAAAATGGATCGTACTTGGTTTAGTTGTCTTCTTTGCGATCGTTTTATTTCCGGTTTGGTATAATCGTGGCAAAGCCGCACCGGCGCCCGAAGTTTGGCTATCCGATACAGCCAAGGCTGCTGAAACCTGTGTGAAACCGCTTGAAGATATTCGCAGAAACCACATGCATCTATTAGACCAATGGCGCGATACAGTTTCGCGCGAGGGCAAGCGCGTGTTTGTGGCCTGGAACGACAAAGAATATTATCCAGGGTTAACGACTACCTGCCTGGGTTGTCATGAAGATAAAGCGAAATTTTGTGACCGCTGTCACAATTACGCTTCGGTAAGTCCTTATTGCTGGGATTGCCATATCAATCCGAAGGAGATGAACTATGGAAAGAAGTAGACGCAGCTTCTTGAAAATCGCCGGACTCACCGCATTGGGTGTCTGCGCCAAACCGGTGGCTGATGTTTGGGCGGCCTCCGCCGAGCATGGGGCCTCACCCCAAGGCCGGTTTGTTGTGGGTGACAAAGCCCTTACAGCTAAGCACTGGGCAATGGTGATTGACACCCGCCAGTTCGAATCGGCTGAAGATTTGGAACCGATTATCGAGGTTTGTCACAAAGTGCATAATGTGCCCAACCTTACGGTTGAGCGCCATGAAATCAAGTGGATCTGGGAAGAAGAATTTGAGCACGCCTTTCCAATGAAAGAAAATCGGTATCTTAACGAGCGCGTTAAAGATTTACCGTTTTTGGTATTGTGCAACCACTGTGAAAATCCGCCGTGCGTGCGAGCCTGCCCGACCAAGGCGACTTTTAAAAGGGCCAGTGACGGAGTGGTTTTGATGGATTTTCATCGCTGCATCGGCTGCCGTTTCTGCATGGCGGCGTGTCCCTATGGCGCCCGCAGCTTTAATTTCCGCGATCCGCGACCCTTTATTGCCGAGGTGACCACCGAGTTTCCGACGCGTATGAAGGGTGTGGTGGAAAAATGTAATTTCTGTGCCGAACGTCTGGCTGTTGGCAAAATGCCGGCATGTGTGGAGGTATCCAATGGCGCTTTGGCTTTCGGCGATTTGGATGACCCCGCTTCGGATGTGAGGCAATTGTTAAAAGAAAACTTTACTATTCGGCGTAAACAGTCTCTGGGTACAGAGCCAAGCGTTTACTACATCGTATGAGGTTGCTATGCTTGAACTTGCATTAAAAGGCGACAAAAAATATTATGGGCTAGTGACAATCCTGGCGGCCATTGTTGGTGTGGGCACAGGATTCTATTTGTGGCAGCTACAATTCGGTTTAGGAATTACCGGCATGAGCCGCGATGTTACCTGGGGATTTTACATTGCCCAGTTTACATTCCTGGTCGGTGTAGCGGCGTCTGCCGTAATGCTGGTGCTGCCGTATTACTTGCATGATTACAAAGCGTTTGGGAAAATTACCATTTTGGGTGAATTTCTGGCGGTATCCTCGGTCACCATGTGTATTCTGTTTATTTTTGTTGACCTTGGTCAACCGATGCGCGTGTTAAATGTGATCCTTTATCCCACCCCCAATTCCATGTTGTTTTGGGACATGATCGTGTTAAACGGGTATCTGTTTCTCAACATCGTGATTGGGTGGAAAGTGTTGGAGGCTGAGCGTTATGGGGTGCCGCCTCCCAAATGGGCCAAGTTATTAATATATATCTCGATTCCCTGGGCGGTCAGTATTCATACGGTTACGGCATTCCTGTATTGCGGTTTGCCAGGCCGTGGCTTTTGGCTTACCGCCATTCTAGCCCCGCGCTTTTTGTCGTCAGCCTTTGCCGCCGGGCCGTCCTTGTTAATTCTGCTGTGTTTGTTGCTCCGCAAGGTAACCAATTTTGATGCCGGCACCAAGCCGATTCAGACCCTGTCCAAAATTGTGACCTATGCCATCATTATCAATGTTTTTTTCTTTCTTTGTGAGGTGTTCGTGGCGGCTTACAGCCAGATACCCGAACACACCGCACATCTGACCTATCTGTTCTTTGGTCTGCACGGTCATGGCGCTTTGGTGCCTTGGATGTGGACATCCATGGGCTTAATGCTCACTGCTATCTTGTTGCTGCTGATCCCGGCTGCGCGTCAAAATGAAACTATTCTGGCGGTAGCGTGCCTCTTTGTGTTTGCCGGCACCTGGATCGACAAAGGCATGGGCATGATTGCCGGAGGGTTTGTACCCAATCCGATGCATCATGTTAATGAGTATATCCCCACTCTGCCGGAAGTCTTGATCAGTATCGGCGTATGGGCGGCAGGTTTTTTGGTGTTGACCCTTTTATTTAAAATCGCGATTGGGGTTAAACAGGAGGCGGCCGGCGCCTGATCATTTAATTTCGTCCAATCCTATCGAAGGGGGCTTCGTTTTGACGAATCCCCCTTTTTATTTCGAGCTTAGTCCTGGTTATTAGGGAAAAGGATGATGTCGTATAATGGTCAATCGTTGCTGGATTGATCTGTCAATATTTGGATGGCATCACCGGTGCGTACGGTTCCCCCCTCCAGAACCCTTGCAAACACACCTTCGCGCGGCATAATGCAGTCGCCGGCTTTATAGTAGATAGCACATTTCTGATGGCATTCTTTGCCGATCTGGGTAATTTCCACCAAGGCAGTGACGCCCAGTTGCAAACGGGTGCCCACCGGCAGGCTTAACCAATCAATCCCCTGGGTAGCGATATTTTCCGCAAAATCACCAAAAGATATGTCCAATCCTTGCTGGCGTACCGTATCAATACTTTCCTGGGCCAAAAAACTGACCTGGCGGTGCCATTCACCGGCATGGGCATCGCCTTTGACGCCGTGATTGGGGATTAATTCGGCCTGATCGGTACATTTTTTACGCGTTCCTTTTTTAGAACTGATGGCGATGGATACAATTTTCATTATATTCCCACTTCGACTTCCGGTTTTATTTACAACATAAAAACAATATAGCGTCTGTCCACCCCAGCCATTGACAGCCAGTTATAGCATAGGCCGGATGATGTCGGCAAAGTCATGACAAACATGGCCTTAGCCGTGGTATATTGTTGGATAAGCATGAATCGAAAAGTGAACACGCGGTCCTGATGCTAATTTCTCTGACCATCAATGCAGTGCGCCTTGTTGCAAGGGTGATCGCTCATATTCTATTTTGAGCAAATATTGATAAATTATTTAACGAACGGTTACATCTCATATTTTACTTGACAAAAAATATGAAACATTTAATATTTGCGAGTTTTGAAATTTGGCAAACCTGATTATGTATTTCATAAGGAGGATTCGATCCATGTATGCGGTCGTTAACACGGGTGGTAAACAATATAAAGTGCAAGAGGGCGATACCCTGCGATTTGAAAAAATGGAAGGTGATGTGGGATCAGAAATCCTGTTTGATCAGGTCTTGATGGCATCTGATGGCGACAAAGTTGAGGTGGGGCGCCCGTTGCTGGCAAACGTGGAGGTCAAAGGGCACATCATTGAACAAGGCAAGGCCAAAAAAATCATTGTTTTTAAATACAAGCGCCGTAAACGTTATCGTCGTAAACAGGGTCATCGCCAGCAATACACGGCGATTCAAATTGACAGCATTAAATTCCAATAGTTCTAAACGTAAGGAGATATATCGATGGCTCATAAGAAAGCAGGCGGCAGTTCTAAAAACGGTCGTGACAGCAATGCGCAGCGGCGCGGGGTCAAACGATTTGGCGGGCAGCGTGTTAAAGCCGGCAATATATTGATCAGACAACTGGGTACCAAGGTGCATCCGGGCAACAATGTCGGCATGGGCAAAGACTATACCCTCTATGCCAAGATTGATGGGGTGGTTGCCTTTGAACGGATGGGGCGCTCGCGCAAGAAAGTTAGCATTTATCCAGAGTGAAATTCATTGATGAGGCCCTTGTTACCGTCCAATCCGGTGATGGTGGTAAGGGATGCGTCAGCTTCAGACGCGAAAAATATGTACCTCGCGGTGGGCCCGACGGCGGTGACGGCGGTAAGGGCGGCAATGTCGTCATAAAAACTTCTCCGCGCAAGCGCACGCTGTACCACTTGCGATTCAAACGTCATTTTCGAGCAAAAAATGGTGCCAGCGGGTTGGGTAAACGCAAAACCGGCCGCAATGGCGCCGATGCCACCATTGAAGTCCCGGCGGGAACCCTGGTTTTTGATACAGACACCGATCACCTTATTTGTGATTTGGTGACCGCGCATGAAACCTATATCATTGCCCGTGGCGGACGAGGCGGACAAGGCAATGCGCGTTTTAAAACATCGACCAATAGAGCCCCCCGATTTGCCCAGCCGGGTGCGTCCGGTGAAATCCTCAATTTAAAACTTGAACTCAAATTGCTGGCCGATATCGGTATTATTGGGTTGCCGAACGCTGGCAAATCGACCCTTCTCAGTAAAATATCGGCCGCATCGCCCAAAATCGCTGATTATCCCTTCACAACTCTGACGCCCAACCTTGGCGTGGTGCACACGGAATGGGCCGAACCGTTTGTTGTGGCGGACATTCCCGGTTTAATTGAAGGTGCCCACCAAGGTGCTGGATTGGGAACCCATTTTCTCAAACATATTGAACGCACGCGGATGTTATTGCACCTAATTGATGCGTCAACTGTGGACCCGCATAATCCCTTAAGTGCTTTTCAAACGGTTAACAGCGAGTTGTGTCAACACAACCGTGCCCTAAATACCAAACCCCAATTGATCGTTTTAAACAAATTAGATATCATCGACACGCAAAAGGCCGTGGATGCTGTTCGCACGGCCCTCGACCGCGATGATATCATGACCATATCGGCCGCCACCGGTCAGGGCTTGGATCAATTAAAGTCTAAACTTGTAAACATGCTGGATGCAGAAAATGGCGATTAATCGAAAATCGTATGTTACAGGCGTCAAACGTGTCATTGTCAAAATCGGCAGCAATGTACTCACCCAGGCCAATGGTTTAAACATTGAAGCGATCAATGCCATATCGACTCAAATCTGTGATCTTATCAACGGTGGCTTGGAAATTATCCTGGTTTCCTCCGGCGCCATGGCGTCAGGCATTAAAAAAATTGGTCTAGGCAAACGTCCGGATGAAATACCCAAGCGGCAGGCCGCAGCGGCGGTGGGTCAGCCGGGTCTGATGATGGCCTACGAAAAGGCCTTTGGGCGTTATCAGAAAAAAGTTGCGCAAATGTTGCTTACCAGCGACGGACTCAGCCATCGCAAGCGCTATTTAAATGCCCGCAACACCTTGTATACGCTATTGTCCTGGCAGGTGGTCCCG
>JAAUYK010111498.1_pt1 | contig 22394 bp, 30 predicted proteins | sample 7278021 | NCBI WGS metagenome assembly JAAUYK01 (sample SAMN14350223, study PRJNA611818) | marine sediment metagenome | isolation source: surface marine sediment (1.8m) | place: French Polynesia: Moorea | collected 2018-08
CGCATGATTAATATGGGTGAAGGGATTCGTCCCTTCACCCAAATATTATTACGGGAAAGATTATGGAAGATACAAACATTTGTCCCAAGTGCGAAAAAGGAGAATTAGAAAAGGAACATAATTATCTCAAATGTAAAGAATGTGAATGGAAAATTGAGTACAATCACTATTTAGATTTAAAGAAAATATTAGATGGAAAGGTATTTTTGGAAGGAGACGAATTATGATTTGTTCAATGTGTGGTGGTGAAATAGTTCAAGATGAAGCAACAAATAACATCAAATGTAGTAAATGTGGTCGATCAAAAAACATGAGACCACGAGATCGACAATCCGTTCACGAAGTTGATATGAATGATGATACAAAAGACTTAGATGTAATTATGGAGTAAATATGGAGCGCGCAAAAGGCACAACACATGTATTAATGTTGAATGATCGAGAAATGCAACTAATTAGAGAAGCTATGCAATACTTCCATGAATGTACAGTTAAATCTCAAGAGTTTAAACAACAAAAAGATGAACCAACAATTAAACGAGCTATAGAAATTGAAACTATATGTCAAGGTTTAGGGATACCTGGATATGAGTTCTCTTGAAGAATTAAGAAGTCAAACTAAAAGTACAATTAGAGAAGTAAGAAAACATTACGAAAAAGTTCATCCCCATGCAAGCAATCTTATAGTTTTAAATTTACTTGAAGAAGAGATCAATAATGCTAATAGCTCTAGATTAAAAGAACTTAATACCAATCTAGAAAAACTACTCTTTAGTGAAGTATAGGAGGTAAATATATGGTAATGTCTGATTTCAAAGTTACGCCTGGAACAACAGCAGTAATGGGTTTATCCGGTGGAATGGATTCTTCTACTGTGCTCGCATGGTTGATAGATAAAGGATTTGATGTCCACTGTTTGAACTTTGTCTACGGTTCCAAGCATAATAAGTACGAGCAAAAAAGTGCTGAGGCTGTTGCCGAACATTTTGGAGCTACTTATACATTATTCGATTTGTCCGAGGCATTTAAAGCGATGAAATCGAATCTTTTACAAACGGGTGGAGAAATTCCCGAAGGTCATTATACACATGAGAGCATGTCTTTAACCGTAGTTCCCGGACGTAATACTATTTTCGCGGCCATTATGTGCGGTGTTGCGGAATCACATAATGCACAATATATTGCTCTCGGTGTACATCTAGGCGATCATGATATTTATCCCGATTGTCGAGTAGAATATGTAAAAGCACTTGATACACTTCTTTATCTCGCTTCCGATAAAAAGGTAAACGTAATCACCCCGTTTATGAATACCGACAAAATCGGAATACTTGAATATGGATTTAAATCTAAAGTTCCCTACGACTTAACAAGAACTTGCTATAAAGATCAAGAAGAATCTTGTGGTAAGTGTGGTTCCTGTACGGAAAGAATTGAAGCATTTGCTACTCATGGTAAAATAGATCCTATTCCTTATGAGATTCCTATTGACTGGAATGCAAAGTTTAGAGAATTTGGAGGAAGCTAATGAGATTTGGTGTAACCAAAAAATTCGAATTTGAAGCTTCACACAAGCTTAGTTTACCTTATAAATCTCCTTGTACTAAGGTACACGGACATTCGTATAAGGTAGAAATTACTATTGAAACACAGAAATTGAATGACGAAGGTATGGTTGTTGACTTCGTAGAATTAAGTGCAGTCAAAAATAAAATTATGGAAGAATGGGATCATGCACTTATTGTATCAGAAAAGGATCCTGAAATTGAAATATTTCAGAAATTAGATAATGAATGGGGCGTTGCTAAACTTGCCGTTCTTGAATTTAAAAACATAACCGCTGAAAACATGGCGGTATATATAGCGACCCTAACAAGACAGTTTGTTAGGAGTAAAATTAATACAGATATTGAAATGATTGAAGTTTCTATCTGGGAAACTTCAAATAACAAAGCTACTTTTAGACTTGAGAGTGGCGAAATTTAACTAAGAAACGGGGAGGGTTAATGCGACCTTTCCCGTTTTTTAGCGATTTTATATTCAAATCTTTTATATAGAAATTATTTAAATGGGAATCCCTATAGTTATAACCTATGTAGGTTTTTATTAATTTATTTTGTTTTGAAAGGAGTAAGCCATGGCTTATGTAGTAAATCCACAAACAGGCAAAGTTGTGGAAGCTCAAAAGAAAGGCGCAAGTAAAAATGGTGAAAAGCAATACTGGTTAGATAAAAAGACCAAGAAACGCTTCACCACAGACATGGGTGCGGAAGATTATGTTGACCAAACGACTAAACAGATTTTAAAAACACCGAAAAAGGTCGCAAAGAAGGTCGCAAAGAAGTCCGCTCCCAAGAAAAAAGCGGCTGCCGCCAATGGTAAAAAGAAAACTATTATCAAAGTGAACGGCAACGAGATCAAAAAGCAGAAAGGTATTCTTTCTAATGACGATGCTTTCGATCTTGTCTCCGATTACTTTAGAGAGTTGACGAAAACGAATGTCACTCGAAAAACGACCAAAGACGGTGATGTTGTTGTTGAATTTCAAGTCAGGACTGGTCGCAAAGGTTAAGTTTATGGCCGAAGGAGATTCCAAATTTTCTTCGGCCATAAATCATTTTATTTTGGAGAATAACAATGTTAATCACTGAACAAATTAAGATAACAAATAATAAACCCATATTCACTGAAGATCAATTAATACAATTATTCGTTGATCTTCAAATGGATGATGAAAAACGTGGATGGGGAGTCAGAAATGACATGTGTGAGACATGTCTTTCTATTATATTATCAAGGAAACTAAAGAAGTTTCTTGATTGGCTTCCTTGGATTAAAACAATTAACATTTACAGACTTCGAATAAGAATTATAAGAGAGTTTGGTGTACCTAGTAGTAGTATTTATTATAGGGATAGTGGATGGAGAGATCATCTTTACAAAAATGATAGAGATTTACAAATAAAAATATTATACAAGCTATATGAATTAGGTTATGTTCGTGATCAATATACCGATATTCCTAGGATAATTCGTTGCTTACTTATAATGTATTACGATTTAAATGATTGGTTACAAGAGTTCTTTAATGAACAAATGGAGAGAAGAAACTTTGAAATTTTCTCTACTAGACAAGAAGAGAATAACTTTAATGGTAGATGGTATAATTCAGATAGACGTAGAGATCAACGATTTAACGAAGCTTTAACAGAACGACAAATTCACCAAGCAGAATTAGCACAAGAACTAGCTACATATGTTATGAACTTTCATAATATCAGTTCAACTGGATCAACAATGACTGTTGATTCCTCATATAACGAAGAACCACGAACATTCTATGTGTCTGGTGAACAATTTATAGATGGAAATTTAACCGGTAATTCTTCAGGTGAAATTATATTAAGGAGTGTAACCGATGGAACATCCAACGATATTGGAGTTCAAACCACCGGAGGAGAACGGCGTTATTTCTCTAACGGACAATTTAGAAGAACTAGAGAACGTTAAAGTAGAAGTAGAAAAAGATGATCCATTAGAAATTCTAATGTTTCCTAATCCTATAATAGACAGGAAATGTCTTTTAGATACTACTAGAAATAATTTTCTTCAAAATAGAGTGCAAGTTTTAAAACTATTAGATCGAAATGCTTTTCGAATGGAAGTGTCTTTGTTCTTAAACCTATTAATCCATAAAGAACAATATCGACACTTTCGCTCACATTATGGAATGAGGAAACATAAATTGAAAAAGATATTAGAAAGGGAATCATGTCTACCAGAGACCAAAGAATCGCCAAATCAACAATTACGATTGACATTATAAAACAAGTCAATACAAATTGTAAACTTTACGATATGATTATATATGTTTTATCTGGTAAAGATGAGATCATGATTGAAAAACCTGAAAGTGGTAAAATATTCAGTGTTCCAGGTTATAAGATCGGTAAATATCTTAAACTAAAGAAGGTCAAAACAAACTGGATAAAACACATTGATGGATCCTTTTCCAAATTCTTAGATGAGTATCATTATCATATAATTCCTTTAAATAACGAGTTTGGGTTTTACAGATTAAACCTTGTAAAAGATTTACCTAAAAATACTCATAGATATTTAAGGCCTATAATTACTAAACATTTCTCTCTAAATAAAGCCCAACTTAAAAAGACATCTAAACAATATACATTGTCTATGAAAATGGATTTACCTATTTGGCCGCTTTGGGCTTTAATTAAATCTCCTATAAAAGAAAGCAATGAAGAAAAAACATTTGTATTATCCAAATTGTTTATGAAAATTGACGATCAGTTTTATCGGTTTCCTTATGGTAATGTAAACGGATCGGACGGTGTTTGTACTGGTGCACATAATAATGGGCACTTTAAAGAAGTAAATCAAGTGTGGGCCAATTGGATTACTACAAAGTTTAACTTTGACTACAAACAAAACCTTAAAGCAAACACATTAGATGATCCAACTGCAAACCGTATGAAGAAAATGTATGAACTTTTACCCGTAACATATGATTTAGAACATATTAATATGATGGTTCATTACGGCAGAATGGATAGAGTTAATATTATAGATTTTCTATTCTACCTATCTCATATTGAAATGTTTGATCATATTGATTATACTAAATTATTCTTTAAACATCCGGGTGTACCGGAGAAAGTGAAAACAGGATGAAGAAAATAGATATTGAGAAACTTAATGATTTATCTTTGATGAATATTATATTCCATACGAAAAAGAAACTAGATACTGAAAGTATGGAATTTCTAAATCTCGTATTTGCGAGAGAAGGAGCATTTCTTGCTATCAAATCTAGATTTGGAATTGTCTTCGACAAAACAAATTTACCTTATAAGAACAAAGGATTACATCCTTTATTCGAAAGCGAAGATGTTGTTTACAGTTTTCAATCGTTTATTCGCAAACCTGATATCAGTGTACTTCAAGGTATACTTGAAACATTTAAATATGTCTGTGGTAAAACAAATCATGAACTTTTAACAATAGTGTATTATGACACGGAAGAGGATCATTTTATCACAGACATTGTTAGAACACAAATCATTACTGGTGGAAGTGTACAGTACGCTTATAATAAAGCATTAGAGATGAATGATAGATTCATCAAGTATCTTGAAATACATAGTCATCACACTATGGGAGCGTCTTTCTCGGGAACAGATAATAAGGATGAATCTAATCGTACTCTATATTTCTGTGGGGTACTTGGAAAGATCAATGCTGTGTCTTCCAATCTTTATAATATTGATCACAAATTTAGGATTTGGTCCGGTAGTAGGTTTATTGAGATTCCAATTTATGAAGTATTTGAAACTCATACACAACCTGTTAAACTGGAACCAGAAACAGAAGAACAGCTAAACACTATTATTGAAGTATCTAGAACTATTAGACAAATGCAACAAGAAAGTCAAACCAAACATAGTTCAGGCCTTCCGGCTTTGGGATTCCCTCCAGAGTCTGGTAGTCAAATAAATAACACTCTTAAAGAAGCATTAGAGAATATGGGATTAGATATTAATGATCCCGATGTATTAGAAACATTAGAGGAAAGTGAATTAGATCAACTTCCTATTGATTGGGAAGAAGAGGCTGATAGAAGGAGGCCAAATTGATTATTGAAGTTATACCAAGGATTACAGTATTCCAATTCGGTGTCGGTGGAAACGGGTCTTGGTTAGTTGGTCCTCTCTGTAAATTCTTTAATAGTATTTTACAAAGATATGGAGAGGACCGCTATGAAATAAATTATTACATTATTGATGACGATACTGTGGAAGATAGAAATATATTGCGGCAAAATTTTGAACCACATGATATCGGTCGAAAGAAAATAACCGCAATGATTAGAAAATACCATTCTGTTTATCAGTATATAAAAGGTATTGATTTTCGTGCTGACACCAAAAAGAAACTAGAAAAAATTTTGATAAAAACATTACGATTTCCAGGGTTTCCGATTGTTATAGGATGTGCAGATAATAACAAGACTCGTCGAGCTATATTTAACATTCTCAACAAAATGGATAAACATAAGTTAGATGAATGGGAAGGTGTAATATATCTCGATGCAGGAAATAACTTAGAGAACGGACAAATTACAACATGTGCTTGGTTCTCTGACCAGTACTACTATAGCAGAGATGATTGGAGAATCTTTGCGAACGAAAGAAAATTTAAGAATCCTCCTTTCCTTAAGATGTTTCCAACAAAAGGAGATGATGATCCTAATGATCAAGGTTGTGCTTTCTACGGTGATCAGTCTCTTACAATTAATATGTTCGCCGCTACACAACTCTTTGCAAACTTACAAACTTTGTTCATAAATGGAATCATTCCTCCTAATGTGAAGTATTTCAATTCGATGGGGCATGCAACCTTCGAAATTTAGTGGAGAAATGGGGCTGTTCAGTCAGCCCCCTCTACTTTATATTTTCTATTTTTATATAGAAATAATAGATTATATAGTTATCTTTTTTGGAGGTTGTTATGTATAACTTAAAAACGATTACTCCTGTAATCACACACCTTCAACAAATATCTCCCAACATGTATAGAGATATTGGTGGAGAATTAATGTTACATTGCCCCTACTGTAATGATGCCCAAAGAACAAACGCTTCTAATCATGGACATTTATATATTGCAGTAGAGTCTCCCGTTTTTAACTGTTTTAGGTGTGACACGTCAGGTACAATGATCAGACTATTAGTCGAAACAGGTTATAACGATAGTGACGTTTTAGATTATATTGCTTCTTTTATTAAATATAAATTTATCAAAAACTATTCTAAAATGTCATTAGTAAGGTCTGAAGATTTAAACAAATTGTACTTGAACAATATTGAGAAAACAAATAGATTTAAAGATAAGAACAAACTTAATTTATTTTTGAATTATATTAAAGAAAGAATAGGTTCTGTTGACTACAATTTGTTCTTTATATATCCAGATATGGTCCGTATCAAAGGATCTGATTTATTTTGTTGTTGTTTTAATAATAGTAATAATCAATTTATTACAAGTAGAGTAATAACAGCAACAAACAATATTAGATATAAAAATAGTCCAGAGAATAGTTTGTACTATTTTCAAGAAAGAGATTTTAGCAAATATAAAAGAATTGTTTTGACTGAAGGCCCATTTGATATAATAACATTGTACCTTTATTCGAATATGTTTAAAGATTGTTTATTTATATCCATAAGCGGCAAAAAGTTTTTATCCGAATTAGAAAAACTAATAACTAAATTTATTCTTATAGGTAATTATGAAGTAAACTTAGTATTCGACAATGACTATAAAAAGCCAAACATAACACTTATACAATCCAGATTTTTGAGTCAGAAGTTTAATCCAGATATAAGTGTGAAAGGATTTATACCGGAGAAAAGAGTTAATGATGTAGGTGATTTTCCACAAGTTATGGAGATAGGAAATGAATAATGAACAGTTAGCAGCTATCAATCCACTTATTTTACCTCGTAATATTGATATACATAAGATAGTTGTACTTGTTATGAAGAAATTAAGTGTAGGTCAGTATCCTTTAGATTTAGTATATAGAAGTAATACTCTTGAATTATCTTTCCATGAGAACTATGCAAACAGTTCTTTTAATAAAACCTACAGATCTGATCACATAAAGATGCCTGTTATGAAAGAGGATCAGAAAGCTTGTGTAATTGAAATAATGGTTAGCGATAATATATTTCGCGTTATATACAATAGAGATATTTATGTTGAACCTAATCTTAAGAATCCTTTCTTAAAACATGTCAAAACGGATCGTGTATTTCAGTTGAAAGGTACCAGTTACTTAAGATATAAAATTGACGAAGAAACTAATGACGGTGTAGCTCAATTCACATTTCCAACAGGTGATAACTTTTATAGCTATGTTAGATTCTTCGAAGAGAATATATTAAAGTTTGTTAAAGATATGTGTATGATTCAAGAGTTTAATAATCCTAAAGATGATGTTACTTTGAGTATTGCTGACTTTGCAAAGATGTGTAAGAATTCATTCATGTTAGACACTAGACTCCCTAATATAGAAAGTGTACATCAACTAATAGATGATTTAATTTATATGAATGAATCTGGTGTCGAAAGAATACAAGCAGGTATATTAAGAATTGTTAGAACTCAAACTAAATTAGGTACTTACAAAATTAATTTTGGTGGTACAGTTGTATGTAACGAGCAGTCTGTTAAAAGGTTTAAGCATATGTTTCATCCTGGATTGCAATTAGTTGCTAAACATTTAGAGTTCTATAGTAAAGGAGAGTCTTTAAGACATAAGATTGAAAAAGAAATGTTCAAACAACTGTAGGAGCTAAAATGGGGCAACTTCAAATATCGGACACATCCTTACCTGATTTAGATATTGTAAATAAGTTATACAATATAACTACATCAAGAAAAGTTACAAGTATTATGGAACAAAATGAATCACTTCTTGTCATGTATGATGATGATAGAAGTAAGTTCGATAGGAATAGTAATATTACTGTTATACCAGATAAACTATTTATCAAGAGCAAAAATGAAATATACATAACACATAATATAGAATTGCAGCTACAGTGGTTTAATCAGATTCTAGAGATTATTGCTAATAAATTTCCTCATTTAGAAGAATTTATTAAAATGGACCAATTGTTTAGTGTTAATATAAAACCTTGTATCAAAGTAACAAATCAAAATGCTCACAGGTTGGACGAGGAACTCAATGATTACCATAAAGCAATTGGATTTTTAGAGAATCGTGAAAACCAAGATCAATTAAATACATATGTCCTTGGAGAAATAATTAGAAAGCTATATAAAGGTGAAGATGATTTGATGAACGGATTCTTAATATATCGATCCCAATTCAAATATCTTAAATCCATTGTTGATGAAAAAACAGAAGCCCAAATGTTAATTGACAAACTAGATGAAAGCCCTAATGTAGTCGACTTAGATAATTTCTTCTTTGGATCTGCTGGTAAATTTTATTTTAAGATATTAGGTAATATTGTATTTTATACTCCAAAGAAGACCACATATTTTAACTTTTTAGATTTGAAATACCTCGCTATACTAGACACTTTAGGGAACTTACTAAATCAAAAGAAATTTGGGAGAGATTGATGAAAAAACTTATTCCGATATTTTATAGCGAGTACGGAAGATACATATCCCGATTCCGTGCTATTCCGCTTTATGTAGACGCACTTAAGCCAGTTGAAAGAAGGTTACTTCTTAGTTTACATGAAGTAGCTAAAAACAAACTGGTTAAGAGTGCTAAAGTAATTGGTCATGTAATAGGTTCGTATCATCCACATGGTGATCAGTCCGCTTATGGTACTCTCGTAGATATGGTAAGAAGAGGACTAGCTATGGGAGAAGGTAACTTTGGTACAGAAGGTCTTGAAGATGACTCTCCTGCGGCCATGAGATATACGGAAGTTAAATCCAATAAGTTTATAGAGGATCTTGGATTCGCATATCACAAGTTTGTTAAATGGGAAGAATTAGAATTAGATTCCGAACCTCTTTATATCCCTTCTCCAATTCCTATTGGACTAATAGGTAATGGACTGATAACAGGTATTTCGTTTTATACAACAACTATTCCTAGATATAATTTTAAAGATTTAGTAAAGAGATTAGTTTGGTTATTAAGTGATAATACAAGAAATCAAACTAAACAAATTAATTTAGAAGACACGCTAAAAGAAAATCAATGTGGACCAATAATTGTCCCCAACATTAATAATTGTCAAGTTCAAGAAGCTGAGCCAAATGCTTTTTGTAAGATACTTGTTAATGGTTATGCTCAAATTAAAATTATACCCAATGGTAATATTGATAGTAAAAAGAAGATGATCAATATACTTGGTAAACCTCCAATCAGACATGGGTTTAATGTTCTCGCAAGAAAATGTGATGGGGTTGATAGTAAAGGTCAGACCATTAAATCCGGCAAATTTCCAGCATATTTGAAAGACCTTACTAAAGAGACTCCTAATATTGCAGTATTCCCCGAAAAACCTAGATCCCAAAATCTTCAAGAACTAGCAATTGAAGTTTGGAAGATTGTTAGTCCGACCATTAATGTCAACTGTCAATACTCCGATTTTGATGGTAAGATATTAAACTTGGGAGTTGACGATATATTATTAAGAGGTTATGAAGCATGGGTGGACGCAGTATTGAGATCCAAAATTGAAGCATGTAATAAACTGTTTGATAAATATTTTGAAGGGCATATTATTTATTATATTCGTCAGCTTGATATCAAAACAATTAACAAAGTTGATGATGTTATAAAAGCTCTTACTAAAAGTACTCTTCCAGATGTTAGTATAGATGTTTATTGGCCTGAAAAGAAAGAATGGCGAACATATCCTAGAGCTATTCAAGAAAAAGATATTCGAGAAGTGTGTCAAAAGAAAACAATTCGAGCATTACTAGAAGTACAATTAGATTTAGGTGCTATACAAACAGAAATTCAAACAATGAAACATAATATTGATCATAATGATTCGGAATGTCTAAAGACATTGAAAGGACTAGTATAATGCCTCAGAGATCAACTGATGGTGTTAACATGATGAATAAATGTTGGTGGTGTGTTGAAGAATTTAAAGATGCCGATCAGGTTATCTGTGAAGGTTCTAAACTATATCACCAACATTGTCTTGATGAAAGGGATAGAAAGGATCACTTAAAACCATACGAAGAAAAATATCCTTATCTATCACAACAACACATTGAAAATTTATTGTATGAAGGTCAGCATTGTTTTGAAACTATAGATAATAATCAGTGGATTGTTATCTTAGATGGAGACACATCTAGTGAAGTTCATGTCAATGGATTCCAATCAGAAGTTGCACTTAAAGAATTTCTTAAAGGTTATCATAAAGATGGTGAACACGCTGGATGGGATATTAGTGCTATTTACAATAATGGTCAAAGATATTTCTATAGACCTGAAATAGAAATTGTATTAACGCCGAGTAAATTGTCATGAGTTTACCACATACAAGATCAATTGTAGCTGGTACAGAAATCGTCGATTGTAGGAGGAGAGGGAGTTCGCCCTCTCTTCCAAAAAATGGTGATCAATTTGTTTATGTAGAAGGTGGATGGATGGGAGGGCCATACAGTCAAAACATGGATTTTAAAGATGGATATATGTTCAAACATAAGATTGTTACATATATCATATGTTCAGAAGGTCTTTATATATTTGATGGTAAGATATATTCACATAACTACGCCCATAGCAATCCGGATGTTAAAGGATTAAATGAAGCTCTTGATTATTTGAAAAAACATATTGATACAGAAAAATATCTAGAAGTTGAACAAAAAGTATTTCAAATGGTATAAAGAAATTTTTCGTAAAAACCTGGAGGTTAACTAAATGACGTTGAAACCTAGTGTCGCTTGGATGGAAAAATACAGACCAATGGATATTGATAGTATGATTTGGTCTAGTCAAGAAGACAAACAAATTGTTCAAGGATGGTTGGAAAAAAATAAGATTGACGGTAATATATTGTTGAGTGGAGCTGCCGGTACAGGTAAGTCCACATTAGCACAAATATTAATCCGTCACTTTATTAAGAATCAAGCTGATTTATACAAGATGAAATCCCGCAGTGTTAAAGAGATTGACGAAAAGATTCGTCCTTTTGTTGGTCGCAAAGCAAACAGTAGCGCATTTAAGATTGTGTATATAGAAGAGTTTGACCGAATGTCTCAAGATGCACAAAGGGAACTTAAAGATGGCTATATGGAAAAATATATAGACCATTGTATATTCATCGCTTGTTCAAACCATCCAAAAAAGATTGAGAATGCTGTACTAACTAGATTTGGTTACAAGTTTGATTTTAATGCTATAAGCGACATTGAAACTGTATCAAACAGAATTATTTATATACTTAAGAATGAAGGTGTAACTCCAGACGAACCACAAATTAACGAGTTTGTTAAACAACATTATAGACTTGGAATGAGAGAATTAATTAATTTATTTCAAGCGAATTTTAATGCACATAAAGGCACTATTAACTTTAGTGTGTTAGAGGCTTCGGCGAATTTTGATGATAACCTTGTTAAACTTATTTTAGAGATCATAAACATTTTAATGCAGACTCCAGATGCCCGTTTAAGAAGGAATTGTTCAACAAGACCTATGAATAATACACCAATAACAGAACAATATACACAATTTGTGACTTTGGTGACGAACAATTCTTTTGATATTAACTATACTGTTATATTCGAAAGACTTTATGATTCTCTTCAATATATTCCTTTCAGAATGATTATTGGACGATACTCCCAAACATTAGACGGTAAGAAATATCCACAATTCCATTTAGAAGCGTGTGTTGGTGAATTAATGAATTGCGCCGCGGAAGCTTTATTGTAAACGAAGGAGGACAGACTTAGTCCTCCTTCAGATAAGTGTAGAAAGAAAAATGGAAACACAAACTGACTTTTTTAAAAACTTACTGACTCTATACAGTGGTATTATCTTTCCACCCAACATGGAAGACTTATCACAAATAGATAAAAACATTGCATACTATTTAGCGGACAAAGATGATCAATTTGTATCTTCTAGACATACAGGAAATACTAATATAGTTGAGCTTGACATTAAGTCCGCATTTCCAACTATATGTATTAATATATTTGGTTTAGAATCTCCGTTTGTTAAGAAGATGAATTCTTTTACAGATAAACGAGAAAGATTAATATTCATAGCTACAACTTTAAAAGAGACCGGCAAAGATTATTTAAATCAATTAAATTTGATATGTAAAATGACTGTACTTGGTACAATTATAGAATTACTTCAAAAAGACGATCAAGTATTAGTTTTAGAACTTAAAAAAGACGGAATACTTTTTACCTGTAGTGCCGAATCTTTAGATAAATTGAAAACATTTTTACCTTTAATTAATCAGCAAAGATTCGTTAATACTGATTACCTTAGAGCTTATCAGCACTATCCTTTTACAAAATTTATTATAGATAACGATTTTAATTTCCATTTAGAAGAATATCAAGTTTACTATAGATGTAACAAAACAAGCGTATATTTAAATAACACAGGTGATTCTTTAATAGTTAAAGGTAAATACAAATATATGCCCGATAAAGTTAGAGATATTGTGCTAAAACTTTTGAATATGACTCAAATCGACTTAAAAAAGATTCGCGAAAAATATACTAGGAATTATTTTGATATATGTAAGAAAAACGGATTAAATGAAATACTAGAACAATACTATATATGTAAAGAGAATGGAAATAAAGTTATTGATCCAACTGGTAATTATATTAAAATGAAACCAGTAATTGATATTGATCCACAAGTATATTTGAAATTATTTATTTTCCCCGCGTTGTTATCTATAAAGTTATAAGGAGAAAAATAAATGAGCTCAGGGTTTGGAAGTGACAAAGAAAGACGTGATGCACAAGATATACATGCGCACACAAAAGTTGGTGAAGATTCTGTTACAGGTGATATGATATATATTTTACCGATCTGGAATATGCACAGTCAGCAACTTGTTAATAATAGAACTTTACTTGTGCTAAAATCAGACTATGACAGACATACACTTTCTAGAAGAAAAGTATATGCTTCTTTTGATCATGGTCCAGATGATCAAATAATAGATCCTCGACCCTACATCTACCATGGAAATCCCGGTGCTGCATATGGTGCAGGTAATGAAAAGCGTAGAGTAGCACATGTCATTAAAGGACTATATGATAATCCACATTATAAAAACGTATTAACATCATTCAAGAAATGTCCTTGTACATATGTAGATGGAAACATGGATAACTGTGTACCACACAATATTATTGTAAATGGTCAAATGCCGACTAATGCTCAAATCAAAAAAGCGGCACAGACTCATTTATCTAGTATTCCTTCGACTCAACAGAGAGAAAGTATTGTTGTTAGTGAGAAACTCAAAAAAGCTATTAGAAAGCATACTAAGAATGGCCCTTTGACTCTAATGGAGTCTTTAATAATGAAGGGATTTAAACCAACAGCAACAGATGCTATCAATGATAAAGATCATAAATGGCTTGGTGTTTCTGTTGTTAAAACTAAACAGGGCGATAGATATTCCGTTACATGTAAAGGCCAAAGTTTAGGTACTTATGAAAATGCTGTTGACGCTGCGAGGGCTTATAATGATTTTGTCATTGACAACGGACTACCTTATCCGGTAAATAATATACCTGGATTCCTCAAACAGAAATTCGTCAACACTAAGAAAGAAAAAGTCTTAAAAGAGTTTGAGACTTGGGAACTTTCGAATGAAGTTTCAAGCCGACTTATGCCGGGGGTAATGAAATTCTAATAGATCAATCTAAACAATAAATACCCTCTGTAACTAACTGATATAATTAAAGTTTTTAGGATACTAAAATTTAATTTTCCATAATTTTATATAGAAATAATATTGTCAGTTGGTAAATTCCAACTATTTTCTATTTCTTTTTTCTTGGAGATATCAGACGGTATATAATCATGAAAAAGCTTGGTAGGCGAGTTCCATATAGTAGAACTAAAATTTATTATGGTAACAAATTAAGGAGCTTGCCTCCTGGTTTTCGAGGAATGTATAAAATCAAATCGACGGATATAAAATCAAGATCAAAAAAAAGTCTTGACATTATGTCTAATCGGTTTGATATTATATGGAAAGATTATTATTATTATTTAGTAGGGCATCATGATAGAAATGTTAAAAGATCTTATATAGTGTACGGATATATTGGTAAAGAAAGATTTACATATCACGTATATAAACATGCCGGTCTTAATATCGGTGATGTATTTTTAAGATTTGGTAACGGCAAAAGAATATTATGCTCTATATTGACTGCTGATAATTTTCCAATTCCACTTCATGATAAAGAATCTAAAAATGTCAAGCAGTTGTTAAATTATTTATTAGAATTAGTTAAAAACAAAGACACCGATCAAAAAACGAAACTTAAAATAGAAAAGATACTCTTTAAAGTAATGTAATACTTGGAGGCTATATGCCTGACAACGGCGAGTACAAAGCTCTTGACGACATTACTGCGGTTCAAACAAGACCGGGACAATTTATTGGTACAACAGAAATTCCAGATCATCTAGCAACAGAAATTGTTGACAATGCTTTAGACGAATTGTCGAATGGATTTGCAACCAATATTAGAGTTCATATTGGTGATAATGGAGATTTCTGGGTAAGCGATAACGGCCGCGGTATTGACGTATATGATATGGAACTAAAAGACGGTACAAAAGGTGACTCTGTTATATCTTTATGTACAGTTTTACATTCCGGTTCCAAGTTTGACACAGATACCTATGATACACTTATAGGTATGCACGGTGTCGGTCTAGTCGCGGTCAATGCTTTATCCGATTGGGTAATGGTTAAAACTAGAGATAGAGCGAATAAAAAGATTGTCCATCAATACCTATTCCAAAACGCAAAATTGGTTAAAAAAGAGAAATTAGAAGACTTAGATTATTCTTATTCCACAATGGTAGGATTTAAACCTTCAAAGAAATTCTTTGATAGTGTTAAGTTTAATCCAAAGTTCTTCGCAGAAAGATTAGTATTAGTTAAAGCTAAATTTCCAGACAGCACTATTATTTTCAATAACAATCAAATTCCCGACATTACATTCGATAAATTTATTCGAGGTTACCTTAAATTGAATGGTGAGGATACTTATAGACTTCATCATACTACCAAGAAAGGTACAATAGAGATTTTATTGACATTTGTTCGAAGTGTTGATACAATAACTATTGGAGAAGTAAATTTACGATTGTGTGAAGGGACTTTCTTAACATCGTTTCAAACAGAATTGAAAAAGAGTATTACGGAAAAGATTGATAGGAAATTTAAAAATGTACCACAAACTCAATTATTGTCTGGGTTAAGGTTATTTATATCCTTAAGGGTTCCAGAACCTAAGTTTGATTCCCAAACGAAGGTCAGAATGACTCTACCAGTCAAAAAGTTTCTAATTGATCCTTTAAAGGAACAAATTGATTGGGTTATAGATCAAAAAGGTATTTTAGATGTAATCGAACAAAATTTAGAGGGCCGTTTCTTTTCTAAGATCACTAAGAAGTCTAAAAGTAATATTAAACGAGTGAAGTCTGAGAATAAAATCAAAGACTGTCTTAAAATTCCAGGAGAGACTCTATATATCTTGGAAGGTGATTCCGCTCTCGGTACGCTAAAACAAATTAGAGACATCAATAAAGAGGCGATTTTCCCGTTAAAAGGGAAGGTGTTGAATGTAGAATCGAATTCGCTCGAAAGAATTAGTAAAAACAAGGAGATCCAAGATCTTCTTGAGGGTCTAGGACCTAAAGATCGAAGAAGGTATAAAAGTGTAAAGATAATTGCTGACGCTGATGTTGACGGGGCGCATATTGTTGTTTTAGTTTTATTGCTACTCCAAAAGTATGCGGCCGATCTCATTAAAAGTGGTAATGTCAGTGTTGTCATTCCTCCACTTCATGGTGCATCGAAAGGAAAGAAGTTCTTTCCGATATATACAGATCAACAGATGCAAAAGTATAAAGGTGAAGGATATACTATTCAACGGTTTAAAGGTCTCGGTGAAATGTCGCCGAAAAAACTAGAACCTATCATCAGGTCCGGATTTGAGTATCAAGTCAAATGGCCTGAGAACAAACGTGTCTTGCAAAATACAATCAGTGTTGTAACAGACACGTCGGTTAAACGTGCTATCATGAATTCAGAGAAATGCCGGTTTGATAATATCATTGGTGATGTTATTGACCAAATTAAACAACGTTATGCACAGGCATAACAATCACAACTTGAAAGGAGGCCATCATGGCCCAGTTTACTCCCCCTTTTGCTGAAGAAGGAAAACAACAAGAACAGCCCGCTGCCGCAGCTCCTGCTGCTCCGGAAGCTCCCGCTGCAGAAGCTGCCGCTCCTGCGAAGGAAAAGAAGACCGTAGAACGCAAGGCCACCCGGATCATCAACAAGGACGACATCCAGTATGTTTGCTCCAACGTCAAAACGATGTCCTACAACGAAATGGCCGAAAAGCGTGGTCTGACCCGTCACCAGGTCAACCGTATTCTCATGGACATCAAGGCCCAGCTGCGCGAGTCCGCCGGTGAAGATGCGGGTAAGAAGCAGAAAGTCGAAGCGTACATCCAGGAACATCTGTCCCGTCCCGAGGATTCCCGTGTCGGCGCCAAGAAAGGCTCCCCGGTCCGCGACGCCATGGACGATGTGGTTTCGGAGATCCTGGGCACCCTCTAATATTTATTACAATCCCATATCCTTATATAGGATATGAAATAAAGTAAGTCGAAGGGACGGTGGTGAAAATCACCGTCCCTTTTTAATTTTATTTTTTCTTTTTGTATATAGAAATAATAAGAGTAATGGTTTACTTTTTTTCAATGGAGGTAAATATTGGCCAAACCGAAGAAGTTTAAAAAGAAATCGAAACCAACTATCATCGGTTTTTTAAAAGAATTGACAAATTGGGTGTGTTCACAGAATCCATCGATTGAAGATTTAGACAACTTATTAAGTAAGTATCCAACTGTTGATATTGGGTTTGTATTTAAAAGACTGATGTCATATAATCTTAATTATCCACATCTCATTCAGTATTGTAATAAGTATTTTAATAATTTTTATGACTTTAACTCGTTATCTAGTAACAAAGTCGTACATATGGAAAACAAACTTAGATTGATTAGAAGTATTAAATACATAATGGATATTAATTTTCAAAGTCATAAAAACAAAATATTCTATTTAAAGAGTTCGGACCTTAAAGACGACAATAGAAGGCAAATAAAAAAGGTGTTAGGTCCTTACTTTGAAAAGGTACACAATGTTACCTACAACGATAAAGAATTAGATCATTATTGTACACTATTCGAAAGAGGTACAATTTCAGAAGACGATATTTACGAAATTGATCGATTAATGAATAACAATAAAAAGACTATTAATTTAAATTTGTCAACCATTGGATTTAGTACATATCAAGATGAAGTTAAACCAGCAATTATGACCGCTGAACAATATATGGATCTTTGTAAGAAGAGAGAGTTTTCAAAAGAAATTGCTACTTATCGTATGCAATTAATTGACTTTAAGAGAGACAGAGATATTTGTAAAGCATGTCAATTATATGGGAAACCAATGGTTTCCCTTGATACTAATATGGAAACATTTGGTAATATCGACGTCATGTTTGTTGGATTAAATCCCGGCAAAGAAGAGGTTGATAATGATAAAACATTTATTGGCCGACCTAGTTTAAAATTAAGAGAAAAGATTATGAAGTTTCATCCAGATACAAAATGGGTGATTACTAATCTTATATTCTGTCATACTCCTAATGAAAAAGATTTAGGTGATGGATGGCAAAAAGTCGCAACTGACTGTACTTCTCACTTTTTAAGAGATGTATTTGTAAAGTTTCCACCAAGAGTAGTTGTTTTAGTAGGTAGACAATCCAAAGAAATGTTTGGTATTAAGGATGCTATAAGCAAAGCATCCGGTGTAGTTTATCCACAAAATAATTGCTTGTTTATACCTTTAATACATCCATCCGCTGTTGCCCGAAGTCAAACAAAATGGGGACCAGTCTTTGAGAACAGTTGGACAACAATATTTGAAAAAATAGGTACGCCAGTTAACGTATCCTGTGAAGTACAGAATCAACAAATAGCACAATCAAATGAACCCCCAGCTAGACAGGATTGTAGTCAATATTTAAATCCAGAAAATATGATTGATACTGTTACTGACGATTTAATGCTTTTTGATGTTGTTAATATTGACAACGATACTATTTTAAAGATATTTATTGATGGTAACGGAAAAAAGAAATATTACAAACAGTCCTATAGAATGCCGATATACGTCAAACAGTCATCCAGTTGGAGAGATAACGAGATGATAACGGATGCTGTTCACAACGTAGTTTATATTGAAGGTCGTAATAGATACTATGTAAGTAAACTTCTCAAAGAACAACTTGAGAGAATTAAAAGTGTCTAAGAGGCAACGTATACCAACCGATATAAACGAAAATTATAGAAGGTTATATGATAGGCGAAGAGAACATATCTTTGTCGCTCATACTAGAAGATTAGTATTTATATTATATAAAGGTAAAAACCTAAACGTGTTCAATAAAAAAGAAGTAAGTATAATATATGACAATAATAATCAAATCAAGTATCTTCAACCACATTTAAAGAATTCTCATAAACATTATGGAATAAGAGAATCCATATTTAGAGTTATATATGCTTCTAATCTAAGTAGAGAAGATAAACTTCGATTCGAAAGGTACATGTTTAGATATGCCTGATACTTTATATACTTACGACCAAATACTAAATGAAGAAGAAAGAATCAAAATTAAATTTCTTAAACAGTGTGTCAAACCAGAAGTAGGATTCGTGACTTTACATAATGAGCATATATTTCACGTACTAAAAGCATTTCCACACCCTTTAAGATGCGTATGTTTTAAAGAAGAAGAATTCGAAAGATTTATACAAGATGGAACAGTGATTGCTTTTAAGAAAACACATGAAGGATGTGTAGCACAATACGAAGATCAAGATTTAATATTAGAATTTATGAGAGTAAATTTACCATTTGAGAAATATGCAGAATTCGAGGCATGGATGTTCAAACAGACGTAGGAGGTAAACAAGTTGTGGACTTATATTCGTAAAGAACATGTAAACGGTTACTTAAATGAACATTCTAAATTAGAAGAATTATTTAAACAAGTATGTTTACTTGAAACCAGGGATGCATGCTTCTTACCAAGATTAATGGTGGCTAATTTTCCAAGCGAAAAACTAATTCAGTACAATGGAAAAAAGAATATTGACGCTGAAAAGGTTTCGTTTAAATTTAAGGGTAGCTTAAGAGACAATCAATTACCTATTGTAAACACAGTTCTCGATACATATAGAAAATATGGGATCGTCAATGGAATTGTTAAAGCTAGACCAGGTATAGGTAAAACTGTAATGGCTGTCTATATTGCAGCCAAATTAGGATTAAAAACATGTATCGTAGTTGATAATTCTAATTTGATGGAACAATGGATCTTAGCTATATACAAATTTACGGACCTAACTGAGAATGATATTGGGATTATCAAGCAGAAGTTAACGGTGACCAATAAGCCTGTAACTGTTGCTATGTGTCAATCTCTCCTTTCCAAGCTCAAAGGTAATATTAGATCGGCATTTGAGTTTGTTGATGAAAGTAGATTTGGATTAGTATTTTATGATGAGGTACATAGTACTTCAGCTTCGGAAAATTATGCTAAAGCCAGTTTATTATTTAGAACTAGAAATGTTATTGGTCTCTCTGCGACTCCCTTTCAAACGGGAGCGCAAGAGATTCTAATGAAGAATACCATTGGTGAGATTATTTACGAAACCAATGAGTACGAACTTAAACCAAGATATTTTCTCGTATTCTATGACAGTGGATTAGGTAATAAAGAGACAACTCCTGGTAACAAAGATTATTCAAAGATGTTAATGCGAAGTGGTGATTTTATAAGACGTAAAGCAATGTATAATAAAATCATCCCACAGAGTGAGAAGTATCTTCAGTTAATATCAACTTACACAAGAAATTTAGTAAGTAATGATCATACGGTTATAATTATATGTTTTACCAAAAAACAGGTACAAATTATTTCAGAAAGACTTACTGCTATAGGAGTAGTAAACCGGAGATATTATGGTGAAGAAAGAGAACTTGATAGAGAAACTGACCGTGTATTAGTTGTGACATACAGCTTTTGCGGCAAAGGTTTTGACTTCACTCGTTTATCTGCATTAATATACGCAACTCCTTTAGCTGGTAAGAAAAGTATCATACAAACAACAGGTAGAATATTGAGAGACTATGAGGGAAAAAGGCAACCAGTAGTAGTCGATTTAGTAGATATGGCCTTTCCGTTCATTAGTCTCAGAGATGTTAAAATTAAGAAACCTATAATTGAGAAAGAGTTCCAGATACCTGTAGAGGAACACCGAGAAGGAATATAGTTATGGGCGGCCGATATATTAAAGGTGATCCAATATTTAATCCTAAGCGTGTAAAAAAATCTAAAAAAAATAGAAAAGCCCAAGAATTATGCGATATGATTAATCAAGCTGCTAGAGGATTTAGTAATCCTAAAGTTAGAGATACAGTTGCCCACGCTGGTATTGTTCAGATTAAATTAATGGGGGGCGTAAAACCAGAATGCGCCCCCTATGAAGTTTCCGATGAAGATCTATTAATACTTGAAAAAATAGCTTTTGAAGTAAGCTAGGAGAACTTTATGGACAATAGTATTGATTTAAATGATGAAACACTTACCGCACATATTAATAAAATAGAAATTAATCAAGGAGATTTAATCTTAGTAAAGGTACCAAGAGGGTATCAACCATCAAATCAGATGTTAAAAGACGTAATCGTGCACGTTCGTAACCAAGGTGGATTCTTAATTTTTGCCGCAAAGGATATCGACATTGAGAAGATTACTGAAGAACAAATGGAAAAGCTTGGATGGGTAAGGAAAAATGCAAGTAATAAAATTGAATGACATAATCGAACAGAAAGAAGCTATCGTACATTTTGATCCAGAATCAGGATTACTAATATCAGCTAATATTGAGAACTACTTTATATATTATGTGATTGATGAAACAGATGAATATGAACTTGCCGGCAATTTTCCCGTTGCTGAGTATGTAGAAGAGGAAGTTAAAGATAGAGGTCAAACTATAATAGATATTTTGATAAACGGCGCAAAAAAATTATCTAATGATATTAATGAAAACAAAGTAACGCTATGAGAGGTAACTATGCCCGAGTATATGTTCATAGATTATAAGTTGTTTGGTGAAATATTAGATGGGTTAGTAGCCTTGTTAAGACGGCTTAAGAAACAGTCAGGCGTTTATGATTTTACCCATATATATGCACCACCGAGAGGTGGACTAGTTTTAGCAGTACACCTCTCACACCATTTAAACATTCCAATGATTGAAATCGATTTAAATTATCCACCAGATTTTGGAGCTAATGATAATCTTTTAATCATTGATGACGTATCAGATACAGGTAAAACATTTACTGACCTTAAAGAATTATTTGAAGGAATCATTGAAGAAGTTCCTACATTTCAATATAAATTTGCAGCGATGCACTATAAACCCAGGACATCATTCAAACCTGAAATATTTATGCAAGA